>Ga0073934_10005603_pt1 | contig 19205 bp, 18 predicted proteins | sample LarsenN4metaG_FD_76834 | JGI IMG/M metagenome (GOLD analysis project Ga0073934, IMG submission 76834) | Hot spring sediment bacterial and archeal communities from British Columbia, Canada, to study Microbial Dark Matter (Phase II) - Larsen... ... | reverse complement strand
TTACGTTGGGCGACACCGTTACGTTGGGCGACCCGTGGGTCGCCCCTACATCGGGCGACGCCGTTACGTTGGGCAACGCCGTTACGTTGGGCGACGCCCTTACGTTGGGCGACGCCCTTACGTCTGCCAGGATTTGGCGGCCGAGTTCTTCGATGAGCGGGGCGGATGGACCCATGGTGACCAGGTCCAGGCGTATTCCCGAGGTCGACTCATTCCAGCGGGGGTTGCTGAAGCTGCCGCACAGGTCGCGCACGGAGCGGGCGCCCCACCATCCGCCATGGTCGACGAAGCACTGCACGCCATCCCAGAGCGGGAGAGAAGCGCGCAGCACGTCTGCACTAAAGGTCCAGCCGTTGGCTTCGCCGGCGTTGATGGCTTCGACTTCGAACTTGCCATGTTCGTTTACGTAGCCTTGAGAGGAAAGGAGAATGTGATGTTTTTCCATATGGTCTCCAATGACGGCTCAAATGATTAGAATCATATTGGCTCTAAGAATTGTTGGCCGGCGAAGGTCATGGCGCACCAGCGGCCGGGTTCGAATTCGATCCAGCACTCATGGGGCGACCAGATATCCAGCACGGACAGCTCCTGGCCACGGGGCAGGTCTCCGATATCGTCATATTGTTTGCCCGGGCCGGAGCGGACGTTGAGTTGGTCTACCACCACGCGCATTTTCAGAGCGGGCGGCGCCCATGCGTCGGGCGACGCCCTTACATTATGACGAGAGGTGGAGCGTTCGTAGATGGAGATAAAGAATGGGGTGGGATCGATGGCCTGATTGCCAACCCTAAGCTCGAAGTGCAGGTGGGGGCCTGTAGAATAGCCTGTGTTGCCGGATGCGCCGATGATTCCCCCGGCGTGGCAGTAATCACCAACAGAAACCTTTGTGGATGACAGGTGGGCATAGATTGTCAAGAAGCCGTCATGCTGGATCCTGACGTGGATGCCATAGCCTTTTTCGTCGGAGCCCACATAGGACACCCGTCCTTTGGCTGCGGCTTTGACGTTGGTTCCTACCGGCGCGCCGTAGTCGATGCCATTGTGGCCAGACAATCCGAACCGTTTGTACATCTCTGGGTGTTCTCCGAAACTTTGGGTGACAGGGGCATTGTCAATTGGATGGATTAGGGCTATCGGCGTCTCCATTTCCTTGTTCCTCGGGAAGGAGGGGCGACCCATGGGTCGCCCCTCCTTTCTTTCCCCTGGCGAGCAGGTCTTGGATATCGACGGCTTCGCCGGCAAAGCGGTAGGCGATGCGGAGAAACTCGGCGTCGTCGATGAGGCCGGCCTGGCGAAGCTGGGCGAAGGCTGCGATGATTTCTTTGGCTGCCTTGGCCAGCTCTGTGTTGTCTCTGCTCGATATATCGGCGGCGGTTACCTGGATGGGTTCGTTGATATTGATCAGGCGGTCGAAGTACTTGCGCCGGCGGATGGCTGCCCGGGCAAGGTCCTGAACCAGCCACAGGAAGTAGGTCTGTCTTTGCTGGTAGTGGCGGTAGGTGGGACCGCCGGAGGCTTCGGCGGTGGTCCTGGTGGCCGACTCTGGCTCTGCGAGGAAGTGGAGCGGGTTGCCTGACCCTACGGCGACCATTTTTTTGAGCGCCAGGCCATCCTCGGCAGCCTCGAAGCTGGCGAGCTGAGGGGAAAGGACGTTCCAGGTTTCGGACTCGTCTATGACCAGGATGGACCCTGGGTTTGGGGGGTCCATGTTGAGCTGCGCCTGGCGCTGCAATCTCTCGGCCTCGTTGGTGAAGCGGGAGGTAACGGTGTAGATAAAGGACTGACGATAACGATTCAATCGGGCTCGATCTTCCAGCCAGGCGGCATACCTTGACAACCATCTAAGAATCGGAGCAAGATCGCTCTCGCCATGCAATCCACCGACCGGCTTGTTGACGGCGTAGTGCAGGATGACGGGTTCTGTTGGATTATCGGCATCTGGGTTGTAGGCAGTCCAGCGCCGGCCGCGGAGCTGCCCTCCAGGACCAAGGCTAGTCTCTGGGATTGAATCGGCGAGATTGATTTTTTCATAGATGAATAGCTCCTGGTCGAGGTCATTTTCTGATGTCTCAATCTCCTGGATATCGATGGCGGGAATTGCGCGCAGGTAGGACATGCCGGAGGGATCGGTGGCCATGGTGATGAAAAGCTCTCCGGAGCGGGTGAGCTCGTCGCACCATTCGTAGATGCGCATGGGCATGTTGTTGAGCCTGTGGTTCCACCACTCCTGGAGGAAGGCGTTGGTCCTGACATGTTTGCTCTCGATGCTCAGGCCTCCACCGACCACATACTGGGTGACAAGTTCGACTATTCTCCTGGCCAGCGGATTGATGCGCCAGGCTTCGAGGGCGTCTTGCAGGACTTCTTCTCGGTCGTAGGCGTGGCGGTCACGGGGGTAGCGATCGCTAGAGTAGAGTCGGTCGCGGTGATCGTCGAGGACGCGGACGGCCAGGTCTACGTGGCTCTTGACCTGGGCCTGGATCTCTTTGGAAAAAAGGCGGGTTGCAAATTTTCTGAGCATAATTGTCGTAAGTCAATCAAAGATATACAGTCGGTCGAGGTCCATTCGGCTATTGATGCGCTTGTAGACGGTTTCGATGACCTGGCGGTAGGTCCAGGAGGCGGGGATGGCGGGTTGGCCACGGGCTGACAGCCAAGTATTAAGGCGGGTCCTGACGGTGGAGGCGATGACGTTATCCAGGTCGGTGATATTACAGATGGCGTAGACGTGAGGTAGGGCATTGATAGCGGTAAGCTCGGCGGAGGTTCCGGATAGCAGGTAGCAGCCCCACTGCTGGCCGATGTGGGCAGCCAACACGAAACCCTTGTGGGGCAGTGCAGCGGCGACGGCGTCGGCCAGGTCTGGGGCTCCGGCAGGGGTCATTTGGATGATGGCGAAGTAGCGCATAGCGGTTAGCGATTAGTAGGGGCGACCCATGGGTCGCCCCTTAGCGGAATCATGGGCTGGTGAGGGAATAGGCATCGAGGGTGATTCCACTATGGGTAGAGAACAGGCCGTGGATGCGGTTGTTGATGATGCCGGCGTCGTTGACAGTCTGAGTGGCGCCGATCTGGACGCCGCCATAATAAACGCTGTAGGATGTTCCGCTCTTGACGATCTTGAGCGGCTTGGCTGAGCCGAATGTTGCAGAACCGCTGACCAGCTCGGTGTAGGCGCCGGCCACGCATTTGATCATCTTGACCAGGCCGGCGCTGTAATAGGCATAGACAAAGTTGGCAGGGTTGGCGGGGTTATCGAGGTTGATCACCAGGCCGGCCTGGCAGCCGGAGGGGTTTGCGGTGATGACGACCTGTGCGGCGACGTCGATCTTGGAGGGGGGCAGGGCGGCGAAGAGTTGCGCTAATGTGAGGGCTTTCAGGCTGGCGTCGTCCCAATACAGGGAGGCGGAGGCGGCGGTCTGGCGTGAGAGCAGGAAGGCGGGGTTGGCTGCGGCGACCTTGAAGGTATGGAAGTATTGGGTCCAGGCTGGGCCGGGGTTGAGGTCTGGGCCGCTCAAGCTGCCCAGGTAGACCTTGGCGGTCTTGCCAGAGGCGGAGGCGTAGAGCCAGGCGGAGGCCTGCACCCAGGCGCCCAGGGGCAGGGAGGTATTTTGGCCGGGGTAGACTGCGCTGTTGGAGGCGTCGACGTCGAGGCGGCAGGAGTAGGATCCTCCGTGTACGATAGTTCCTTCGCGGTTGATGGTGGATGAGCCGGATTTGTTCTCTGACCAGGAGGCCAGGTCGGCAGCGGAGTTCCAGTTTTCCAGGGCGCCGTCGGTGAGCAGCTCTGGGCCAAGGGTGGGGGTATTGATAGCCTGGTTGGCGGATATGGACCAGGTGGCGCCGGACCAGCGGCTGCCGAGGGCGCCATTGGTGCGGGTGAAGGCGTCGGTGAAGGGCAGTTTGAAGGATGCCAGGACGGGGGGCAACTTAGTAGGGAATTTACACACGCGAAGCCTCGACATATGAATAGAAGGATCACAGATCGAGGACGATCCAGGCGACGCCTTCGCCGTCGACTGCGACGTCTACCATGATGGAGGCCAGGTTGCCGACCCAATCGAAGACGACGACGTCGCCGGCCAGGAGGGGCAGGCCGTTAGTGGATGCAACATCGCCGGCGCCATCGTTGCCGATGTAGGCCAGGCCGGTATTGGTGGTGAGGGCCTTGACCATGAGCGGACCCTGGACGTTGACGGAGCCGAGGGCTTCGGCGGTTCCTGCGGTGGTTACGGTTTTTTGTCCGGAGAGTGCTGCCATTAGAACCTTTCCTTGTCGATGTCTTGAAGAGGATCACGGCCTTTGATGATGAGGGTTGGGCCACCTACAGACCATTCTTGTTTGTCGAGCTCAGCGGCGAGGGCTGCTGAAATGACCAGGTCATCGTGGATCAGCTCGCCGGCGGCCGGGTCTCTGGTTCCATCGGGGACGCTCCATTTGAGGGTCTTATTGGGGAGGGCTTCGTATTGGGTATGGGCGATTTGCTGCCAGAAAGTAGACCAGACGGGATCAGGATCGGCATGGTCCTTGAATCGGCCGGTGTCGCAGACGGCCAGGAAACCCCAGCCCAGGTCTGACTTGCTCTTTTGAGTGAAGAGAAAGGGAAGCACCCGGCCAGGGAAGGCCTTGTCTAAGAAGCTGGCCAGGCCGGCGCCAACCCCGGTGGCATCCACAACCAGGAAGCGAGGCGCCCACAGCTCAGCCAGCGCCCGGATCTCGCCGTAGAGTCTGGTATGCTGCACACCCACCCAGAGGCGGCGGTCCATGACGCGATAGGTGGGGGCGCGGATGAGCTCATCTTTGAGGGTAGCCAGGTCGACCTCAACGATGGTCAAGGCGGTGGCATCTCTTACCTGGAGGCGCCCTGATGGGGCGTCTGTACCATTGCGGCCATCGAGATCACGCTGTGACTCGTCCACTCCGGCGACGTCGATGAGGATGGAGTAGATCTTGCCGGCTGTGGGCTGAAGCTGTCTGTAATGGTCGCCGGCCATCAATGCTCTGCGCTCTGGCGGGAACATACCGCCTTGGGAGTCGATCTCTTCGCAGAAGAACTGGGTGCGGACCAGGGGGTGTGTTCTGCCCAGGCGGGCGATCTGTTCCTGGACGAACTGGCCATAGGCGGGGACTTCCCGGGCGACGTCGTTAGCGGTGATGGTGAAGGCGCGGGTCAGGCCGTCTTGTTTTTCCTGATGGCGTGCGGCGCGCAGTTCGCGGGCGAGCAAGGTTTGGGAGGTCCAGGCTGTGCCCCAGAAAACGCGGGTGGCATTGGTGGAGGCTGCCATGGGTGCGAAATCCTTATCCCATTTGGATATCATGACGTCTTGGGCCTCGTCGCATTGCAGGAGCAGGTTGGCGGTGGCGCCAACCACATTGGCATGAGGGGAGCCGGCCAGGAAGAAGATGCGGGCGGAGCCGATGCGGTAGGCGTAGCCCTGCTCTTTCTTCCATCTGTCCCTGGTGATCAGATTGCGAGACAGGACGCGTTCCAGCCGGCGCATGGCGTTGAGGGATTGGGGTTTCCAGGTGGGGGAGACCTTGACCATCTCTGCGTCGAGCTGGCTGAAGAGGGTAAGCAGGTAAGTTTCTATCTGGGCCTGGAGCTCGTTCTTGCCGGACTGGCGGGGGAAGACGACCACGATGGAGAGGCCGCGCTTGTGGATGATGGAGTCTACGATGGTATTGGCTACGCAAACCTGATAGGATCTGAGCTTGAGATTGGAGGCATGATGGGAGAATTGGGCCACGTCCCTGAGCAGGTTTTTGATTACGTTGATCAAATCGGGCATGGATCATGTCTCCACCCATTCACCCACCTAACCAGGATCGAATGAGAGCCACGATGGCCATGATGCCTGAACCACCGGAGGCCAGGCCGGACCAAACCTTGAACTGGGTGACGCCATCGGTGACGGAGCGCAGGCGGGTCTCGTGGTCTTGAATGCTGGATTCCAGGGCAAGCAGGCGGTGGTCGGCCATTTGTTTAGAGTGCTGCTGCTCGGCTTGCAGGGATTGGATTTCTTTACGGAGCAGGTCAATAGTATGGCTGAACTGCTCGGCGATGAGGCGGGCCTGGAGCTGCTCGAACGCGGCATCTTCAGTCATGGCGCACTTCCAATACTTGGTACAGCGATCAGAAATCAGAGGTCAGTGATCAGAGATCTGATATCTGAAATCTGAATTTCACACGCCCCACGACTGGGTGATCTCCCAGATGGCCTGGTCGATGCGGGCGTTGAAGTCCACCCAGATGCTGCAGGTCTCCAGTTGGGGGCAGCCCTCGCAGCGGCGAGTGCTCTTGCGCATGCGGCGCAGGGCCAGCAACAGGTCGTTGCCCAGCCGCAGGACCGCCTTGCCGTCGTAATACACCGGGCAACGCGTTTCCTTCTTGACCTCAAGGGCATCATCCGGCATCAGTATTTCCATACGACACCTCCAGAACGAGCTGATTCCCCGTCTCACTCCCCCTGCTCAACGCAGCCCCTTCTCTTGCATAAGCTCGGAAAGCGCCGAAGAGATGGCAGCCGCCAGGTCGTTGCCGCCGGAGCCGAGCCTGGCCTGGGCCTTGAGCAGGCTCGAGAGGCGGATGGAAGCCAGGCCCAGGGCGCCCATGGCGGCGATGGCTTCGTCAAGTGTCTCGACGCCGTCGGCCAGCTCCATGACGCGGCGGGTGATGACGCGCAGCATGGCGATTTCATGAGACAGGCCTTCTTGCAGGACGGTTTCCAGGTCTTCGACCTCGCCGGCGCGGAAGAAGCGCGAGTAGAAGCCGTGCTTCATGGCGTTCAGGTTGCCGGGCTGGCCGCCGCGCCGCCGGCGGTGTGCAGCGCCGGGACGAAGCGCGGCAGCGGAGCCGCCGGCCTGCACAATGGAGAGCGATTCGAATGGCAACTGGCTGCCCATCTCCTGGGAGGCTGCGCTCAAGACCTGCGCTGCGGGCTGATCAGGTAGGTGGACTGGTTGGCGATCAGCGCCAGGAGGAGAGTCCTGAGCAGGCCAAGCGCTCCGGCCTGGTCGCAGGCCAGGGAAATACCCAAGGCGCTCCCCCAGCCCAGGCAGGACAGGCCGAAGGAAGCAACGGCTACCAGGACCAGCAATGCCAGCATGACCAGGCGCTTTTGCACGCCGTCCAGACCGGCGTAAGCATCGGCGAGGCCGGGGATGTAGGAGAAGGCCAGCGAGAGCAGCGCCCCCGCGGCCAGCGTCAGCGATTCGGCAGACATGCACACCTCCTGGCGAAGAGAGAATGGAGATTAGAGATCAGAGAGCAACGGCAGAGCATCTCTTGGTCCCCTCGAGCCATGATCCGATTTACGGCGGGAAACGGGGACATTCGGCTATTAAATAGCACAATTGTTCTATTTCATCAATAGAAAAAGGTCAAAATCCCCCTATGGCATCCCCCATAAATAAACCGCGGAAGGGGCAGTCAGATGCAACCAATATCGCTTCAGGAGGAGAAGATGAGCAGGTCATTATCTTTCGCATTGCGCGGGATGGCGATGCTGGCGATGGGCGGGGCTGCCCATCGCCACCTGGCGCTACCGCGGCGAGTCGGCGGGAGTGCGCCACCTGGGGCCCTCGGCGCAGGCCTTCCGGGCGGCCTTCGGCCTGGGGAGCGACGGGCGCTACATCGGCAGCGTGGACGCCGACGGGGCGTTCCTGGCGGCCATCCAAGCGCTCTATGGCGAGGCGCTGGAGAAGGAAGCCCGCAGCGCGGCGCTGGAAGTCGAGCTGGCCGGCCAGCGGGATAGGGCGGCCGGCCTGGAAGCGCGCCTGGAGAAGCTGGAAGCACGCCAGGCAGGTGGTGGAGGACCAGACGCCGCATCTTCACGGCTGGCCGTGGCGGGCTTGATTGGAATTACGATGGGCTGGCTGTGGAGGGCAGGGTCGTTTTCAACGCGAATTACGCAAAACGATCGAATTACGCGCATGTTGCGCTGATCAGCAGCTTGTTGTACTTGTGTCGTCGAGAGGAATCCGACGAGTCATTTAATGGCTGTGCCGATGGTGCAGGTCAGGGGCGTGCGCATGCACATGCACGACCAGTGGGTGGGTATGCCAATGGGCATGAGTGCGAGCTTCTTCTGGTGATAGCGAGCCGTGGTAGTGCGAGTGGTGAATATCAGGATGCGAATGAGAGTGATCATGCCCTTCCAATTCATGAGAATGATGATGAACATGAGATTCGCTGAGCATCAGCGCCGCCCCCAGAATCATTAATGGCAATGAACCGAAGAACAGAGAAGTTGGTTGTTCCCGCAGGAGAACGAACGAGAGCGCCGCGCCCACAAATGGCGCTGTAGCGAACAAGGCGCCAGTTCGGGCTGCGCCGAGGTTTCGCATTGCCAGGACGAATAATGCAATGCTAACGCCATAACAAAGACTCCCCACCATTAATGCCTGGATTATCACCCCAAGGGATGGTAAAGATTTGCCCAACACAAGACCAAGGACAAGCGAGAAGGATCCGGCCGCTATTCCTTTAACAACAACAATAGTTAATGGGTCCTTTGCAGACACGTTTCGGGTAAGGTTGTTGTCCAGCCCCCATAATGCACAGGCGCCAATCACAGCCAGAGCTCCGAGCGAAAAGCCCCATTCACCCGTCAGGTTCAAGGAGAGCGTTATTCCAGCCAGCGTAATGAGCGCTATAGCCCACCAAATTCGCCTGCCGATTGCTTCACCAAAAATAAAACCAGCTATCAAAACCGTGGCGACGCTTTCCAGGTTCAGCAAGAGGGACGCCGTTGCCGCCGTTGTCGACCGTAGACCAACCAGAAGCAGTATCGGTGCAAGCATTCCACCGGCAATCACTGCTCCTGCCAGCCAGGGAATATCGCGGGCGGATAGACCGGCTTCAATGGGCGCTTCTTTTTCCGAGACACGGCGGAAAAATCTCAGGAGACCTGTGCTAAATCCACTCCCGAGATAAAGCAGGCCAGCCAACACAACCGGCTCAATGTCTACGAGGAGCATCTTTGAAAGCGGCGCGCTTGCCCCGAAAAGGACAGCAGCCCCCAGCGCATGGAGCAAGGGATTTTTTGATATGCCTCTCATGGATGTTATTCTACCAACCTTTCATCTACCGGGGAAAGCGTTCGGAAAATTATGACCTGGGAGAACCGTCCACGAATGGAAAATTGAACCATTAAGAATCCTCCACCACAAACCTGACCTGCACCTCACGGCGGCAGAGTCCCGCCAACTGGCGGTTCAGGGCGCTGGCCAGGCGGGCCTGCAGCCAGTCGCGGGCATGGGCGCCGGGGGCTGCTATGTTAAACAGCCCGCCGGCGGGGTCGTAGGCGAGCAGGCGGCAGGGCGCCAGGGTTGCGGCAAAGGAGGCCGGGGGCATGCCTAGGCGCACCTGCTCCAGGGCCAGCTCCCAGGCCTGGCGGGCGCTAAACGGGCTGCCCGGCGCTGCTGGCAGCTCGAGAGCGGTGTTTGGCGGTGGGCCAGGCTCCATCTCCAGGGCTTCGCCGATTTCGAGAGGCGGGGCCGACTGCTGCCTGGTCTCGGCTTGCGGGGGGAGCGGCAGTCCGGCGGCCTGCAGGAAGGCGACCGGCAGCATGCCGAGCGGGTCATCCACGAACTCGGGGTCGGGGAGCTCGCCGCGCCCGGCGCGGGTGTAGACCACCCGGGCCGGGTGGCGGATGCCCCTGGGGCGGCGGTGGATCTGCGCCATCCAGCCCAGCAACAGGCGGGGATCGGGGTAGCGGGAGGCCGGGCCGAGCACCGCTTCGCCGAACAGCTCCCGGCTGGCGGCCAGGATGCGGTCTACTGCGTGGCTGCCCACGTTGTACGAGGCCACTTCGTCCGTGGTCGCGCTGCAGACGGCCGTTGTTTGGGACGCCACGCCCAGCCGGGAGGGCGCAGCCTGCGTTGGCGCCGGCCCCGACTGGGCCCCGATCGGGGGACCGCATGCCGCGGGCGGCGGGAAGGAGTCAGTAGGAGAGGCCAGCCTCTCTCCAGGAGTCTGCAAAGCTCCTACTGACTCGGGCGAGGGGTGAATTTCACCCTTCGCCGGCGGCGGAGGGCCGCGGTTGGCGCCGGCCAGGGCGCGTTCGGCGGGGCGTGAGGCAATCGGCAAGAGGCCCTCGCCTGGCGAGCGGTGGATTCCACGCTTCGACCTGCGCCGGGCGGAGCGCAACGCAGGGCCTGGCCCGGCGGAGACAGCGGCCGCGGCAGGAAGCGCGCCCCCGATCGTTGGGGCCTGGTTCGCCGGGGCGCTGTTCGGCGGGGCGCTGCCCGACGCCCCGGGAGGGGCCGCGGCAGGTCGTTTTGCGGCGCAGGCCTGGCATTCTCCATCCGCATCCGGCGGGAAGAATTCCAGCACCAGGCGGCGGGCGGCCGGGGTGGCCTGCCAGCCGTGGTAGCGCGCCTGGCGGCGGGCCAGGCCCAGGGCGGCCAGCTTGCACAGTCCGGCGCTCACGCTGGTCTCCCCCCAGCCGGTGAGCAGGGCCAGCTCCTGCCGGCCCAGCGGGCCGGCGTGGGCCAGCAGGGCCAGCAGCAGGCTGGCGGGCGCGCCGCGCAGCGAGTTCAGCAGGCGGATCGCATCGGGGTCCATGGGTGTATGGAGGCCGGCTGCGGGAGAGGCGCAGGGCGCGGCCTACATATCCAGGAGCTATTATAAATAGAACGTGTGTTCCAGGGAATGGAGGAATGTAGGTTAAGCGATGGGGGGATAGCGGCAATGGCGCACGGGGGAATAATTTAACCCTGCTGGCGCTGGGGGCGAGATCAGCCCTCAGCTCACCGCTTTCTTCACGAGCGCGCCGATCTTTGCCTCTTCGGCGGCGGTCAACTCCTTCAGCGCGAAGGCGGTCGGCCACATGGCCCCTTCGTCGAGGTTCGCCGCGTCGCTGAAGCCGAACGTCGCGTACCTCGAGTTGAACTTCTGCGCGCTTTGGAAGAAGCAGACGACCTTGCCATCCTTGGCATACGCGGGCATCCCGTACCAGGTTTTCGGCGAGAGGGCTGGCGCGCTTGCTTTGATGATCACATGAAGCCGCCTGGCCATGGCGCGATCCGGTTCCGGCATCTCGGCGATCTTGGCGAGCACGGCGCTTTCCCCGTCCGCCTTGTCTGCACGCGGGCCGCGGCGCGCTTCCGCCTTCAGCTCCTGGGCGCGCTCCTTCATCGCAGCTCGCTCCTCGTCCGTGAATCCCTTGGAATTCTCGCCGATCGCGGCGGCGCTCTTGGCGGGCTTCTGCGCGGCCTTCTTGGTGGCGCCCTTACCTTGGTTCATGAGAATCTCCTTCCATATGTTTGAATTAGTGCGCCGTAAGGCGCCCTGGTAGAAATCATAGCACACATGCTCTGAGTTTTCGAGAGCTTTGATAACAATTGCCAACGTTGTTTTCAGGCAAGGCAATTGCTGTCTATTCCCATAATGATAACCGAAATTATCGTATTATGGTTGCGGCTCTGCCGGCCGGTGGAAAAATATTGGCGTTTAATTGCTCAATAAAGGAAAATAAATCTCCCCCCTGGGTTTGCGGCATCCCCGGGGGGAGATTGTGGTCCATTCAGGCCTCACGGTTTCTTGGTCGGCTTACCATGGGGAGGCCCGTTGCCATTGCCCGGGTTGCCATTGCCCGGGTTGCCGTTGCCCGGGTTGCCGTTGCCGGGATGGCTGGAAGTCGGCGCGGGATTGGAGGCGGGCGGGACGCCGTTGGTGGGAGTGGGGGTGGCGGCTGCCAGGCGCTGCCTGATTCGGCCCCAGCCCAGCCCGGAGCGGCGCATGGCGAAGATATCGGCCACCGGCACGCCGTACTGGCGGCTCAGGCCGTAGGCCAGGTCGATCTCGCCGAAGCCAAAGTGCTGGCAGAACCAGCCCATGATCTCCTCGTAGGGCACGCCATAGCGCTGGGCCAGGGTCGTGCCGGTGGGGTGCGGGCTGGCGCCGGTGCAGTCGGTCACCTGTGTGATGGTAGGGGCTCCTGTGGGGGTCCCTGTGGGGGTCCCTGTGGGGGTGCCGATGGGGGTAGCAGTCGGGGCGCCGGTTGGGGTCTCGGTCAGCTCGCCGGTGGGCGTGGCTGTTGGCGTGGGTGTATCGGTGACATCGCCGATGGGGGTGGGGGTCTGGGTCAATGTTTCGGTAGGCGTTGGGGTAGGCGTGGCGTCATCGCCGGGCGTTTCGGTGGCCGTGGCGGTGGGGGTTTGCTCGTCGGCGCTCTTCTGCAGCGATTGGATGCTCACCGCCCGCCAGCGCCCGTCGGCGAGCGGCTCGAAGACCACCCGCACGGCCTGTCCCGTCCGAACCGGCCCGGCCAGGGCGGTGCCCGAATCGACCAGCAAGGCCATGCCGCTCACCTGCCAGGTCTCACCCTGGGCTGCCTCCAGCACTCCGGTGAGGGAGGCGGCGATGACGCCGGCCGCGCCGCCAGACTCGGCGGGCAGGTCCAGGCTATCGGCAATCCAGCCTCCCTCGGGGACAATGTGGCCTTCCACCAGGGCCACCTGCCCGGCCTGCGGCTCGACTCCCAACAGCGTGGCGGGTTGCAGTGCAAAGGTCACGTCGCCGACGGCCCACAGGCCCGCCTGGCTGTCCACCGGCGCCAGCGGCCCCTGCAGGCTGAACTGGTAGGCGGGCGCGGCCAGCTCCTGGCCCGGCTGGGCAGCGGTGACCTGCCCGGCATCCAGCACCAGCTCAGAGCGCTCGTTGGCCACCACGACCTGCCCGGAATCGACTGCAAAGCGGGCCAGGCCGATGGGGTGCACCAGCACCTTGAAGATGGTGCCGCGCACCCTCGCCGACCCGGAGGGGGTGTAGACTACGAAGGAGCTGCTCTCCCCGCGCAGCGGCGCAACGCTGTGGGTGGACTTGCCGGCGTGCTGGCTGAAAGCCACCCGCAGCACGTTTCCCCAGCGGCCCTCCAGGGTGGTGATGGTCACGTCGGAATTGGGGCCAAGGGTGGTGCGGCTGCCATCGAAGAACAGCAGGGTGGCGCCAGAGGCGGCCTGGGTGCGGATGCGCTGGCCCGCCCGCAGCCGATCGCCGTTGGCGAGCAGGGTCCAGTCGTTGGCGGTGGAGCTGGAAGCCGCCTCCGCCTGGCCATTGACCTCCATCAGGGTGGCGTAGCGGGCTTCGCCCGGCCCGCGCAGCCACAGGCCCACGCCGGCCAGCGAGATAGCCGCCAGGGCCAGCATACCCAGGACCAGGGAAGGGACGAGCGCCCAGCGCAGCCAGGCCCCCCCTGACCTGATCGGCGAGCGGTGATTGGTGCGTGCCTGGCCGGCCTGGATGGCCGCCAGGAGGCGCGCCCGGCCCTGGCGGTAGCGCTGGGCCGAAGGCTCGGGATGAGGCAGCTCGCGCAGCGCGCTTGCCAGCCTGATCAGGGGAAGGAGCTCGGCGCCGTTCCCGGGCTGGCGGCTGGCCAGCTCGTCTATCTGGCTGCCCCTCTCCAGGGCGCTGAGCGCTTCTTGCAGCAGGTTATCATTTTCAGACATATGTGATCTCCCACTCCTTTAGTATCGTCCGCAATGCGATGAGCCCCCTGCGCTGCAGCCCCTTGACCGAGTCTTCGCTCTTGTGCAGGGCCTGGGCCACCTGCTGCACCGGCAGTCCCACCACGAAGCGCAGCACGACCACATCGCGCTGGTCTTCCAGCAGGCGAGACAGCGCCTGGCGCAAGGCCTGGCTGGTGAGACCCTGGTGTAGCTGGCCGTCCGGGTCATCTTCGGGAGAGGCCAGGTTTTCTTCCAATTGAGCGTGATCTCGCAGGCTCATCTTGCGGTAATGATCGATTGCCAGGTTGCGTGCGATCTGGAACAGCCAGGCCTGGAAAGGGCTCCCTGCGGAGCCCCCTTTCGGGCGGCTCCGTTCGGAGCGGTAGCGCTTCAGGAAGGAGAGCATACGCAGGAAGACCTCGGAGGTCAGGTCTTCGGCGGTGCCGGGATCGCCCACCCGGTAGTACAGGTAGCGGAAGATGTGACGGTAATACTGTTCGTACAGTGCGCCGATCACCTCGGCATCGCCTTGCTGGGCGCGTTGGATGAGATCGGTTTCGAGGACTTCGAGCATGCGGCTCCTTGGTTCTCCAGGCTGATTCTCAGCCGGCTGGCTGCCAGCGATCTGGCTTAATATGTATAACGGATGGGAGGCGGAGAAGTGTCGATGACTTAATTGGATTTTAACGCGATTGGCGCGAATAAGGTATATTCCGCGAATATCGTATATCGATCATGCGCGCAATTCGATCCATTCGAGAAGTTCTCTCTGCCCACCGCCCTTAGAATACAACGACGCCCGCGAATCCGATTTTATGTTACGATTAAACTGGATTATTCTATTTTAATCTCCCCTCAGCGTCTGATTAACGATCGGCCTCGCACAGGAACCGGCTTCCATCATGCAGCGTCTATTAATGAGGCCTCCATTGAGCGCACCCCTGCGCTCATATCGGCATAGAACTTGCATATTTTTCCTTGGAAGATTACCCACAGGAGAAAACCCATGAAACGCATTTCCGTACTTGTGCTACTCTTTGCCCTGCTGGCTGCCGGGCCTGGCGGCGCGCCCGGGAGTTTGGGGGCGCTTCGGGCGGCGGCCCAATCTGGGGCGGACCCCGCCTCCCCGCTGGCCGGCTGGCCGCTGTTCATCCCCCTGCTGGGCAGGCTCTACCCCACCTTCAGCATCACCGGCCAGGTGATCGACAGCGATGGGCAGCCGCTGTCGGGCGTGACGGTGACGGCCGATAACGGGGCCAGCGCCACCACCGACAGCCAGGGCTACTACGACCTGGCGGGCCTGACGGCGGGCAGCTACGCCATCGCCCCCGCGCTGCCGGGCTACAGCTTCGAGCCGGCGGTGATCTCGGTGGGCGTGCCGGCCGAAGCCGAGGGGCGCAACTTCACCGCTCTGGAATCGGCCGCCGAGCTGATCGTCAACGGCGGCTTCGAGGTGAACGCCGGCTGGGAGTTCCCCATCACCGAGTACCCGGCGGGCTACTTCAGCGCCTGGGCGCACAGCGGCCTGCGCATGGCGCGCACCGGCATCATCGATCAGTACGATAATGTATACAGCTACTCGTCCATCCGCCAGGCGGTTACCATCCCGGCCGGCACCACCAGCGCCATCCTGCGGATGTGGTTATATACCATCAGCCTTGAAGACCCCAACCAGCCCGCGCCGGCCATCCCCCTGGCCGCCACCAGCGAGGAGCTGGAGAGCGCCCCCCTGGCAGTGGACGTGCAGTACGCGCTGATCCTGGACGCCAACAACGACATCCTGGAATGGCTCTACTGGCAGCGCAACAACAACAAATTCTGGACCCTGCACGAGTTCAACCTGACTAAATACGCCGGGCGGACCATCAAGGTGCACATCGGCACCTACAACGATGGCTACGGCGGCATCACCTCCATGTTCGTGGACGACGTCTCTCTGGAGACCTCGGCCCTGCCGGCGGCCACCCCCACTCCCACCCCCACCGCCACGCCCACCGTGGCGCCGCCCGGGGTGGTGTGCAACAACGCCTTCGTCAACAGCAGCTTCGAGACCAACGCTGGCTGGGGCATCCCGGCCACCGAGTTCACCGCCGGCTACTCCTACGAGCGGGCGCACAGCGGAGTGCGCTCGATGCGCACCGGCATCGTGCACACCGCCCAGAACAAGTATTCCTATTCCGACGCCTACCAGTACGCCGCCATCCCCAATAACATCACCAGCGCCGTGTTGAGCATGTGGATCTACCCGCTGAGCGAGGAGGCCGCCAACGCCCCGCTGCCCGCTGCGCCAGCGATCGGCGAGGAGTTCGGCAAGACGCCCCTGGCCAGCGACGTGCAGTACGTGCTGGTGCTGGAGCCGTACAACAACCGCATCATCGACGTGCTGCTGTGGGTGCGCTCCGACGCCCAGACCTGGCTAAACCTGGTGTTCGACCTGAGCGCGTATGCCGGAAGAACCATCCGCATCCAGTTCGGCACCTACAACGACGGCTGGAATGGGGTGACCACCATGTTCGTGGACGACGCCGCGGTCGATTACTGCACCGCGGCGGCAGCCACGCCCACTCCCACCCTGCCGGCGCCGCCCACCGCCACCCCGATCGGGGGCTGCGTGGAGTTGATCGGCAACGGCGGCTTCGAAGGCAGCGGGAGCTGGGTGATCCCCGCCACGGCCTTCTCGGCCGGCTACTCGTACGACCGGGCCTACGCCGGCCTGCGCTCCATGCGCACCGGCATAACCGCCAGCGCCCACAACCGCTACAGCTACTCCGACTTCCGCCAGACGGTCGCCATCCCCTCCTGGGCGCGCAGCGCGGTGTTCAGCTTCTGGGAGTACCCGAGCAGCGGCGAAAGCGCCAACGTGCCCGTGCCTGCCATTCCCGAAGGGGAGGTCTTCGCCCTGGAGCCCATGGCCGGCGACGTGCAGTACCTGCTGATCCTGAACAGTTGGCTGAACTGGATCGACACCCTGGTGTGGCAGCGCAGCGACGCCCGCGCCTGGGTGTACCACGCCTACGACCTGGTGGCCCTGGGCTATCGCAGCGACACCATCAGCCTGCAGTTCGGCACCTACAACAACGGCTGGGGCGGGGTGACCTCGATGTACGTCGATAACGCCTCGCTGCTGGCCTGCCCGTGAGGCGCATCGCCTCTGCCGGGCATGAAAATCCGGCTTGCCGCCGGGAACGGAACCCTGGCTCGCCGCCAGGGATGGAATCCCGGCCTGCCGCCGGGTATGGAAACCCGGTCGCCGGAGGTGGAAATCCGGCCTGCCGGGTGTGGACCTCCACTCAGACGTCTCCCCCACTCCATTGGGCGGGGGAGCACGGGGTATCACAGGAGCCGACCCATGACTACCTCCACCACTGAAATACCAGTCGTCCCCGACGAGACTCTGGTCGAGCGAGCATTCGAGCACATCCGCCGCCTGTCCGAGGACATCGGCGGGCGGGGGAGCTGCACCCCGGCCGAGCGTCGGGCGGCGGAGTACGCCGCCGGGCAGATGCAGCAAATGGGCGTCACCCAGGTGCGCCTGGAGGAATACCAGGGGGCGCCCTCCACCTACCGGCCCTTCCTGCTGGCGTTCGGCGGCGCCCTGCTGGGGACGCTGCTGGCCTGGCGGCTGGCTGCCCCGCTCGGCTACTGGCTGGCGGCCCTGCTGAACGCCCTGGGGGCCTGGGGCATGCTGGCCGAGACCGACCTGCGCTCCAACTGGATGCGCCTGTTCCTGCCCGGCGCGCCCAGCAGCAACGCCGTGGGCGTCATCCCGGCGGCCGGGGAGGCCCGCCAGCGGGCCGTGCTGTGCGCCCACCTGGACACCCACCGCACGCCGGTCTTCTATTCCTCACGCACCTGGCACAAATTGTTCGGGCTGCTGGTCGGGGCGGCCTATGTCAGCATGGCGCTGGGGGCGCTGGTGTACCTGCTGGGAGGGATATTGGGGTGGGGCTGGGTGCGCTGGGTGGGGCTGGGGCTGGCGGCCTTCCAGCTATTCGCCTTTGCGATGTCGGCCCACGCCGACTTCACCCCGTTCGCGCCGGGCGCCAACGACAACGCCTCCGGGGTGGGGGTGGCGCTGGGCCTGGCGCAGCGCCTGGCGGCCCACCCGCTGCCCCATAGCGAGGTCTGGCTGGCCTTCACCGGCTGCGAGGAGACCGGCGCCCACGGCTTCGCCGCATTCCTGGACACCCACAGCCTACGCTTGGGGGAAGATGCAATCTACATCATCCTGGACCAGGTGGGCCAGGGGGAGCTGCGTGTGCTGCGCGCCGACGGCCTGGTGCGCAAGCATCCCACCCACCCGCGCGCCCTGGAGCTGGCCCGCCGGGCGGCAGCCGCCTTGCCCAACGTCGGGGTGCAAGAGATGACCGGCATCGCCTACACCGACGCCCTGGTCGCCACCCAGCGCGGCCTGCCGGCCCTGACGGTGTGTTCAATCCTATCCCAGGGCACGGGGGCGGCCATGCACTGGCACCAGATGTCGGACACGTTGCAGCACATCGAGCGGCGCAGCCTGGCCGACGCCCTGGCGTTCACCTGGCAGGTGCTGAGGGAGGTCGACGAAGAGGTTGGTTGACTCTGAGATCCTCATAAACAGTTACCTTTATTTGAGAAAACGGCTATAATATATGAAGAATTTCATTTAGTGTTATTCTTGCCGTTAACGCCCTCCAGAGCTGGTAGGTTGGACCACAAATTCGTTCCGCCTGCGTTGGAGGGTGTTCTTTTATCCAATCCGTTCCTGCATGGGGTAAAAACTATCGCTGCAAATCGCGCTTTGCACAATCCGCTCGCCGACGGGTGCCTATTCCTTGCTCACTGCTCACTACACCCCATTCACCATTCCCCATTCACAATTTTATTTCAGCAAAGGAGAGTAAAAAAATGTTACCCAGGTTATACCATCGGATGCAAGAATCCACCGTGGTCGTCGTCATCGTGGCCCTGCTGCTCACCGCGGTGGCCTACGCCCAGACCGCGGGCGATCCCCTGGCGCCCACCGGCGCCCACCCGCTACAGGACCACTGGGGGCAAAGCGCCAGCGGCGCCGGCACCGGCTTGACCCTGACTACCTCCACGGGCGGGGAGGCAGGGGTGTCGGGCAGGGTCACCGCCTGGAGCGGCAAGGGCGTCTTCGGCCTGGCCAGCGCCACCTCCGGCACCGCTTCCGGAGTGTATGGGCAGACCAAGTCCGCTGCGGGTTACGGCGTGTATGGCCTGGCCAGCAACGCCAGCGGCGGGTACGGCGTGTACGGCAGGTCTCCGGATGGGATCGGCGTATACGGTTCCAGCACCGATTACATCGGCGTCTACGGTAACAGCGTGAACCACTGGAGCGGCTGGTTTCACAATGGCGTGCGCATTGACGATTCTGCCTGGCATGGAATAGAGATCAGCGGGGCGAACTGGGCCGGCGTCTACGTGCACGACGTGGGTTACGCCGGCGTTGAAGCCAACGGCGCCAAGGGCGACGGCGTGAAAGGCGTGACCACCGACGCCGACACCACCAAGGGGAAAGCCGGCGTGCATGGCTACTCGACTGGCGGCTATGAGTATGGCGTCCTGGGGCAGGATGGCTCGGGGACGGATGCCGGCTGGGCATTGCTCACCAAAGGCTACCCCAACTTCACCGACGCCAACGGGGATGGCCGCATCAACGATGACTTCACCGTCGACGGCACCTGCACCGGCTGCACCAGCGCCTTCCTGGCGGTGAACAAAGACGCCAGCCCGCTGGAGCCGGGCGACCTGGT
>Ga0073934_10005602_pt1 | contig 19216 bp, 10 predicted proteins | sample LarsenN4metaG_FD_76834 | JGI IMG/M metagenome (GOLD analysis project Ga0073934, IMG submission 76834) | Hot spring sediment bacterial and archeal communities from British Columbia, Canada, to study Microbial Dark Matter (Phase II) - Larsen... ... | reverse complement strand
TGGTTTCAGTTACTCAAACGCATCCAATCTCACGCTGATATTGCGGCTCATTTTGGGTTCGATATTGACCTCAAACCTCGCTTAGAATCGGCTTATTGAGAATGCTGCAAGATCTCAGTTATACCAAATAGGGGCAAATTTTGAATTGTCAATTCAAGATAATGGGATAGGTTTACCCACAGATCTAGATTGGCAAAACACCCAATCTTTAGGTTTATCACTCGTTCATTCACTAGCAACCGAGCAACTTGAAGGACTCTTATTCGTAGATAATACACAAGGTGCTAAATTCACTATAAACTTTTCTTAAGGATTAATGGATTAGATAAAATAAGATATTTTTCTGTTGAAAGAGGCGAACGGCCATATAGCCTTCAGCATGGCTACGCTAACGCCCGTCCCAAGAAGTATCGAAGTTATTTAATTTGCGTTCCTAAGTCTTACCTTAAAGGTAAATAGCCAATGTCTGTACCAAAGATACTGGTTGTGGAAGATGAAGTAATTGTTGCTAAAACGATCGCGGGTCAACTCAAACAACTAGGTTACATTGTAGTAGATACTGCTTCATCAGGGATGGCCGCCATTTCCAAAGCAGCCGCAGCTCAACCCGATTTAATTTTAATGGATATCGTTTTAAAGGGCGAAATGGATGGCGTGGCAGCAGCTACTCAGATTCGCGCCCAGCGAGATGTTCCAATTATCTACTTGACCGCTTATGCCGATGACAATACCTTGCAGCGGGCAACTGGCGAAATAAGTGGAGTTGTGCTGGTGTTTAGAGACATGCGCGATCGCCGTCAGGCCGAGTTATTAACCCAGGCATTAGAAAAAGAAAAAGAACTGAATCAGGTCAAATCTCAGTTCATTTCCATCGTTTCCCATGAATTTCGCAATCCCCTTGCAGTCGTTCGCACGGCTGCCGAACTGCTTGAGAAAGGACACGATTTGCCAGAACAAAAGAAAAATTCCTACATCCAGCGCATCAAAACTTCCGTTCGTTCCATGAACGATTTAATGGAAGACGTGCTACTGATGGGTCAAGTAGAAGCCGATCGCGTTACCTGCAACCCAACCTTACTAAATCTTGAGCAATTCTGCCGAAATTTAGTAGAAGAATTTTCAATTGTTGAAGGAAGCTTACACACACTCATTTTCAACTGCCAGGCAAGTTGTACCGACGTTTGGATGGATGAGCGTATTCTCCGCTACATTCTCAGCAATCTCCTCTCAAACGCCATTAAATATTCTGCTGCGGGTACAACAGTTCAACTTGACTTAACCGTTGTGCCGACAGAAAAACTTGTTATCTTTCAAATTCGAGACGAGGGTATAGGAATACCGGAAGCCGACCAGCCTCGTCTGTTTGATTCCTTTTTTCGCGCCTCTAACGTCAAGTCAATTCAAGGTACAGGGTTAGGTTTGGCGATCGTCAAACGGTGTGTTGAGGCAAATCGCGGAGAAATTCAAGTATCGAGTCAAGTTGGCTTAGGCACAACAATCACTGTGAAATTAGCCACCCTCATCGAAACTGAGGAAGCGTAGAAACAGCTATAAACCGCAGCAATGTCAGCAATTTGTGCAGCGAAGGTGGTGCCTAAAGCAGCCTTTTCACAACTGCATAGAATTGTCATATCGAGTTTATAGCAGTACTGGAAAAAGTTAGGACGGGGGCAGGGGTTCCACACCTGGCTGGGAGTGCAGCTCCCATATCCTCTTGTACCAAACATGATGCGTAGCGCTATATATATTTTTCTGCTAAAGTCAGAAATTAAGTTGCCAACTTTTCAATTAGCCCTCCAAGGCGTTATCCTCAACCCCAAAACTAGACCCTCTCCTTACTCTAATTTTCAGTCTCTAGAGTAAGGCAACTTTCCATTGCTGATATATCGACTGTACTCACAGGAGCTTAATAAATGGTCGGCTTTTTAATCTCTATTATCGTCATTTCAATCAGCTTGTTACTCATTTCCAAACTACCCATTGGTGTTTTAATCAACAATCCCCTCAAAGCATTGATTTCAGGTGCAATTATTGGTGCATTTGATGGTCTTTATCATCTCATTCCCGGTTGGTTAAGAACTATTCCAGCCGTTCTTAGTTTCGGACTCATCCCACTCATTGTTCATACCATTATCTTTGCGGTAGCGGCCTGGTTAGTCGAAGGGTTTCGGTTGAGATGGGGGCTTGGCAGCGCCATTCTCGGCGCGATCGCCCTTGCAGTTGTCAACTTCATTCTATTTTCCGTTCTGCGACTGTTCGGCCTAGTCGCCGCCTAACCGCCAGTGTAGTAGCCGGAAACATAAGAGCCTTTACTTCTCCTGCTCACCCCCCCGATTGGGAAGTAACCAGCTGCTTGAGATAGCGGCTTTCAAGTTCTAAAACACGCGGCACCAAATCTGGATAACGATCTAACAGATCATCAAATACATCAACAGGAATCGTTAGAATACGAGTCATCTCACTATTCGCGATAATCGTGCTGTCGAACTTACTGCGCGTCAACACTTCCAACTCATCTAACATTTCCCCAGGTTGAACTTCTTCAACCCAAATTTTGTCATCAAGTTGGTGGCGAATTCTAACATTCCCTTCTATCAATAGCAGCAACTCTCGACACGTATCACCCGCATCTGAAACCACATCATCGACTGTGTAAGTTTTTACGATCGCGCGATCGCTAATAGCAATCAACGTCTCAGGCTCCACCCGATGAAACAAATCACTATTTGCCAGGTAAATCAGCTTCTCTAACTTGGGCAGATCACTTAATCGTGAGTTAGCCGCAGACATCATCCGTTCTGCCGTGTCTCGCATCAGCGGATGGGTTGAATTATGAGTATAGTCTGAAGCAACCTTTTTTGCATAATCGCTATCTATTTGAGCGATTAGATAGAGCGTAACAGACTGAATCAGTGGGTTGTTATGGTGAAGTAGAACACTGAGATAGCTAACTGTATCTTGAGGAGAAAATTCAGGCAACCTCTCAAGAGCGATTCTAGAAGATTCGCTGAGGATATTAAAAATATCTGGATGCAGACGGTCTTTCAAGCTAGGAACCTCATTGTTCCTGCTTCTTGAACTTTCTAGCAACTCTGCCACAATTTCAGGAACAAGCTGATGTAGTTGAGCTGCAATTGAAATCGCTTTTGGTGATCCCTCCAAAGGTTCCAACAGATTCAGAATAGTAGTCAAAATCCACTTTTGCTTGAAGTGAATACTTTCTTGTAAAAAGTTGACGGCTGCATGGTGTGCTTGCAACGAGGGCTGACTCAAGGCCAAACGACAATCTCGCAGCTCCGCTAGACGCGCAATCAACTGATCGATCTTTTGCGTGTTTTCAAATTCAGGCAAAAAACGGCTTAAAATCCACTCTTCTTCTTGCGAACTAATCACATACTCCCGTCGTAAAGCGCGAATTTCATTCGATTCTTGCGGTGATAGTGGGTTAAGACCAGCGCGATCGCCCTGTTGCAACGAAACCAAACGCTCCAACGACTTCTTGTACCCATTCAGACGAATCTGATTTTCAAGGGTTCGTTTATGCTCAGGGTTTAACAACTCTGGATCCTCAACACCCAGTTCCTCCAACACCTCCCGATGTTCATCATCAGTAATTCCCAACTCCTCCCGCAGTTGCCGTAAGACCTCCAGACTGCTTGACGTGTCTGCAAAGCCCTCCTCTAGAGCCTCACGCACAACCCCCTTATAAGATTCGTGCCGCTTTTCACGAGTAAAACCAGGCAACACCTTCGCCAAAATATAAATCTCATTCGTACTTAAATCATCCAGTGTCGGTGCTGCGCCCCCTATCGCAGTCCGAGTGTCTAAATACTGCGACAGATCAAGTTCAAGTTTCTCTAACTGCTTCCGAAATCGGTTTGCCAGATTCTCACGCGAATAAACATCCGGAGTCCGCTTCCAGGTTTGGTTTAACCACAACGTACTCAGAAAAACCAGACCCAGATCATAGACATGCTGCACCCACACAGGCGTTAGTAAAATGAGAGGACGCGCCGCGAAAATAAAAAAGAAGTTAAAAATAGCAAACGTACAGATCGTAAAAATACGATGGCGAACAACTTCAGGCGTGAGATTAGAGTGATGTTGACGCACATAAGCCTGGATTCTTTTTTCGATCGCCACACCCAAAAAGTATGCGATCGCGGTGCAACTCCCCAATACCAGCGGCACAGCCACCAACTTTGGAAGATTGATCACTTGCCCAAACAGGTAAAGCCCTGGATTCATCAAGGTTGAAAGTTGTGCAGGATCCCGGTTCCAAAAGCCAGAAAAGTAATAATTCCAGTTGCCTGCATACAGGAAATAGTAGACAAAATAGCCGATCACGATACCGACATATCCGTATCGCAATTGTTGCGATTTAGGACTACTGACGTCATCCCAATACGTTCTTTCTGAGTCAATATCGATACAAGGGCTTTGACAAGCAACACAGGCACTTTTTTCGTCACCATTAGGCAAGGCTGTGCGACACATCGATTGTGTAATCGGTTGCTCACTCATGTGTGCCTTGGTTCCCAGTAAACCGCGTGGCTCACTAAACACCGACTGTACCGGAGCCATCGGGCAAAAATACTGACACCACGACTTCCCACCATAGAAGTAACCCACCGTAATTGCAGCTGCGATCGTCAACAGCAGCCAAAACCCAAGTGCCCAGCGATCGGCATTAAAGAACAGAATTCGCCCACATAGCCCAACAAAAAACCAGCTGAGTTGCACATACAAATAATTTCTGCCGAGCCACGAATCAGGCTTGACCTTGGCAAGCTCATACCGCACCTTACCCGTTTGCCGATTTTCTCGCTTAAATTGACGCTGCCAACCCAACGCCCGTGGAATTTGCGATAGAAACGACAGAGGGCAAATGCGTCGCCACAACTCATGCCCAAACACCAGCAAGATAAAAATTCCTGCCGGGACAACCAGCCCCCAAAAGATAGTCGCGCCCAGCGGGTAGGGTGCTTCTGGTACGCACTGCCCCTGCACCCTGATACACTCGCCCGACAACCGCAACGGACTCCAGGGATGATCTGGCACCGTTAATTGAGCCGTCCAGGGGTCATAAAACAGCGAAGCAATCAGCAGTAACCAACCAATCGTTAGTATCCACCGAGTCCAATGCATTACTCGTTCAGACAGTCGTGCAAACATGGGTCTTACCTAACCATTTAGCATGGTTACTCTAATGGGTCTTGCTGAACCTAAGTCTGAAGTTACCAAACCCCAATGTGGGGCAAGGTTAGTTTCATACAAGTGAAGAACTCTCTGCTTTAGCCCCTAGCCTTCCAAACGTGGAGAGAACCAGGACAAAACCAGGCTTGCTACCACAACGCTCTCACACTAGACGTTTGTGCAACAAACCGTAAAACGCCAGAACCCTGTTCCGTCTGGTAAAAAATCTGTAACCCATCGCGATTGACTTCGTATCGTTGCGCCCCCTGAAGTGCCTGAAGATACTTTGTTTCCTGCTGCATAATCGCTTCTTCACAGGCCTTAAAAGTTGAAGCAAGCGGCCCGATCGCCAAACTCCCATCACTTGTCTCAAAACCACCATTAAAGCGATTGCAGCCCCCCGAACCATACAGACGATCGCCCTCAAACTCAGCCGTCACCTCCGGCGACCGAGGCAGCACCATCGGCATGGGAGAATCCCCTTCGGTCATATTGACCAAGCGCCATTTACCCGCGATCGCAGACGAAGATTGAGCCATGTACTGGGGTTGCACTCCTTGCTGTAAAGGGTACGCGATCGCTGAATTGACACCAACAACCGTACACGCGCCTGCACCGAGTATTGCCATGCCAGTGGCAAGTCGTCGAAGTAAAAACTGAGTTGCCATTCGTTAACCAAAATATTTTATTTTTTTACCCTACCGGATCATGATCAAAAACGACCATAGCCATTCTCAATCGTTACGAAAAAAGAAAGCAATGGCATGTCTAACGCCGATAACGGGCGAATTCTCCCGGTGTCAGGGTATTCAACACAATTTCAGGGGTAAAATAGCCCAACCCTTGAATCAGTCGCGCCACACAGCCCGTCCACCCCGTCTGATGGCTCGCACCTACCCCGGCTCCATTGTCCCCATGAAAATATTCATAAAACAGAATCAAATCCTGCCAGTAAGGGTCCGTTTGAAACTTTTCAGCAGCGCCATAAACCGGACGACGGCCCGACCCATCTTTTAAGAAAATACTGACAATTCGCTCAGAGATTCCTTTTGTCACCTCAAACAACGTGAGTTGTTGGCCAGAACCCGTCGGGTACTCAATCTTAAAAGCATCGCCATAGTAAGAATAAAGTTGCAGCAGCGATCGCAGCAGCAAAAGATTCACCGGAATCCACACCGGGCCACGCCAGTTTGAGTTACCACCAAACATGCCCGAATTAGAATCACCCGGCACATAATCAACCCGATACTCCTGCCCTGCATGGTAGAAAATGTAGGGATTTTCGCGGTGATAGCGGGAGAGAGAGCGGATCCCATAATCACTCAAAAACTCTGACTCATCCAGCATTTTGGCGAGAATAGAGCGCAATTTTTGCTCATTCAAAACCGACAGCATCAACCGTCCCCGCTCACCTGGCTGATTGGGTAGATGCACATTTTGAATCAGCTCAGGATGCCGCATGACAAATTCTTCAGACTCTTTAGTGAAGCGATGTAATTTATCAAAAGCTTCCTTTGGAAACACCGCAACCGCCATCAGTGGCAGCAGCCCCACCATCGATCGCACCTTTAAACGGGTCGCGTCTCCATCTGAAAACTGCAACACATCATAGAAAAATCCGTCCTCTTCATCCCATAACTCATCCTGATGCACCCCAATCCGATCCATCGCTCCGGCAATCCACATCGTATGTTCAAAGAATTTGATCGCCAGATCTTCATACAGCGGGTCGTGCAGAGCCAGCTCAATCGCAATTTGCAGCATCCGTTGGCTAAAAAATGCCATCCACGCCGTGCCATCCGCTTGATCCAAATAGCCACCTGTCGGCAGCGGCGAACTGCGGTCAAACACACCAATGTTGTCTAACCCCAAAAAGCCTCCCTGAAACAGGTTGTTACCCCCCTCATCCTTGCGATTGACCCACCAGGTAAAGTTAATCAACAACTTTGAGAACGCATACTTGAGAAACTCAATATCACCCACACCATTATTTCGTTCGCGATCGCGCGTATAAATTTCCCACGTCGCAAACGCATGCACCGGCGGATTGACATCGCTAAAGTTCCATTCATAAGCAGGAATCTGCCCATTCGGATGCAGGTAATCTTCCCGCAGCATCAGCATCAATTGATCCTTGGCAAAATCAGGGTCAATCAAACTGATAGGAATCATGTGAAACGCCAGATCCCACGCGGCATACCAGGGATACTCCCACTTGTCAGGCATCGAAATAATATCGTCGTTGTGCATATGAAACCAATCGCTGTTTCGCACATGCTTGCGTTCACTCGTAACCGTCCACGGGGTAACGCTTCGCTCTCGCAGCCATTGGTCTAAATCGTAGTAAAAATATTGCTTCGTCCACATCATTCCGGCGAGGGCTTGCCGCATCACATTCGCGCGATCTCCATCCTCCAAAACTTGCGGCGGAATCACCTTCTCATAGAACTTATCCGCCTCCTGTAGCCGCGTTGCAAATATTTCATCAAACGACCCACCACAAGGATTACTCAGTTCAGTCGGAGCCTGCTTTGTCAAGCGCAGCCGAATCACCTTTGTCTCACCAGCCTCTACCATCAGCTGATAATGAGGAGAAACCTTAGTGCCAATATTCGATGGGTTAACGGCCTCCTTGTGACCCTGCACCAAGTAGTCATTAATCCCATCTTTAACATAGGGACTGGCATTGGGCGTGTTAAAAATTCGTTGATTATTCGTTTCATTTTCGGTGAACAGAAGCGGCGGCACCCCTTCACAGTAGAAGTAATAATCGGTCAACTTCTGCTTAAACAACTCATCCGTCAGGTAAGCATGCACAACGCTATTGCCAGTTCCCTGCACCTTCGTCAACACAGGCTTAGAGCCAGCCTTATTCCACGACCAGGTATTGCGAAACCATAAGGTTGGCAGTACATGAATCGGTGCGGCTTCCGGCCCTCGATTTGCAATGCTAATTTTGATCAGCATATCTTCTGCATCTGCTTTCGCATACTCAACAAACACATCAAAGTAGCGATCGCCATCAAAGATACCCGTATCTAGCAACTCATACTCTAATTCGTAGCGACTCCGGCTTTTATTCGTCTTGACCAAATCATCATAGAGATAAGCCGCCTGCGGATACTTATAAAGATATTTCATGTAAGAGTGCGTCGGCGTACTGTCGAGATAGAAGTAGTACTCCTTCACATCTTCGCCATGATTCCCTTCGCTATTCGTTAACCCAAACAATCGCTCCTTAATGATCGGATCCTGCCCATTCCACAAGGCCAGCGCAAAACACAGCAAGTTGTGATCATCGGTAATGCCACCCAAACCGTCTTCACCCCAACGGTAAGCCCGCGATCGCGCATGATCATGGGGAAAGTAATTCCAGGCATCACCGTTAGCACTATAGTCTTCGCGCACCGTGCCCCATTGCCGTTCACTTAAGTAAGGCCCCCACTTCTTCCAGGGTGTCACTCCGTCACGCTCAGCTTGAAGCCGGATGTCTTCTGCCGTCATGCTTACTCCTAAAATGAACGGTTTTAATTAATAAAATGAGTCAATTGCAGTTAAAAAAGAGTTCACAAACATGCAGAAAGTAAGATTCAGCCTGACTCTTTTTGCAAGATGTCATGAGATTTACCAGAATTAATCCTTCGCTGTCAAGAATTTCTAACCTTCAGCAATTTAGCGTTAATGTCTTCAATTTTCGGTGCTTAAGTTTTCCTTTAAACTTTCCAGGCTGTAGTATCCATTAACACACCGCTTATCTAAATCGAAGGGGTATTTCAGCGGTCATCTAACTTCAGCTTTTTTAAAGGAATGCACTTGATCATTCAATTGATCTTAAAGCCTGCCTAAACAGTTTGAAGATATTACATGAAGTACCCAGTCTTTAGCGTTCAAGTTTTTCTTAACGCCGATTGACTGCGATCGCGATGTATCGCTGAAAGAACTGTCAATCACTGAACTCAATCAAACACAATCTACATTTGATCATAAATTCATCGATCGATTGCGGCGGCTACCAAATAAATAGGCGTAGACATAGGATAAGACACAACCCAATAGAAAAATCTGAAATGTCAGAAAAATCCATAACATTAAAATCATCACACTGCCAACCAAACCATAAGAAAGAAATTGGCTACCAATCGAAATCACACTATTACTGACCAATTGTTGTAAGCCGACCATTAGCAAAGCAGTCAGTAATGCACTTAACCAAACATCTTGCCAACTCACATAAGCAGCAGGCAAAATCTTGAACAGAACGCAAGCGACAATCGCCATCAACAAAAATGACGAGCCAACCTGTAGCCCTTCTGCTAATAGAATTTCATCAATTTGTAAAAACCGAAACGTCTCCTGAAAGTGGGTGACTAACTCCAAAATTGTTTTAACCACGATATCGCTAATTAGCGATGTCAGCAGCAACAGCGCACTAGCAAGCACCAGCACAAACGCCAGCAACTTATTAAAGATAAACATAACGATAACTGTTCCGAGCGATTGAGCTTCGGGCGCATGGTCAGGCGATCGCCAAATTCGGTTCACCGAGCTTCTCAGCGCACCAAAAACAGCACTCGCAGAAAACAAAAGCAGCCCTGAGCCAATCAATCCAGCACCCACACTATTTTGGTTCAACGAAATAATGGTTTCTCGAATCAAATCATGCACTTCTGGCGGCAAATAGCGGGCTACAGCCCCAGTAATCGATTGAAATGCCTCACTACTTGGCCCAATGAACCGACCTGTCACACTCAAAATAATCAGTATCAGCGGAAACAATGAGAAAAGGGCATAATACGACAACGCCGCCGCCATTCCAGAGCAGTTATCCTGATCCCACTTTAAGCCTGTCTTAATCAGGAGTTGGGCTGGCTTTGAAGGCAAAACAGTTGTGCGGATGTAGCGAAACATAACGGCTGACTCCTGAACCCAATCAGAAGGAAATAATAAACCTGAAGCTTATTATTTCACCCTAGCTCAGCCATTAAAGTGATACGTGGGCAATCCAGTCACATTCGTTTGCAGAGCAAACACATCCCCTGAGTAAAAACTCTTCTCAATCTCTGCCTCACTCAGCCCGATCGCCGCCGTTGTAATGTAAAGCGTGCTTAAGTTTTCGCCCCCAAAAGTACAAGACGTTGGTCGTTGCACCGGCATCTGCACCCGCATCATCTCCTTTCCATCCGGGTCAAAGCGAATGATACACCAACCATTCCACATGGCTGACCAGATACACCCCGTCTGATCAATCACTAACCCATCCGGTTCAAAGACCTCACCCGTTAAATCAATTAAAACCCGGCGATCGCCCAGTTCCCCAGTTTCAAGGTCAAAATCGTAGGCATAGATCCTGCGGCGGTAAGAATCCGTCAAATAAAACGTCTGATTATCTGGACTCCACCCCAACCCATTCGAAATCGTTAACCCCGTCTCCATCGTCTTCAAACTGCCATCCGCAGCGTAACGATAGAGACAAGCCTGATCAGCCTGCGAAGAAACAGAGCCAAACCAAAACCGCCCCGCCGCATCGCATTTACCATCATTAAAACGCGTCTCTGGATGAGCGTGTTCAACCGTTGCGATCGCCCTGACCGCTCCACTCTGCGTATCAAGCCAAGCCAACTGAGTGCGAAGTGCCATTAGCAAACGATTGGAGCCTGCCGGAGCCAGACAGCCGACCACATCACCTACATCAAAGAACTGATGCTCACCCGTTGCCGGATAAAATTGATGCACCCGATGATTGTAAATATCGACCCAATACAGCCGTTGCTCATCAGCATTCCAGCATGGTCCCTCACCCAGACGGGCACGAGCTGTCAGAACATTTTGCAGCGAATCTTGCATCATACAAATTGTTTGCCTACCTAAGCCGACCAGGTTTCTCGAAAGTCAGCATACAGTGTCAAGCCACCGTCAATAAAGAGCGTTTGCCCCGTAATATAGGCTGCCTCATCTGACACCAAAAAAGCCACCGCTGCAGCCATTTCTTCCGACGTACCCGCCCGCCCCATCGGTATATGGCTCTCAACCACCGCCTGCTTCTCAGGGTCTTCCGTCCAAGCCTCATTAATGGGTGTAACCGTTGCCCCTGGCGCGATCGCATTGACCCGAATTTGCTTATCAGCATACTCCAACGCCAGCGTTTTAGTCAGGTTCGCCATCCCTCCCTTACTCATTGAGTAGGTCAAATAGTTAGGCCGAGGAATGATTTCATGGACGCTAGAAATATTAATAATCACACCCGCTGCTTGACGCTCAAGTAGATGCTTAATTGTTTCTCTGGCACAGAGAAACGCACCCTTTAAGTTTACGTCTATCACCCGATCAAAATCATCTGCTGATATTTCATGGGAAGCCTTATCAGTCTGAATCCCAGCGTTATTGATTAAGATATCTAAACCACCAAACTCTTGAATGACAGTCTCAAACATGCGAATGATGTCTGCTTCTTTAGAAACATCTCCCTGCACCAGCAGCGACTTCACTCCACATTCCTGCACCTGACCACAGGCCCGCTCCATTGCTGCATCTTCAGTATCTTCAGCAGCTTCCGGGTTGCTGCGGTAATTAATTGCAACATTACAGCCCTCCTCCGCCAGCCGAATCGCGATCGCCTGCCCAATTCCAGAACTAGCTCCCGTCACCAGAGCTGTTTTACCCTTCAAGCCTTTCATCTGATTTTCCTATTTCTACTCAAAACGTTGATTTACCTAAGTACTGCGTTTAACTACTGTATTAAAAGCTGCAGACCCGGACTCTGCAACCCTCGCAAGTAAGAAAAAGTTGGTTCAGCTAGAAACGGTAATTCTCAAAACTCCGGTCTAACAAAACTGGGTTTCTTAAAAGATGAGACTAGCCTACAACAGCTTATTCCAAAGCCTTTGTATTACTCTAAACAGTCTCGTAAGTCCAGAAATAAGATTAGAAATTTTGGATACATCGCTGCTCACCCAGTAATATTCAAGTCTCTGCTTTTAATCCAATAACAAAATAGGGTTTTATTAAGAATCATGTGGATGGAACTCTGCAATTTAAATGCCTTTGGGTCCTTCGGTCTTTTAAGGCAAGCGCTCCAAGGTTTTGTAAACCTTTTATGCATCTCAACAAAACAATTGTTGCATGCGTATTCTTACAGGTTCTCAATCCAGAATTATTGAATAATGTCAAATAAGACTGAAACATTACTGATTCGGTATCTAAGTAAATTGGCAAAATTATTTATATAGATTTAAGATTTAACTTTACTACATCTCTTGCCTGAGTCGAGAAAGTCTTAGTCTTAAGTTGTATATGATTTCAAGTTATGTGTAATTTTAGCGTATCTATTCAAGTATTCCTTTTTACAAGTTGTTTTCTTAAATCATCATTTCTTCCGTATCTATTTAAGTAAAAGTAGCGTAGCTTCAACCCTTTCTATAGAATCCGGTGGTGATTGATATCAAACTTCTCTTAATTAAAAGTGATTCGACTGATCTGTTGACGATTCAGGAGAAGCTAGCTCAGTGTCATTTCAGTTGCCACTTTGAATTTTCTACTTCACTTTCTGAAGCATACGCAAAAACATCATCTCAAAGATATGATGCGATTGTTCTGAGTGTCGATCTAGTAGATGATAAAACCCCTGCTTTAATCCTTGAGCTAAACCAGCAGTGTATCCCGCTGATTATCTTAGCTGAAGTTGGTGAAGAAGATACTGTCATTCAACTGATGCAGCAAGGGGCCTCCGATTATTTGCTCCTAGACCCCGATCGCAATGCACTCAAGCTTCTACCGATCACGGCTCAAAAAGCGATCGCCGCCCTGCAAGCCAAACAACACCTCAATCATGGGGGCGATTGCCGCACCAATCAAGCAGCACATCAATGGCAAGAGCGCCTATTAGAAGGGCAGCGAAAAGTGTTAGAGCAATTGGCACTAGATCGCCCTTTAACCCACATCTTGAAACTCTTGTTACACGTCATTGAAGAGCAAGACGGGCCTATCGGCTCCATTTTGCTGTTAGAAGGCAATCAGCTCAAACATGGTGTTAGCCCTAGCCTGCCTCAAGGTTATGTGCAAGCCCTCGGCAACGTCACAATTGGGCCTCAAGCGGGTTCATGTGGCACAGCCGCCTTTCGCCAGGAACCCGTCATCGTCACCGATATTGCCACCGACCCCCTCTGGGCCAACTACCGCGACATCGCCTTAGCACATAACTTACGCGCGTGTTGGTCAGTTCCAATTCTTTCACGCGCGGGAGTTGTTTTAGGCACCTTCGCCCTGTACCACCGAGAGCCTTATTCGCCCACCCCCCAAGACTGGCAACTGCTCAATCTCGCCGTGAACTTAGCCGCCTTGGCGATCGAGCGCAAACAAACCGAACTGGCTTTGATCCAAAGTGAAGAACGCTTTCGGGCAACTTTTGAACAAGCCGCCGTTGGCATTTGCCACGTTGGTCTAGATGGACATTTTCTTAGGTTTAACCAACGTTTTTGTGAAATTATTGGCTACCCACCCGACAAAATACAAAGTTTAACGTTTCAAGAAATTACCTACCCAGAAGACCTGCCACTCGATTTGCAGATGGTTCAGCAACTTCTCAGGGGCAAACGTTCAACGTATACCTTAGAAAAGCGTTACATTCGCCAAAATCGAAGCATTGTTTGGGCCAGCTTCACCGTCTCTCTTGTTCGAGATCTGGCTGGCAAACCAGCCTATTTCATTGGCGTGATCGAGAATATCAGCGATCGCAAACAGGCAGAGGTCAAACTGCGTCTTAGTGAGCAACGGTATGGGGCACTGGCGGCAGCCGTTCCAGTTGGAATTTTTTGCACAAATTCCTCCGGGGAATGTCTCTATGTCAACGATCGCTGGTGCCAAATCGCTGGTTTATTGCCAACCCAAGCCCTGGGAAATGGCTGGGCCGAGGCGTTGTATTTAGGCGATCGCGAACACGTTTTTGCCGCCTGGAAATCAGCCGTTCAAGCAAGGCGCAGCTTTCAGTTAGAGTACCGATTGCAGCGGCCCGATGGCAAAATTTTCTGGGTTTTTGGTCAAGCCGTGGCCGAGCATTCACCAGAAGGAGAAATCACCGGGTACGTCGGCACTATCACCGATATTACCGTTCGCAAACAGGCAGAAGCCGCGCTGCGTAACTTCAATCAAGAATTAGAGCAAAGAGTCAGGCAGCGAACCGCCGAGCTACAACAAACCAACCACCAGCTGCAACACGCGATCGCCGAGCGCCAAAAACTGGTTTCCCTGGTCGAAAACAGCGCTGACTTTATTGCAATTGCCACACCCTCCGGTCAAATGACCTACCTTAACCAGGCAGGTCGGCAATGCGTCGGGCTAGATCAAACCGAAGATATTACAACCTATCAGTTCTCAGATTTCCTTTTTCCCACTGACCAATCAGCGCTGCAATCAACCTTCTTGGTCATCCTAACCGGGGGTGAGTCGTGGCAAGGCGAAATCCAGTTGCGCCACCGCCAAACTCAGGCTGCAGTGCCGATGATGCATAGTGCCTTCCCCATTAAGCAGCCCCAAACCGGAGACATACTCGCGATCGCTTGCATTTCGCACGATATTACCGATCGCAAACTTGCAGAAGCTGCTATTAGAGAAAGCGAACGCCGCTTTATTAGCTTGTCACAAGCCGCTCCGGTAGCCATTTTTCGGTTCAATAAAAGCGGTCAGTGCGTCTACGTCAACGATCGCTGGAGTGAAATGAACGGCAAACCCGCAGCCGCAGCAATGGGGAGCCAGTGGTTGGAAACCATTCATCCTGATGATCGCGAACGAATTAACGTTGAAGCCACAGAATGGGTACAAACTTGTCGGGCAGGAGAGCTTTATCGCAACGAAGCCAGAATTTTGCGCCCTGATGGCAGCACTATCTGGTTTTTCTGCCAAATGCTACCCGAAACAGACGCTGACGGCACCATTACTGGCTATATTGGCACCCTCACCGACATTAGCGATCGCAAGCAAGCAGAGGTTGCGCTACAAGAGAACGAAGCAACCCTCAAGCTATTTGTTAAGCACGCTCCAATTGGTATTGCGATGTTAGATACCAATCTTAACTATGTTCTCGCTAGCCAGTGTTGGGTCGATAATTACAAGCTAGACTCGATTGAAGCAATTCTCGGTCGCTCTCACTATGAAATTTTCCCTGAAATTCCAGAACACTGGCGGCAGATCCATCAAAAATGTCTTGCCGGAGCCACTGAGCAGTGTGAAGCAGAGCTATTTCTTCGCGAAGATGGTTCTACTATGTGGATTCGCTGGGAAATTCGACCTTGGTTTACGGTTAAGCAGAAGATTGGTGGCATCTTTATCGTTTCAGAAGACATCACAGAGCGCAAACAAGCAGAAATTAAACTGCGAGAAAGCGAAGAACGTTATCGTGCCCTCATGGAAGGAGCCAGTGATGCCATTCTCATCGCTGATTTAGAAGGAAATTTGTTGTCTGGAAACCGCACAGCAGAGAAACTTTTAGGCTACAGCCGAGCAGAAATTAGCCAATTAACAGTTGATCAAATTCACCCACCCCCAGACTTAGACCGACATATCACTTTATTTTCAAATATTTTTTACACTCGCTCTGAGCAGTTATTAAATACAACCGTATTGCATAAAGATGGCACCATTATTCCCGTTGACATTACGGCTAGCCTCATTGAAGTGGGTGGGAAAAGCATTGTTTTAGGCAGCTTTCGCGATATTACAGAGCGTAAAGCAGCAGAATTAGCCCTGCGCGACAGTGAAGCTCGATTCCGCAATTATTTTGAACAAGCGTTGGTCGGCATGGCGATCACCTCACCCACCCAAAAATTGATAGAAGTCAACGACAAGCTTTGCGAAATTCTTGGCTACTCGCGAGAACACCTCACTCAACTCAACTGGGATGCGCTTACCCACCCCGATGACCTCATAGTTAATTTGGCAAATTTCGAGCAAGTGCTGTCCGGTCAGAGAGATGGCTATGCTATGGACAAGCGGTTCATTCGGAAAGATGGAGAGATCATTTATGCCAGCATCGCGGTTCGTTGTTTGCGTAAAGCCGATAGTTCTGTTGACTACTTCATTGTGTTAATTCAAGACATCACAGCCCGTAAACAGGCTGAAAAGCAACTGCGCGAAAGTGAAGCCTCGCTATTAGAAGCACAACGGGTTGCCCATATTGGTAACTGGGTCTTTGATCCATCCAGTCAAACAATCACCTGGTCAGAAGAACTTTACCGTATGTTTAGGTTGGATCCAACTCAACCAACACCCACCTACGAAGAGTATTTAACCCAAATCCACCCCTCCGATCGCGCTGCTCTGGTTCACTGTGTTGAAACCGCGATCGCCCAAGGAACACCTTATATCATTGATTACCAGGTAATTTTACCGGATGGTTCGATTCGCTACCACGAGGGGCGTGGGGAAACCGTACGCGACCACAACGGTCAAGTCATCAAACTGCTAGGCACTGCATTAGACATTACCGATCGCAAACAGGCAGAGATAGAACTCAAGCGCAACCGTGAATTAAGAGATGCAATTTTCAACAAATCAACCGATGCTCTGTTTCTGGTTGACTCAACAACCGAGCTAATCACTGACTGTAATGAACGTGCTATCGAAATGTTTGAAGCGAATAGCAAAGCTGATCTCCTGCAAATTAGCGGCAACACCTTGCAACGTCGTCCTTTTAGCCCTCAGGAGTTAGAAGGCATTATCGAAGAACTAAATATCTTTGGTTTTTGGAGCCGGGAAGTTGAATATGTCACTCAAAAAGGCAAATTCTTCTGGGCCAACATGGCAGGCACCACCGTTAAGGTAGCCGATGAGCCAATTCGTTTAGTCCGCCTCAGCGACATTACCGATCGCAAACTCATCGAGTTACTACTGCATCAGCAGTTAGAAAAAGAACAACTATTTGTCTCTGTTCTAACCCGCATTCGAGAATCACTCGATCTCAAATCAATCCTACAAGTTGCCGTGAACGAAGTGCGTAGCTTGATCCAGAGCGATCGCGTTTTTGTTTGCCAGGTCAACCAGGATGGCACAGGTCTAGCCCTGGCTGAAGCATTAGCTGGGCCTTGGCGACCCATTCTCAACGAGTCTTTCCCCGTCGAGGCATTTCCACCAAGTTGTTACCAATGCCACATTCAAGGTCAATCCTGCATTATTGACGATCGCGATACAACACTGACACACGCCTGCATGATCCATTTCATGCAAGACTTTGAAATTCGAGCGAAACTCGTTGTTCCGATTGTTCGGCAAGAGGACAAAAAGCTGTGGGGGCTACTCATCGCCCATCAATGCTCTCAGCCTCGCCATTGGCTAGCGTGGGAAATCGAGCTATTGCAACAACTCGCTGGGCAACTCGCGATCGCGATTCAACAAGCAAACCTTTACCAGCAAGCTCAAGCTGAATTAGTCGAACGACAACGAGCAGAAGCAACCTTGCAAACGGCCAACGAACAACTACAAATCGTAAACATGGATCTGGCTCGCGCCACACGGCTCAAAGACGAGTTTCTAGCCAACATGAGTCATGAATTGCGAACTCCCTTAAACGCCATCTTAGGAATGGCTGAAGTCCTCCAAGAAGAGGTGTTGGGTGATCTAAACGAGCAACAACAAAAGGCCATCGGCACAATCGAACATAGTGGTAAGCATCTCCTGGATTTAATCAATGACATTCTTGACCTGGCAAAAATTGAAGCCGGAAAACTAGAACTCAGCTTTTCTGATCAATCGATTCAAACATTATGTAACTCCAGTTTGAATCTGATCAAACAAATGGCCTATCAAAAAAATATTCAGATCAATACGCAAATTTCACCCCATCTCAATCAAATCGAACTGGACGATCGCCGCATGCGTCAGGTTCTAATTAATCTTCTCAGTAATGCCATTAAATTCACACCAGAGGGGGGCGCCGTCACCTTAGAAGTGTGGCAACAATCAACCTCGCATCCCTCTGCTGCTAAAATCAGCGAGACTCAAGCCGCCACCACCTCATCTTTTGTGTACTTTGCTGTCACCGATACAGGCATTGGCATTGCCCCCGAAGACATGCCTAAACTCTTCCATACCTTTGTTCAGATCGATAGCAGCCTCAACCGCCAGTACAATGGCACTGGCTTAGGCTTAGCCCTGGTGAAACGAATCACCGAACTTCATGGCGGTTGGGTTCAGGCCGAGAGTGAGCTGGGTCAAGGCAGCCGCTTTACCGTAGTTTTGCCCCATCGACCGCCAGCCAAATCGAGCGATCGCCTCCCTGCATTGGGTTCCTCTCAGCAAGCAACCGCTCACGTAGATAACACGCCGCTTCAAATTCCCATCCGGCAGCCGCAAATATTACTAGCAGAAGACAATCAAGCCAATATTGAAACTTATTCAAATTACTTAGTTAATTTTGGTTATCAAGTAATCGTGGCAACAAACGGACTAGAAGCCGTTTCTCTAGCCAAACAACACCAACCAGACTTGATTTTAATGGATATTCAAATGCCAGTAATGGATGGTTTAGAAGCCACTCGCCAGATTCGCGCTATTCCTGAATTGAGTCAAACACCACTAATTGCACTGACAGCGTTAGTCATGCCGGGCGATCGGGAAAAATGTATAGAAGTTGGGGCAAATGAATACATTGCAAAACCTGTTCGGTTGAGACATCTCGTGAATCGAATCTCACAGTTGTTAAGTTTATGAGGAGTATTGAAATATGCATGGAGTTCCTACAATACTCATCGTGGATGATGAATTAGATAATTTTGATGTTTTAGAAGCAATGCTGATGTCAGAGGGATATCAGCTTCACTATGCAGCCAATGGATCCCAAACTCTGACTTTTTTAGAGAGCCATCAACCTGATGTTATTTTGCTGGATGTGATGATGCCAGGTATTGATGGGATGTAACCGTTCAGGGGGTGCAGTCTTGAATCGGTAGCAAAGAGGGTGCTGGTAGACCTTGGCGAGAGGCACGACACGCTTGCACTAAATACTCCAACACCGAGCGATTTTGGGCACGCAAAG
>Ga0073934_10005601_pt1 | contig 19219 bp, 18 predicted proteins | sample LarsenN4metaG_FD_76834 | JGI IMG/M metagenome (GOLD analysis project Ga0073934, IMG submission 76834) | Hot spring sediment bacterial and archeal communities from British Columbia, Canada, to study Microbial Dark Matter (Phase II) - Larsen... ... | reverse complement strand
CTATGCGCGCGCGCACGGGGGGATCGCCGTCCACCTCGAGGGCGCGCCGGAGGCGCTCGGCTTCTACGAGCGCCTCGGATACGAGACTGCCGCCGTCATCGACGGATATCCCAAGGCGGGGATGCAGCAGACCTTCATGCGAAAGTGGCTCCGACCGTGATCGAGCGCTTCCGAGACGCTGCCCTCTTCTTGGAGCGCGCGGAGCCCTGGCTGCTCCGCGCCGAAGCGGAGAACAACCTGCTCCTGGCCGTCGCCCATCATCACCGTGCGGCGGATCCCGTTGACGAGGCCTTGTACCTCGCCGCCGTCGTCGTCGACGGCGCGGTGAGCGGCTGTGCGTTCCGCACGCCACCGCTCAAGGTGGGCCTGACCCGCATGCCGAGGGAAGCGATCGGTCCTCTGGCCGAAGACGTAGCAGCGGCGTTTCATTCGATCCCGGGTGTCTTGGGGCCCGAGCCCGAGGCCGGTCTATTCGCATCCGCGTGGAGCGCGCGAACAGGCGCACGAGCCCATGTGGGGATGAGACAGGGGATCTATCGGCTCGAGCGAGTCCTTCTTCCCGACGCGCTGCCCCCGGGTCATCTCCGTATGGCCCGGCCCCAGGACTTCGATCTCGCTGTCGAATGGGCCTCGCATTTCGTGCGAGAGACGGGCATCGACGACCGCCAGCTGCAGAGGTCGATCGGCACGAGGATCACCGCAGGCACGCTTTGGCTGTGGGACGATGGACGCCCGCGGTCGATGGCGGCCGAAGGCGGACGCACGCCGAACGGCTCGCGCATCAATTGGGTATTCACGCCGACGAAGTGGCGCGGCCGAGGTTACGCGTCCGCGTGCGTGGCGCGGCTGTCCGAGAGGATACTCGCGTCGGGCAAGCGATTCTGCTTTCTGTACACGGACCTGTCGAACCCGACATCCAACGCGCTCTACCGGCGACTCGGATATGTGAGCGTTTGCGAGGTCGTGGAGTACCGCTTCGTCGACGACGCCCGGCAAGAGTCCAACCCGCCCTGACGCTGCGGCCGCCGGTCCGCGGCGTTCAGGGCGACACGATCCGGTGCACCGTGCCCGCGAACATGCTGAGCACGTACAGCTCGCCTGCCGCATCCTCCCCGAACGAGGACACCCCGGCGAGCGGGCCTGCGGCATCGGCGTGGTCGCGATCGTCGCTCGGAACGCCGTTCGCGACGGCGAAGCTCCGCAGCCACGAGCCGCAGAAATCGGAGTAGAAGTAGCGGCCCACGAGCTCGGGAGAGCGCGTGCCGCGATATACGTAACCGCCCGTGATCGAGCATCCCCGGGAGTGATCGTATTCGAGGATGGGGAGCACGAGACCCGTGGTCGAGCAGCCCGAGGGCGGGTCGAAGCACGCCCTGCCTTCCATCACGTCCCAGCCGTAGTTCTCTCCGCCCGTGCTGGATGCGGGCTGGAAATCGATCTCCTCTCTGAGATCTTCTCCGACGTCGGCGATGAAGAGATCGCCGGTCGAGCGGTCGAAGGAGAACCGCCAGGGGTTGCGCAGTCCCTTCGCCCAGAGCTCCGGCCGTGCGCTCGGATCGGCGCGGAAGGGGTTTCCGGCAGGGATCGCGTACGGGCTCCCGCTGTTCACGTCGATGCGCAGCAGGGAGCCGAGCAGCGAGGAGCGGTCCTGGCCGTTGGCGCTCTGGCCGTTGCCGCCGTCGCCCATCCCGATGTAGAGCATCCCGTCGGGTCCGAACGCGAGCATGCCCCCGTTGTGGTTGGGAACGGGCTGCTCGACGGTGAGAATCGGAAAGGCCGATGCGGGGTTGGCCAGGTCGGGGTTGGCGGAGGCCGTGTACCGAACGATTCGCGTGTGGCCGTCGTGGTCCGTGTAGTTCACGTAGACGTATCGGTTCGTCGCGTACTGCGGATGGAACGCGAAGCCCAGCAGCCCCTGCTCGTCGCCTTCGGTCGTGACCTCGTCCGAGACGTCGAGGAACGGCGTGCTCACGACGACGCCGTCGCGCACGATGCGGATCGTACCCGCGCGCTCGACGACGAACAGGCGGCCGGCGTCGCCCGTTGGAGAGGTGAGATAGAGCGGCTGCTCGAGCCCTTCCGCCACCAGCTCGAGCGACACCACCAGATCGTCGAGGGGAGCCGTGGGCTCGCCGTCGTCGCAGGCGAGCGCCGTGGCTGTCGCGGCGAGCAGCGTGAGACGGCCGAAGGGCAGCCTCGGGCGGCGATTTTCCTTTAGATTCTCGCGCCTGTCCAGCCTATCCACTGCCGCCAAGTCTCCCCATGTCCGCCGAACGCCTCGACGAGATCGAGATCCGACTGCCCGACGGTAAGGTCCTCCGTGTGGCCCGCGGCTCGACGCCCGGCGACATAGCAGCAATGATCGGGCCCGGGCTCGCCAAGGCGGCTTTGGCTGCGGTCGTCGACGGGCGGACGATGGGACTGATGGAGCCGATCGAGTCCGGCGGCGACATCCGCATCCTGACCTCGAAGGATCCGGCCTCGCTGCCGGTGCTACGCCACTCCGCGGCGCACATCCTGGCGACCGCGGTGCGAGAGCTGCGGCCGGGCGCAGGGATCGGGTTCGGGCCGGCCATCGACGACGGGTTCTATTACGACTTCGACGTCGAGGCGCCGTTCACGCCGGAGGATCTCGCGGAGTTCGAGGCGAAGATGGCCGAGGTGGCCGCGAGCGACATGCCCTTCGAGCGCCGTCAGGTCTCGAAGGAGGAGGCGCGGGAGCTCTTCAGCGACGATCCACTCAAGCTCGAGCGGCTCGAGGAGCTGGGGGACGACGAGGTCATCACCGTCTACCGGAACGGGCCCTTCCTCGACCTCTGCCGCGGCCCTCACGTCCCGAGCACCGGAAGGCTCAAGCACTTCAAGCTGCTCTCCGGCGCGGGCGCTTACTGGCGAGGCGACGAGCGGCGTCAGATGCTCCAGCGGATCTACGGCACCGCGTTCCATACCAAGGACGAGCTGGACGCGCATCTGCACCGCCTCGAGGAGGCCCGCAGGCGCGATCACCGCGTGCTCGGGCGGGCGCTCGACCTCTTCCAGTTCTTCCCGGTGTCACCGGGCGCCGCGTTCTGGACCCCGCGGGGCACCGTCGTCTACAACGCCCTCGAGCAGTTCGTGCGGGAGAGGCAGCGCGCCGATTTCCTCGAGGTGAAGACCCCGCTGATCTACAGGAAGGATCTGTGGGAGCAGTCGGGTCACTGGGGGAAGTACCGCGAGAACATGTTCCTCGTGCTCGACAACGAGAGCGGCGAGCACGACATGTCGCTCAAGCCGATGAACTGCCCCTCGCATTACGTGCTCTACAACGCGGCCTCGCACTCCTATCGCGAGCTGCCACTGCGCTACGTGACGCTCGACGTGCTGCACAGGAACGAGGTGTCGGGCGCGCTCTCCGGCCTCACGCGCGTGCGGCAGTTCGCGCAGGACGACTGCCACGTATTCCTCAGGGAAGATCAGATCGCCCAGGAGGTGAGGTTCCTGATGGACTTCATCCTGGGTCACTACGATGCGTTCGGGCTCGCCTCGACCCTGAAGTTCGCCACCCGTCCGGAGCAGCGGATCGGAAGCGACGAGCTGTGGGACCGCGCCGAGGCGGGACTACGCGCGGCGCTCGAGGCTACGGGTCGCCCCTACGAGGTGCAGCCGGGGGACGGCGCATTCTACGGGCCCAAGATCGACTTCCACGTCACGGACTCGATCGGGCGTCAGTGGCAGCTCGGCACGATCCAGCTCGATTACATGGCGCCCGAGCGCTTCGATCTCACGTACGTGGGCGAGGACAACGCGCCGCACCGGCCGGTCGTCATCCACCGCGCCGTGTGCGGCTCGTTCGAGCGTTTCATCGCCATCCTGATCGAGCACTACGCGGGCGCGTTTCCCACCTGGCTCGCGCCGGAGCAGGTGCGCGTGCTGCCGGTTTCGGAGCCCTGGGCCGCCAGCGCCCGCGCCCTCGTGGGTCAGCTCGCGGCGGCGGGCGTGCGCGCCGCGCTCGAGAGCCGCGAGACGCTCCCTTACAGGATCCGCGAGGCCGAGACGCTCAAGATCCCCTACATGGCCATCGTCGGAGAGCGGGAGGCGGCGGACGGAACCGTGGCCGTCCGGAAACGCGGGTCGGGGAAGAAGCAGGACGTGATGCCGCGCGAGGAGTTCGTGGCCAGGATCGTCGAGGAGATCCGCACACGCGCACAGGGCTGAGCGCCGCGAAGCGCCCAGCCCTGTGGCCATTTCTGCCTAGCGAGCGGGCGTGCCTTCCTGGAAGATCTCGTTCGGCGCGCCGCCCACCGCGATGACGCCGTTGGCGCCCTTGTCGAGCGCCCGGAAGATCGCGTGGTCGACCATCACGTAGTTGCCGGGCACGTCGGCGGTGAACTCCACGATGGTTGCGCCGCCCGGCGGCACGGACGTCGTCTGCACGTTGTGCGTGAGCGCGCTGCCGGCCTCGGCATAGACGTCGTCGAAGATCTCGCCGATCACATGGAAGGATGAGGTCAGGCTCGGGCCGCCGTTGCCGACGTAGAGCCGAACGCGCTCTCCCCGGTTCGCCTGTAGCGCTTTCGCGCCGCTCATCGACCCCACGGCGCCGTTGAACACGACGTAGTCGGGATTCTCGACGAGTGCCTTGGCGTAGCTGAAGGGCTGGAGCCCGGCCTCACCGTACGCACCTTCCGTGTAGAACTCGCCCTGCATCACGTAGAACTCGCGGTCGACCGCGGACAGGCCCTCGGCGGGCTCCACCAGGATCAGCCCGTACATGCCGTTGGCGATGTGCTGACCCACCGGCGCGGTGGCGCAGTGATAGACGTAGAGGCCGGGGTTGAGCGCGCGGAACGTGAACGACGTCTCGGCTCCCGGTGCCGTCATCGTGGCGTGCCCGCCGCCGTGGGGTCCCGTGACTGCGTGGAGGTCGATGTTGTGCGGCGTCACGCTGTTGGCCGCGTTGGCGAGGTGAAACTCCACCTCGTCGCCTGCGCGGACGCGGATGAACTTGCCCGGGACCGAGCCGCCGAACGTCCAGAACGTGTACTCCACGCCGGGCGCGAGCGTCCTGGTCACCTCGATCGTCTCGAGGTTCACGACCACGTGGGCGGCATAGTCGCGGTCGATCGGCGGCGGGACGCTGGGTGCGTCCGTGAGCAGGGCGTGCTCCGTGCCACCGATCTCGGGAAGCGACAGCGCGCCTATGGCCGGAGCTCGGTCGGGGGGCGCAGCGGCCCTCGAGCCGCGGCTCGCGCTGGCGAACGGGCCCATGACGGCGAGCATGATCCAGATGACGGCGGCGGCCATGATGGCCGAGAACCAACGGGTCTCGGCTGAGGCGGTATGCATGAGCGATCTCCACGTGAGGGTGACAGAACTCTAGGTCTCCTCTGGCTCGGACACGGTCGGACTGAGCCCGCTGAGCGTGTCGGGAGAACTCCTACGGCGCCGGGGGTCACGTAGGCTTGGACGGGGCCGGCGTTCGGATATACTGTGGAACTCGCCCCCGAGCCCCCCAAAACGCTCGTCTCGGAGGACGTTCCGTGCCGGTCACCAAGGACGACATCGACGCCGTCGCGATCAACCTGTTGGTCGACGGGAACCACACCTTCCAGATCTATCTCACCCGGGGCGGCCTCACCAAACGCCTCGGGTCGAGCGACAAGGCCGACCCGTCCGCGATCCTCGTTCAGGGGCGCACCGACTGCTACGAGCCGTTCATGGCGGCGGTCCCGGATGCGCTGCTCCAGGGCGAGAGCGCGGAGATGGAGGACGGAGGACGGGACGGGCCGCGCCACGACTGGCGCTTCGAGTTCCAGGGCGGGATGAACGCCATCGTCTACGACATCGCGTATCACGCAGGCTCCGCTGGACTGCCCGACGAGTTCGCCGACATGGTCGTCCAGGCCGAGCGGCTCACCCACTCGTGGTATCTCGCGGGCGTGGCCGAGGAGACGGGCGTCCCGGCGCCTGCGCCGACGAGCAGGCCGGTCGCGCCGCCCGCTCCGAAGGCGGCGGCCAAGCAGGCGGCGGCACGCAGGCCGGGTACCGCAGCCAAGGCGCCTTCCGCCACGCGGGCCTCGCCGGCGTCGGCGAGCACCCGCCCGAGATCGGGTGCGCTCGCGCCGGCTCCGCGAGAGCGGATCGCCCTCGCGGTCTTCCTCGACCTCGTCGCCCTGAGCATCCCGTACTCGTTCCTGAGGTGGGTGATCGTCGGGGGGGCGGACGGAGGCGGGCCGCCGGGGCTCGGACTCGTGCTGTTCGCCATCGTCGAGTTCGTTCTCGTCATGATCGTGCGCCGGAGTCCCGGTTTCTGGCTGCTCGGCATCACGATTCCCCATCAGGGAAGGCCGCTCTTCGATCCGGTCGCCGCGTCCCGCGAGTCGGGTGCGACGCTCGCCGTGGGCACTGCGCTCTGCACGCTCGCCGCGGCCGGCCTCACGTCGTGGACGCTCTACCACACCGCCGTGCCGTACTTCGGCCTCGCGCTCCCGCCGGCGATCTCGGTGGCGGTCACCGTGGCCGGGTGCCTTGCTGCCATGCTCGCGGGCACGCTCGTGCTCCGGGCGGACGTGCGGGGCGTCTGGGTGGGCGGAGCGATCTCGGTGCTGGCTCTCGCCGCCGCCGCCACGGGGTGGGGTGCCTGGCCCGGGTTCGTGGGGGCGGCCGAGGCGGACCTCGGCGCCTACCGAGGGCGGCCGCCGGGTGCGGTGTTCGCAGCGGTGGCCGACTTCATGCCTTGGCTGATCGTCGCGGTCTCCATCGTCCTCCTCGCGGGTCTCTTCGAGTGCTGGCGCCGCCTCGGGAAGGGGCCCGTCCCCGCGGCACGCGCGCTGGCATCGCGGGGCTGACCACCCGCTGTTCAGTTGACCGAAGGGGGGGCCGCGAGCATCTTCCTCGCGCCCCATTTGTCGACTGCAGTGGTGTTTCGGGGCACGGAACGACACAGAAGAAGTGAGAGAAGTGGACCGCTGACCGACGGTCCCACCTTCAGGGCTCGACGAGCCGACGTGAGGGTCGCACGCAACGGCACCCGGATGGGTGAGCGTTTCGATCGCGGCCCGAGAAGTGCTTCGGGCCTTTTGTTTGCTACGCGTGGTGTTGCTCGGGCCCAGTCGTCGTAGACCTGGTCACTAGACGGAGGTAGGCGCACATCAGCGAAAAGAGAGTCCGCGTCAACGAACAGATCAGGATCAGCCCCGTGCGGCTGATCCAGGACGATGGCGAGCAGATCGGCATCGTCTCCATCGACGAGGCCCGCGAGCGGGCCAGAGATCGTGGGATGGATCTGGTGGAAGTCGCGGCGGAGGCTCGGCCCCCCGTGGTCAAGATGATGGACTACGGGAAGTTCAAGTACGAGGCCGCCAGGGCCGCCCGCGAGGCGCGGAAAAAGCAGCACACGATCAAGGTCAAAGAGGTGAAGTTCCGGCCGGGGATCGAGGACCACGACTACGACTTCAAGGTGGGCCACGTCCGGCGGTTCCTCGACGAGGGAAACAAGGTCAAGCTGACGATGATGTTCAGGGGGAGGCAGATCACTCACCCCGAGCTCGGCCTCGAAGTCCTCGCGCGTGTGACGGAGGACCTCAAGGACGTGGCGAAGGTGGAGTCGAATGCCAACATGGAAGGGCGCGCCATGTCGATGATCGTCGCGCCGCTGAAGATGAAATAGACGCCGGGCCCCCAGGGTCCGAGCCTCGGATCACTGGACAGGGCCTGGAGAAGGATAGAGCGATGCCCAAGATGAAGACGCACCGCGGCGCGGCGAAGCGGCTGAAGAAGACCGCCAGCGGGAAGCTGAAGAGGAGACGGGCTTACAAGAGCCACATTCTCACGAAGAAGTCCAAGAAGCGTAAGCGCCGACTTCGCAAGCCGGACCTGGTGTTCAAGGGCGAAGCGAAGCGACTCCACAAGATTCTCACCTACCTCTAGGAGGAACACATGCCACGTGCGACCTCCGCCCCAGCGAGGAAGAAGCGTAGGAAGAAGCTGTTCAAGGCCGCGAAGGGCTACTTCGGCGGCAGGAAGAACCTGTACGTCGCCGCCAAGGACGGAGTCGAGAAAGGCTGGCAGCACGCCTACGTCGATCGGAAGAAGAAGAAGCGCAACTTCCGCAGCCTCTGGATCGCGCGCATCAACGCCGCGGTGCGGACGCACGACCTCTCGTACTCCCGCTTTATCAGCGGGCTCAAGGCCGCGGGCATCGAGCTCGACCGGAAGGCGCTCGCCGACCTCGCGGTGCGGAGCCCCGAGGCGTTCAGTGCGGTCGTGGACCGGGCCAAGGAGAGTCTGGCCGCCAAGGCCAGCTGACCTCCGTCAGGTGTGACGGCGCATGAGCGACGTCGATCTGATCGGAGCCCTCGGAGCCCTCGAGCGTGAGGCGCTCGCCGCCGTCGCGAGCGCGACCGACGAGCGTGCGCTGGAGGCTGTCCGCGTCAGCTACCTCGGGCGCAGCGACGGCAGCATCTCGCGCGTCCTGAGACAGCTCGGGACGCTCTCCGCAGAAGCGCGCCCGGCCGTCGGGCAAGAAGCCAACCGCGTGAAGGCTGCCGTGAGCGCGGCGCTGGAGGCCCGCGGGCGCACGCTCGCGCAGCCCGCGGAGCGATCGCGCGTCGACCTGACGCTGCCGGCTCGCGCTCCGTGGAAGGGCGGGCTGCATCCCGTGACGCAGGCCGTCGACGACATCTGGCGCATCTTCCGCGAGATGGGCTTCTCCCGGGCGCGCGGCCCCGAAGCGGACACGACGTGGTACAACTTCGAGGCGCTGAACACCCCGCTCGATCATCCCGCCGCCGACGAGCAGGACACGATGTATCTCGTCGACTCGGGGCTGCTGCGGAGTCAGACGTCGACGGTGCAGGTACGCACGATGGAGAAGTACCAGCCGCCGATCCGCATCATCTCGCCGGGGTGGGTGTACCGTCGCGACACGTTCGACGCGACGCACTCCCCCGCGTTTCTGCAGGTCGAAGGTCTGGTCATCGACGAGGGCGTGTCGTTCGTAGACTTCAAGGCCACGCTCGTGGAGTTCGCGCGCCGCTACTGGGGACCGGGTACCGAGCTGCGCTTCCGACCCTCGTTCTTCCCGTTCACCGAGCCGAGCGCCGAGGTGGACGTGCGTCGCGTGATCACGAAGCCGGACGGCACGCGCGAGGCGAGCGACTGGCTCGAGGTCATGGGGGCCGGCATGGTCGACCCCGCCGTGCTCGAGAACGTCGGCTACGACTCGGAGCGCTACACCGGCTGGGCGTTCGGCATGGGGCCCTCGCGCATGGCCATGCTCAAGCACGGCGTCGACGACCTGAGGACGTTCTTCGAGAACGACATGCGGTTCCTGGCGCAGTTCGTCGCGGGAAAGAAAGCGTCGTGAAGGTCTCGGCGCGCTGGATCCGGGAGATGGTCCCCGGTCTCGCCCTGACGCCCGAGGCGATGGCCGAGCGCTTGGCGCTGCGCGGCGCCCCGGTGGAGTCGATCGTCTCGCTCGGTGCGTCGCTCGGCGACGTGGTCGTCGCCAAGGTCATCGCGGCGGCCCGGCACCCGAACGCGGACCGTCTCACGCTCTGCACCGTCGACGCCGGCGGCGGGAGCCTCCAGGTCGTCTGCGGCGCGCCGAACGTGCGGGCGGGAGGTTGGTACCCGTTCGCTCCCGTCGGCGCGACGCTTCCCGGCGGGCTCACCATCAAGAAGGCGAAGATCCGCGGTGAGACGTCGGAGGGGATGCTCTGCTCCGCCAAGGAGCTGGGGCTCGGCGGCGATCACTCCGGAATTCTCGCCCTCGAGGGGTCGTTCGAGGCGGGAGCGCCGTTCGTGACGGCCTACGGGCTCGACGACGCGACGCTCGACGTCGAGGTCACGGTGAACCGCGGCGACCTCCTGTCGCACCGGGGGGTCGCGCGCGAGCTCGCCTCCGCGGAAGGTCATCCGCTCGTGCTCCCCGAGCTGGAGGGTGCGCGGCCCTCGCTGACGTATACGGAGCGCGCTCCCGAGGTTCGCTCGGGCTCCGTCTCCGTGCGAGTCGACGACCCCGATCTCTGCCATCGCTACCTGGGTGCGGTGCTGCGCGGCATCCGTGTCGGTCCGTCTCCTGCCTGGCTCCAGGAGCGCCTGCGCGGCGCGGGCGCCCGCCCGATCAACAACGTGGTGGACGCCACCAACTACGTGATGCTCGAGCTCGGCCAACCGCTGCACGCGTTCGACCTCCGGCGGCTCGCCGGATCGGCGGTGGTGGTGAGGAGAGCGCGATCCGAGGAGAGCGCGTTCACCACGCTCGACGGGGTCGAGCGCAAGCTCTCCGCTCACATGCTCATGATCTGCGACGCCGACCGACCCGTCGGCATCGCGGGCGTCATGGGCGGCCTGCACTCCGAGGTGGAGGCCGACACGACCGACGTGCTGCTCGAGTGCGCGCTCTTCGAGCCCAAGTCGATCCGCGCGACGAGGAAGGCACTCGGGATGTCCACCGACGCGTCCTACCGCTTCGAGCGGGGCGTGGACCCGGAAGGCCTGCGGACGGCGCTGGAGCGCTGCGTCACGCTCATCTTGGCGACCGCGGGAGGACAGGTGGACGGGCCGGTGCTCGACTGCCACCCGGTTCGGTTCGAGCCCAAGGTCGTCCCGCTGCGCCTCTCTCGCATCGAGCACCTCCTGGGCGTGCCGTTCGCGGCAACGGCCGTCCGAGGTCTGCTCACGCCTCTGGGCTTCGAGATCGTGGGCAGCGAGGCGCTCGAGGCGACCGACGTGCTTCGCGTGCGCGTGCCGGGGTTCCGCAGCTACGACGTTCGCCGCGAGGTCGATCTGATCGAGGAGGTCGCGCGAACGCACGGCTACGACGCGTTCCCGTCGGAGCTGGGCCCTTACCGCGCGGGCACCGTCCCGGACCATCCGCTCTTCGGGCTGGAGGACGAGGTTCGCTCCGCGCTCGTCGCGCGCGGTCTGTTCGAAGCGCACACGCTGGGGTTCGCTCCGGAGGGCGAGGGGGACGTGGAGGTCTCGAACCCTCTCTCGGCCAACGAGCGCTACATGCGCCGCTCGCTCCTGCCGGCGCTGCTTCGGCGGGTGGAGCACAACTTCGCGCAGGGTAACCGTGACGTCCGCCTGTTCGAGATCGGAACCACGTTCGCGCGCACGGGCTCCGGAGCGGCGCCGCGCGAGGCGACGCGCGTCGCGGCGGTGCTCACGGGGCTGCGCGCGCCGGCGCACTGGTCCGACGAGGATCGGGCGCTGGACGTCTGGGACCTCAAGGGCCTCCTCGAGGAGGTCGCGCATCGCGCACACGGCGAAGGGGCGCGGGTCGTCCCCGGGTCGGGCGATCCGCGTCTCGACGGGAGCCTCGCGTTCGAAGTCGTCTCCGGTGACGACGCGGTGGTCGGCCGCGGCGGTCTCGTCGCGGCGGGCGTGGTGGACGCGCCGGTGTGGGCCGGATCCGTGTGGGCGCTCGAGGTGGAGCTGCCGCACGACGCGAAAGCGAGCGGGCCGGTCGCTCACCGGCGGCTGCCGAGCCATCCGCCGATCGAGCGCGATCTCGCTTTGCTCGTTCCGCACGTGCTCGCGTCCGATGCGGTGTCCGGTGCGATCGCGCGTCACGGGGGCGACCTCCTCGAGGACGTCGCGCTCTTCGACGTGTACACGGGCGGAGGGATCCCGGCGGGCGTCCGCTCCCTCGCGTTCCGCTTGCGCTTCCGTGCGCCGGAAAGAACCCTCAAGGACACGGAAGTCGACCGGGCAGTCGCAGCGCTGCTCGGGAAGCTCGAGGAGGAGCTGGGTGTCCAACCCCGCGGGTAACGGAGCGCAGCGCGATCGGCATCCGCTGGACGAGCTCGAGCGGGCGGTGGGCGACATGCTCGATCGGCTCGCCTGGATGAACGAGCGCATGCTGCTCGCCGAGGAGAAGAGCGAAGAGCTCGAGGAGCTCCTCAAGCGGTTCACCGGTCACGAGGTCGAGCCGGCCGACGTCGTCTCCCGCCTCCGGAAGCTCGAAGCCGAGAATGCCGACCTGCGCTCACGGGTGGACCAGGGGCGCGAGGGCGTCGAGCGGTTGCTCGCGAAGATCCGGTTTCTCGAAAACCAACAGCTGTGAGAAGCTAGTCCGTGAACTCCGAGAAGATGTCGGTCACCGTGCGCATCGCCGGTGAGGAGCACACGATCCGAGCGAGCGCGGAGCCTGCGTACACGCGCAAGTGCGCCAAGCTGGTGGACGACCGCATTCATCAGATCCGGCTCCAGGCCGGCCTGATCGAGGGCCACAAGGCGGCGATCCTGGCGGCGCTGTCGATCGCCGACGAGTGCTTCCAGGCGCAGGAGGAGCTGGACCGGCTGCGGGAGGCGATGTCCGCTCGCGCCGCCGAGCTCGTGTCGCGCATCCGCGTCGCCACCGAGGCGCCCAGGCCCAGCCGCTGACCGGCGGCGGGCTGCCGCCCCGCCCGCCAGCTTGCCAGGCCGTTCCGGCCCGGTCTATTGTCACGACGTCAATTGGCCCAGCGTGCCGATCGGGCCTAATCGCTCACCTTCGGCTGCCGAATCAGCCGATTTGGAGTCTACATGAACACCGCGCCTCTGTTGTGGGCGGCGGTGGGGGTCGTCCTAGGGGCGCTGATCGGGTTCCTCGCGGCGAGATCGCGAGACCAGGCGCGGCGGCGACTTGAGAAACAGGGCGCACAGGACGAAGCCTCCCGCATCTTGGAGCGGGCGAAGGAGCAGGCCGAAGGCGTTCGCAAAGCCGGCGAGCTGGCGGGGCGCGAGGAGGGCATCCGCCTCCGCGAGGCCTGGGAGAAGGAAGAGGACCGGCGCCGCGAAGAGGTGGAGCGCGCGGAGCGACGTGCGGCCGAGCGGTCGGATGCGCTGGACCGGCAGTTCGAGCGGCTGAACACCCGCGAGGCCGAGCTCGACGACCGGGCGGGCAAGCTCGCGAAGCGCGAGGCCGAAGCGGCCGGCCAGGCGGCGCAGATCGAAGGGCAGCGCGCCGAGGTCCGCGCGCGGCTCGAGAAGCTCGCAGGCATGAGCCCGCAGGAAGCCAAGCGCGAGCTCGTGGAGGCCATGCGCGACGCCGCGCGGGCTGAGGCCGCCAACTCCATCCGTGAGATCAAGGAGCACGCCCAGCGGGAGGGCGACCGCGAGGCACGCAAGATCATCGCGCTCGCCATCCAGCGGATGGCTGCCGAGCTCACCGCCGAGACCACCGTATCCGTGGTGCAGCTCCCGTCCGACGAGATGAAGGGGCGTATCATCGGCCGCGAAGGCCGGAACATCCGCTCGTTCGAGCAGGCGACGGGTGTGGACGTGATCATCGACGACACGCCCGAAGCAGTGGTGCTCTCCGCATTCGATCCCGTCCGGCGCGAGACCGCACGCATCGCGCTCGAGCGGCTCGTGGAGGACGGCCGTATCCACCCCGGCCGCATCGAGGAGGTCGTGGCGAAGGCGGCCGAGGAGGTCGAGCAGTCGATGGTGCAGGCCGCCGAGGAGGTTCTCTACGAGCTCGGCATCCACAACGTGCACCCCGAGATCGTGAAGACGCTCGGACGGCTGAAGTTCCGCACCTCGTACGGTCAGAACCAGCTGCTGCACGCCAAGGAAGTCGCCTTGCTCGCGGGCAACATGGCCGCCGAGATGAAGCTCGACGTCCAGGCGGCGAAGCGCGCCGGGCTGCTCCACGACGTGGGCAAGGGGATGACCCACGAGCACGAGGGCACGCACGTCGAGCTCGGCTACCGGCTCTGCAAGAAGCACAACGAGAGCGAGATCGTGCTCAACGCGATCAAGGCCCACCACGACGAGGAACCGCACTTCTTCGCGGAGACTTTCGTCGTGTCCGCGGCCGACGCGATCAGTGGCTCACGCCCGGGCGCCCGACGCGAGATGTTCGAGGGTTACGTGAAGCGCCTCGAGAAGCTCGAGGAGCTCGCAATGGAGCACCCCGGCGTCGAGCGCTGCTTCGCGATCCAGGCGGGGCGCGAGCTACGCGTGATGGTCGAGCCCGACAAGGTGACCGACGGCGAGATGGCTCAGATCTCGGAGGCGGTTGCCCGCAAGATCGAGAGCGAGCTGCAGTACCCCGGGCAGATCAAGGTCGTGGTCGTACGCGAGACCCGCGCGATCGACTTCGCCCGGTAGAATCCGCCTCACGGGGCCGGCGGCACCGCGCGCGCCGGCCGTCCCCAGACTAGTGCCCGAAGTAACCGGTGAGGGTGGCCGCAGCGAGCACGTGCCCCGCCATGGCCTGCGTGACGGCCGCGAAATCGCTCTGCGCGGTCACTCCGGCGAGGCTGGGCACGTCCAGCGCGTACAGGACGAACCGATAGGCGTGCGCCTTCGTTCCGGGAGGAGGAGCCGGCCCGCCGTACTGGTTCGGGGCGCCGGCGAAGAGGGCGAAGCTGTTCGCGGGCTCGATGGCGCCCGCCGGCATGTTGCCGGGGCTCGCGCCGTCGGCGAGCGAGGTCACGGTGGCCGGGATGTTGACCGCCATCCAGTGAATGAAGAAGTCGGCAGGCTGGGTGCCCGGCGGGGGCATCTGGCCGTACACGGGCACGGTCTGCCCCCACGGGACGTCAGGGTCGACGAGCACCAGCGCGAAGCTCTGCGTCGCGGAAGGCGCACCGCGCCACGCGAGCGGAGGCGAGACGTTGTCGCCGTCCCCCGTGTAGCGCACGGGGATGACGCTGCTCTCGACGAACGCCGACGACGTGAGGCTGAATGGCTCGGTCTCGGCGGTGGGCGGTGGGGCGGACGGCGCGCAAGCACCGAGGGCGGCGGCCGCGCACAGGGCGAGCAGCGGATGCCGGGAGCGGGCGTTGAACATCGTGAGCAGTTCCTCCGGATGCAGGTCGGTGAGGGACCACGGGCCCCGCGAGCCTAATTCAAGCGAGACCGGCCGGACCGGCAAGGCCCGTACGGCCGGCGTATTATCTTCTTGGCCCCCCACGAGCATCCCCATGCGACGCTCCTTCATCCTCGTTCTGGCCTCGCTAGGCCTGGCCGCCTGCGCCAGCGCGCCGGCCGCCGGACAGACGTTCACGGTCGTCGAGGCGAGCATCCCGCAGATGCAGCGCGCGCTCGAGGACGGGCGCGTGACCTCCCGCGACCTGGTCGAGGCGTATCTCCTGCGGATCGCCACGTACGAGGAGACGCTCAACGCGACGATCTCCGTGAACCCGCGCGCGCTGGCGGTCGCGGACTCGCTCGACCGGGAGCGGGCGTCGGGGCGGGTGCGCGGTCCGCTCCACGGCATTCCGATCGCGCTCAAGGACAACATCCACACGACGGATCTGCCCACGACGGGCGGCGCGCTCGTGTTCGACGGGTTCGTGCCGCCGTACGATGCTACGCTCACGCGTAACCTGCGCGAGGCCGGCGCCATCATCCTCGCGAAGACCGTGATGACGGAGCTGGCGAACTTCATCGCCGACGGCATGCCGGCCAACTACAGCTCGCTCGGCGGCTTCGGCTTGAACCCCTACGACCCGCGCCGCGATCTCCGACCGGAGCAGGGCGACGGGCGGCCGGTGATGACGACCGGCGGCTCGAGCTCGGGGATCGGCACGGCGGCGAGCTTCTGGGCGGCCAACGTGGGCACCGAGACCTCGGGCTCGATCCTGTCGCCGTCGAACGCGAACATGCTGGTGGGCATCAAGCCGACGGTCGGGCGGATCAGCCGCTGGGGCGTGATTCCCATCACGGCCGACCAGGACACGCCCGGTCCGATGGCACGCACGGTGACGGATGCGGCGATCCTGTTGGGTGTGCTCGAGGGCCGCCCGGATCCGAATGATGCGGCGACGACCCGCTGTACGCCGCCGCCCGGCAACGACTACACCGCATTCCTGAACGCCGACGGGCTGCGGGGCGCGCGCATCGGCATCCCGCGCGCCACGTACTACGAGCCCTTCCAGATTTCCGGCGAAAGGGAGCGGCGGGGCGGCCTGTCGCCCGAACGTCAGGAGATCATGACGGAGGTGATCGAAATCCTGCGCGCGCAGGGTGCGACGGTCGTGGATCCCGCAGACATCCCGAGCGTGATCGATGCCGACTCGGCGAAGAACCTGTTCAGGGCCGGGGGCAACAGCACGGTGCTGTCGTTCGGGATGAAGCGAGACTTCAACGCGTGGCTCGCCACACTGGGACCGGGAGCGCCGGTCCGCACGTTGACGGCGCTGCGGGAATGGAATCTGGCCCACGCGCGGGCCGGCTCGCTCAGGTACGGGCAGGCGGAGCTCGATCGCGCGGACGGGAAGTTGCTCACGGGCCGGGATCGCGACCGGTACGAAACCGACCGGGCGAAGGACCTCTTTCTCACCGCCGAGCACGGTATCGACGAGGTCATGGCCGCGCTGGATCTGGATGCGCTTCTCTTTCCGGCGGTCGCCGGAGCCAACCTCGCGGCCCGGCCCGGCTACCCGACTGTGGCCGTGCCCTTCGCGAGGGTTCGCGCTTCGGCCGAGTCGGGCTACCCGCCGGGTTTCGAGCTCGAGCCCGCACCCATGGGAGTGAGCTTCGCCGGAGGCGCCTGCGCGGAGCCGCGGCTCATCGAGATCGCCTTCGCGTTCGAGCAGGCCACGCGCCGGAGGGTGCCTCCTCCGTCCGTGCCCTAGGCGCGGGCACGGGGCCCGGGCCGGCGGGCCCGAGCGGAGGGGTTGGCCGCGCGGTCGTCGCTGCTATCTTCGGGCCCGTTATTCGTTTACGCCTGGCAGGCGCGACGCTGCATGAGCGCAAAGATCATCTCCGGACGAGCGATCGGCGACGAGATCCGCGCGGAGCTCAAGCAGCGGATCGCACGGCTCGCGAGCGTCTCCAACGTGACGCCAGGGCTCGCGACGGTGCTCGTCGGGGAGAGCCCGGCCTCGCAGATGTACGTCGGCATGAAGAACCAGGCGGCGAAGGAGCTCGGGCTCCTCTCGCGCCAGATCACGCTTTCGTCCGCCGTGAGCGGCGCGGAGCTCCTCGGGATCGTCGCGGGCCTGAACGCCGATCCGGCGATCCACGGGATCCTGGTGCAGCTCCCGTTGCCCGACTCCATCGACGAGAGCACCGTCCTGGAGGCGATCCACCCGCTGAAGGACGTGGACGGCTTCCACCCGATGAGCGTCGGCCGTCTCGCGACCGACTCGGGGGACTTCTTCGCGCCGTGCACCCCGGCCGGGGTCGTCGAGATGCTCGTCCGCAGCGGCCACGATCCCGCCGGCAAGCACGTGGTCGTCGTGGGCAGGTCGAACCTGGTGGGCCGGCCGCTCGCCTCGCTCCTCTTGCGCAAAGGCCGCGGCGGAGATGCCACGGTCACCGTCTGCCACTCGCGCACGCGCGATCTCGGCGCGGTGACGCGCACCGCGGATATCTTGGTCGTCGCGATGGGCCGTCCCGAGGCGATCACGGGTGACATGGTACGCCCCGGTGCGGTCGTGATCGACGTCGGCACGCACCGCGTGGAGGACAAGACGTCGCCGCGCGGATACCGTGTCTGCGGCGACGTGCTCTTCGACGAGGTGAAGGAGGTAGCCGGCGCCATCACGCCCTCACCGGGCGGAGTCGGGCCGATGACGATCACGATGCTGCTCGCCAACACGGTCAGGTCCGCGGAGCGCGCGGCCGCGGAGGTGCGCGTATGATGCTGGAAGTCGATCGATGAGCGACGATTCGAACCTGGAGCTGTTCGGCGGCGAGGCCCCCGGCGGGCCTCCGTCCCCGGCGTCGCCTCCCGCGCCGGCGAAGCCGAAGGTGTGGTCCGTCTCGCAGGTGAACCGCGCCGTGCGCGGCCTGCTCGAGTCGAGCGTGGACCCGCTCTGGGTGGGCGGGGAGGTCGTGGGGTGGAACCGCTCGCGCGCGGGGCACTGCTACTTCGGGCTCAAGGACGAGCGCGCGCAGATCCGGTGCGTGATCTTCAGCCGTGAGGCGTCGCTCCTCCCGGCCGATCCCGAGGAGGGGATGCAGGTGCGTGTCTTCGGCGAGCTGACGCTGTACGAGGCCAAGGGCGATTACCAGCTCGTGGCCCGCCGGGTCGAGGCCGAGGGGGCGGAGGGACTCTGGCGGCTCGCGTTCGAGAAGCTCAAGGGCAAGCTCGAGGCCGAGGGTCTGCTGGCTGCGGAGAGGAAGCGCCGGCTGCCCAGGGCGCCCGCCTGCGTGGGCGTCGTCACGTCACGGGACGGGGCCGCGCTCCGCGACATTCTCTCGGTGATCGCGCGGCGGGCACCTTGGACGCGCATCGTGCTCCGCCATGCGAGAGTCCAGGGCGACGGCGCCGCCCTCGAGATCGCCGCCGCGCTCGAGGATCTGGGGGCGAGCGGCCGGTGCGAGGTCGTCATCGTGGGCAGGGGCGGCGGTGCCATCGAGGACCTCTGGGCGTTCAACGAGGAGCCGGTGGCCCGCGCGATCGCCGCGTGCCCGGTTCCCGTGGTTTCGGCCGTCGGTCACGAGACCGACGTGACCATCTCGGATCTCGTGGCGGACCTGCGGGCGCCCACCCCGTCGGCCGCGGCCGAGGCCGTGGTTCCCGACGGTGCCACACTCGTCGAGACGCTGCGGCGTGCGACCGCCCGTTTCGGGCGCGCGCTCTCGGCGTCCGTGGAGCGACGGCGCTCGGCCGTGGACCAGCGCGTGCGGCGCCTCGAGCGCGCCATGGAGCGGCGCTTCGTGCCCGCCCGGCAGGCGCTCGACCGTGCCGCCGGACGTCTCGAGCGTTGCGCCGCGGGGCGCCTCGAGCGCGGCCGCGCGGCCCTGGCGGCGCTGGGCGGCCGGCTGGACGCGCTCTCGCCGCTCGCGACGCTGCGCCGCGGATACGCCGTCGCCCGCGGCGCGGACGGCCGGGTGCTGGGCTCCGTGAGCGACTTTCCTGCGGGCACCCGCTTCCGGCTGCGCGTCTCCGACGGAACGGTCGCCGCGGAGTCGCTGGGACTTCCGACGAACGGCAGCGCGAGCGAAGGCGGGGAACGCCTCGATGCCTGAATCGCCGCGCTCCGAGCTGTCGCTCGAGGCACGCCTCCGCCGCCTGGAAGAGATCCTGGCGCGCATGGAGTCGGACCAGGTGCCGCTCGAGGAGGCGCTGAACCTCTTCGAGGAGGGCGTCGCTCACGTGAAGGAGGCCGAGCGAGTGCTCGCTGCCGCCGAGCTGCGCGTCGAGGAGCTGCTCGCGAGCGGTAAGACGCGCCCGCTCGAGGTCGAGGAGGAGTGACGGTCGCACGCCCGGTCGATCCGCTGAGCGGTAGCACCTCCGGGCTGGCGCCGGATCGCGACCGAGTGGACGCCGCCCTGGAGCGGGCCG
>Ga0073934_10005600_pt1 | contig 19226 bp, 21 predicted proteins | sample LarsenN4metaG_FD_76834 | JGI IMG/M metagenome (GOLD analysis project Ga0073934, IMG submission 76834) | Hot spring sediment bacterial and archeal communities from British Columbia, Canada, to study Microbial Dark Matter (Phase II) - Larsen... ... | reverse complement strand
TTCCCGCTGTCGAACGGCGGCCTCGGACTCGCCGGTGAAGCCGGGCCGGAGGCGATCCTGCCGCTGTCGCGCGGCGCCGACGGCCGGCTCGGCGTCGCCATGAGCGGCGGTGCGGCCGCCAACGTCACCATCCACATCGCCACGCCGGACGCCGACTCGTTTCGCCGCTCGGAAACCTGGATCGCCGGCCAGATCGCGCGCGCGGTGGCGCGCGGCCAGCGCACACTCTGATGACGCCCGGGCAGTGAGGGCGCCTGCGTCCGGCGCGCGCTCGGTCTTTTCATTCTCTCACATATCGCGGTGTCCCCATGGCCTGGATGCATCCCGCCGCCATTGAAGAGCGGCGTCGCCGTTTCACGCGGGCTGACGCGCATCGCTATTTGAAGCCCGACCCGGAGCGATGGCTGTCGCCGGAAGAGCTGTGTCTGGAATACCCGGAGCTGTACGAGCGCAAATACGGCCGCGCGTCGTCGCGGCCGGACATGGCCTCAGCCAGTATCCCGCGAGACGACGAACCTCTACGCCGAGAGCTGGTCGCAGCCCTTCGCACGTACAAGGCCGAACTCAATTTGCTCAAGCTCGAGTTCGCGTTGCGGCAGAAGGCGAACTTCAATCCTCTTCAACCGCGCCACCCCAAGAACACGCCGCTGGGCGGACGATGGAGTGGCGGCGGCGTGGGATTGCCGCTCGGTCCTCCTCCAACGATTCCGAAAGAACGGCCGCCAACGACCCGCGAAAAGAATATCGTTGTTAAGGAGGTGGCGCGATGGCTGGCGAGAGCGATTCGCGCGTCGGCGCCGATCAAAGCCTTCTTGATTGCTTACGAGGCGGCGTCATGGCTCGATATCGACCGTCCGTTAGTCGAAGCTTATTACGATCCGCCAAGAACCATGGAGGAATTGCGAGAGCGGGCGCTCACACGGAGAATTGGTTACGATGTACATCATATCGTCGAAAAAGACTCGGCCAAAGAGGATGGTTTTCTACTGACCAGGATTGAATCTGGCCAAAATCGAGCACTCATTCCAAAACTGAAGCACTGGGAGATTACGGGCTGGTATATGAAACATAACAAGGACTATGGTGGCTTGTCTCCCCGGGAATTCTTGAGGGGAAAAAGCTGGGAGCAGCGTTTCGAAGTCGGGCGCCACGCAATGATATTGCATGGAGTTCTAATACCATGAAGCATCTCCGAAGATTGACGGTCGACCAGTTGGTAGATCGCTTTGCCGACATTGGGGTAGCTCAGGACAAGGCAACGCTGGCTGACGATATCGCTTTGTTCAATCGCCTATTCGCACAGATGGAAGCCGTCGAAGCAGAGTTAAAGGCGCGGGGGGGTGACCAAAGACGCGCGCTCCTCCGCCTGTTTCATCATCCAAACATGCAGGTACGCCTGACCGCGGCAAAAGCGACTTTGGCGGTGGCGCCGGATGCCGCCCGCCGGATGCTCCGTGAGATCGCAGATTCAGGATGGGGACCTCAGGCCGGCGACGCCGGGATGTCGCTGTGGAATCTTGAGCAGGGTATTTTCAAGCCGACGTGAGCAACGTCACCGTCTGCATCGCGACGGCTGACGCCAACAGCTTCCGGCGCTCCGAAACGTACGTCGCCGGCCAGATCAAGCCCGATCCCGCAATTCCCTCACGCCTTCGTGCTCGGCGCAGTGCACGCAGCAGAAGATCGCGTCGTCCTTTTCGACGCCGTGCCCGACCACGCGGCAGCCGCAATGGTCGCAGGTCGGCGCCAGCGCGTGGATCGCGCATTCGAACGAGTCGAAGGTGTGCATCGCGCCGTTCATCTGCACCTGGAACGCCTTGTCGTAGTCGTTGCCGCAGGTTTCGCATTTCGCCATGGCGGACCTCGCTCTGTTGTCGTTGTCGACCTCTCAACCCGCAAGCGGCGCTGCCAGTTCCGCGCAGCGCGCGCATGGGAACCCTTGCCATGACCGCCTTCCACGAAGTCCTGTTTCCGCTCGACATCGCGCTGAAGAGCGCGGGCGGGCCCGAGCGCCGCACCGAGATCGTCGCCACCGGCTCCGGCCGCGAGGAGCGCAATGCGCGCTGGGCGCATTCGCGTCGGCGCTATGACGCCGGCTACGGCGTCAAAACGCTGGAGGCGCTGTCGGAGGTGGTCGCCTTTTTCGAGGAGCGGCGCGGGCGCCTGCACGGCTTCCGCTGGCGCGACCGGCTCGACCATGCGTCGGCTGGCCCTGGCGTTGCGGTCGCGCCCACCGACCAGCCGATCGGGCTGGGCGACGGCGAGACGGCAGCGTTCCAGCTGGTGAAGGTCTACGGCGCGGCGCACGCGCCCTATACGCGTCCGATCGCCAAGCCGGTGGCGGAGAGCGTGCGGGTCGCGGTCGACGGCGTTGAGGTGGACGAGGATGTCGATTTTGTCATCGACCCGACCACCGGCATCGTCACGTTCCTGCCCGGGCATGTGCCTGACGAAGGCGCCGCGATCAGCGCGGGCTTCCTGTTCGACGTGCCGGTGCGTTTCGACACCGATTATCTGGAAGTCGATCTCTCCGCCTTCGCCGCCGGCGCGATCCCGAAAATCCCGCTGGTCGAGATCAAGGTGTAGCCATGCGCACCATTCCCCCCGCCTTGCAGGCGAAGCTGGACTCCGGCGTGACCACGCTGTGCCGCTGCTGGGTCGTCACCCGGCGCGACGGCGTGGTGCAGGGCTTCACCGACCACGACGAGGACGTGGTGCTGGGTGCGGTGACCTGCCGCGCCGGCACCGGCTTTGCCGGCAGCGAGGCCGTCGACCAGCTCGGGCTTGCGGTGGCGGGCTCCGAGATCGCCGGCGCGCTCTCCGACGTTGCTCTGAACGAGGCCGACCTGGCCGCCGGCCACTATGACGCGGCGACGGTGGATCTCCACATCGTCGACTGGCGCGAGCCGACGCTGCACGTCGTGATGGCGCGCGGCGTACTCGGGGAAGTCCGGCGCGAGGGGATGGCGTTTGCCGCCGAACTGCGGTCGCTGGCGCACCGGCTGGCCGAGGAGTCGGGGCGGCTCTACACCGCCACCTGTGCCGCCGACCTGGGCGATGCCCATTGCGGCATCGACCTCGACGACGAGGCGTTCCGCGGCAGCGGCACGGTCGCCGCGCTCGCCGGCGACTCCTTATTATATGTGTCGGGCCTGGACGGCTTCGACGAGGGCTGGTTCACCGGCGGCCGCCTCGTATTCACCTCCGGCGCCAATGAGGGCTTGGCGGTCGAGGTCAAGGTGCACCGCGCCGCCGGCGACGGGGTGAGCCTCGCGCTCTGGCAGACGATGCCCGAGCCGGTGGCGGCGGGCGACAGCTTCGACGTCACCGCCGGCTGCGACAAGCGCTTCGCCACCTGCCGCGACCGCTTCGCCAATGCCGTCAACTTCCGCGGCTTCCCGCACATCCCCGGCAACGACTTCGTGGTGAGCTACCCGAACCAGGGCGAGCCCGGCCACGACGGCGGCAGCATCGTGACGCCGTGAGCGGTGATGTCCCCCGCCCTTTCAGGGGGAGGCAAGGAGAGGTCGTGCATGACTGCAAGGAAGGTCACTCGCGATGCGATCGTCGCCGAGGCGCGCAGTTGGATCGGCACGCCGTACCGGCATCAGGCCTCGGTGAAGGGCGTCGGCTGCGACTGCCTCGGCCTCGTGCGCGGGGTGTGGCGCGCGCTCTACGGCGATGAGCCGGAAGCGGTGCCGGCCTATGCGCCGGACTGGGCGGAGGCCGGCCGGCGCGAGGCGTTTGTGCAGGCCGCGGCGCGGCATCTTGCGCCGGTGCCGCTCGATCAATTCGCGCCCGGCGACGTGCTGCTGTTCCGCTGGCGCGTGGGCTTCGTCGCCAAGCACGCGGCGATCGTCACCGAGACCGGACGCGGTGCAGGGCAGGGCGGGAATGCGCCCGCCCGCATGGTGCACGCCCACGACGGCGCCGCCGTCGCCGAGGTCGCCATCGCGCCGTGGTGGCGGCGAAGGTTGGCGTATGCGTTTCGGTTTCCAGGGCTGACAGATTGGATTGCTGGAAAGGACATTCCGGCTGACGCCTTCCCGCGTTGAATTGATTCTTGAGCCCGCGTCCACAAGTCCAATGCACGCAAAGCGCACCGACTGACCACGCGCTGAATGCATGAGCTTGCATTGGCGTTTTGATCCGAGATCCACCATGGCCGCACTCCTTCTTTCCGTCGCCGGCGCGGCTGCCGGCGGCGCCATCTTCGGTCCAGTCGGCGCGATCGCCGGCCGCATCGCCGGCGCGCTCGGCGGCAGCGTCATCGACCATGCGCTGTTCGGCCCCGACAGGCGCCACGTCGAGGGCCCGCGGCTCGGCGATCTCGACGTCATGGCCTCGACCGAAGGCGCGCCGGTCCCGCGCGTCTACGGCCGCGCGCGCATCGGCGGCCAGGTGATCTGGGCGACCGCGCTTGAAGAAGTGATAGCGAACCGCACCGAGAATTCCGGCGGCAAGGGCGGGAACGGCGGCGGCACCACGACCACCACCTACAGCTACTTCGCCAATTTCGCGGTCGGGCTGTGCGAAGGGCCGATCGGACGGGTCGCGCGCGTCTGGGCGGACGGCAAGCTCCTCGACACCAGCAACCTCACCATGCGCGTGCACACCGGCCGCGAGGACCAGGAGCCCGACGCGCTGATCGTCGCCAAGGAGGGCGGGGCGCCGGCCTATCGCGGCATCGCCTATGTGGTGTTCGAGCGGCTGCCGCTGGAAAAATTCGGCAACCGCATCCCGCAGCTGTCGTTCGAGGTGGTTCGCCCGGTCGGGCGGCTGGAAACGATGGTGCGCGCGGTCACGCTCATCCCCGGCACTACCGAGTTCGGCTACGAGCCGTCGACCGTGGTGCAGGTGGTCGGCCCCGGGCAATACGCGGCCGAGAACCGTCACGTCGCGCACGCCGTCTCCGACGTAGAGGCCGCGCTCGACGATCTGCAAGCGTGCTGTCCCAATCTCGAGCGCGTCGCTGTCGTTGCGGCCTGGTTCGGGACCGATCTGCGCGCGGGCGACTGCATCGTGAAGCCGGGCGTCGAGATCGCGACCAAGACTACGCACCCGCTGTCGTGGTCGGTCGCCGGGTTGACGCGCGGCGCCGCGCACGCGGTCTCGATGGCCGGCGGCGGGCCCGCCTACGGCTCGACGCCCTCGGACGCGAGCGTTGTCCACCTGATTTCCGAGCTGAAGAGCCGCGGTCTCAAGGTCACGCTCTATCCCTTTGTGATGATGGACATTCCGGCCGACAACACACTGCCGAATCCGTACACCGGCGCGGCGCCGCAGCCGGCCTATCCCTGGCGCGGGCGCATCACCTGCGATCCCGCGCCGGGGCAGCCGGGAACGCCGGACGGCACCTCGGGCGCGGCCACGCAGATCGACGCCTTCTTCGGCATCGGCGATCCCGGCGGCTGGAACTATCGGCGGCTGGTGCTGCACTACGCGCAGCTCGCGGCCGACGCGGGTGGGGTCGATGCGTTCCTGATCGGCTCGGAGCTGCGCGGGCTGACGCGGGTGCGCTCCGCCTCCGGAGTCTATCCGGCAGTGACGCGGCTGGCCGAGCTGGCCGACGACGTGAAGGCGATCCTCGGCAGCGGGACGATCGTGACCTACGGCGCCGACTGGACCGAGTACGGCGCGCATGTGGTGGACGAGGCCGCCGAGGAAGTGCGCTTTCCGCTCGATGCCTTGTGGGCCTCGGCGTCGATCGACGCGGTCGGCATCGACTACTACGCGCCGCTCGCCGACTGGCGCGACGGCGCCACCCATCTCGACCGCGCCATCGCCAACTCGATCTACGAGACCGGCTATCTCGCCGGCAATCTCCGCGGTGGGGAGGCCTATGACTGGTTCTACGCCGACGAGGCGGCGCGCAATGCGCAGACTCGCACCGCCATCAGCGACGGCCTTGGCAAGCCCTGGACCTTCCGGGCCAAGGATATCTGGAACTGGTGGTCGAACGAACATGTCGAACGCGTTGGCGGCGTTGAGCTTTCGACTCCGACCGCGTGGGTGCCGCAGGGCAAGCCGATCTGGCTCACCGAGGTCGGCTGTCCCGCCGTCGACAAGGGTGCCAACCAGCCGAGCACCTTCCCCGATCCGAAATCCTCCGACGGCGGCGTGCCTCATTTTTCGAATGGCCACCGCGATGACCTGATCCAGCGCCGCTTCCACGCGGCGGTGCTCGGCAGCTTCGATCCCGCGCAGGGCGCAGGCGTGGACGATAACCCGGTGTCTTCGGTCTATGGCGGGCGCATGATCGATCCGTCGGCGGTGCATCTGTGGACCTGGGACGCGCGGCCGTTTCCGATCTTCCCGGCGGCCAGCGACGTGTGGGGCGACACGGAAAACTGGGAGGCCGGGCACTGGTTGTCCGGACGGCTCGGCTCGGCGCCGCTCGATGCGCTGGTCGAAACCATCCTCGCCGATGCCGGCATCGCCGATGCCGACTGCGGCGACCTGAGGGAAAGCGTCGACGGTTACGTGATCGACCGGCCGATGCCGCCGCGCGCCGCCATCGAGCCGCTGGCGGCTGCCTATGCCTTCGATGCGGCGGACGTCGCGGGCGTGCTGACGTTCCGCCCGCGCGGCGGCGATGTTGTCGCCGAGCTCGACGAGGACGATCTGGTGCTGCCGCCGGACCGGGCGCAGGCGCGCATGGTGCGGGTGCAGGAAACCGAGCTGCCGCGCGAGGTGACGCTGTCGTTCACCGATTCCGGCAGCGACTACCGGCGCTCCGCGGTGGCGTCCCGCCGACTGGTCGGCGCTGCCGCGCGGGCAAGCCATGCCGATCTTGCGGTCGTGACCGACGATGCCGCCGCCGAGCGGCGCGCCGACATCTGGCTTCAGGACCTGTGGGCGGGGCGCGAAGGCATCGATTTTTCGCTGCCGCCGAGCCGGCTCGTGCTGGCCTGCGGCGACGTGGTCGGGCTGACGCTCGGGGGCCGGCGCCGCGTCGTCGAGCTGCGCGGCGTGACCGACACGGAAGCGCGCGCCGTCAGGGCACGCACGATCGACCCCGGTGTGTTCGAGGTTCCGCTCGCCGCGCCGCGCCGGCAGCCACCACGGCCGCCGGCGCCACTCGGTCCGGTCGCCGCGGAACTGCTCGATCTGCCGACGCTGACCGGCGACGAGCCGCCAATCCTGCTGCGCGTCGCGATCTTTGCCGATCCCTGGCCGGGACCGGTCGCGATCTGGCGTTCGTTCGACGGACTCTCCTTCGAGCCCATCGCGCTGGCAGTGGTGCCGTCGATCGTGGGCGAAACCCTCGACGATCTGCCTGCCGGACCCACCAGCCGGTGGGACCGGGCCGGTCGCGTGCGGGTGCGCCTCTATGGCGGGGCGCTGGCCTCGGCCACCGATACGCAGGTGCGCAACGGCGCCAACGCCGCCGCGCTTCGGCGCCCCGACGGGGCCTGGGAGGTCCTCCAGTTCGCGAGTGCCGAATTGGTCGGCGCGCGCACCTATGAGCTCTCCAGGCTGCTGCGCGGCCAGATGGGAAGCGAATGGGCGATGGGTGCGCCGCTCGCCGCGGGTGCCCGCTTCGTGCTGCTCGACCGGCATCTGGTGCCGCTCGCGCGCGGCATCGAGACGCTCGGCCGCACCATGCAGCTGCGCATTGTCGCTGCCGACCGCGATCACGGCGATGCCGCCGCCGTGGCCGTCGAGGCGACGCCGCAGGCGACTGCTTTGAAACCGCTGGCGCCGGTTCACCTGTCCGCCCGGCGCAGCGGCTCCGGCGTCGACATATCGTGGATCCGCCGCAAGCGCGGCCCGATGCCGGCGAGCTGGGACGTTGCGGTGCCGCTGGGCGAGGAGAACGAGGCCTACGAGCTCGATATCGTCTCGGGAACGTCGGTGGTTCGCACGCTACAGGCGGCAACGGGCAGCGTGCTGTATGCGGCCGCTGATGAGATCGCCGATTTCGGCAGCGCGCAATCAAGCCTCACCGTCCGCCTCTATCAGATGTCGGCGACCGTCGGCCGCGGCCGTGCCGCCGAGGCGACGCTCAATCCCTAGGCGGCTCGGGTATTGCCGCGATCCATCCTGACAGCAAAGCAGCTTCATCATGCTCAGCACACCCAATCTGTCGCTTCCCTACATCGACGTGAACGCCGCGCAGCGCGAAGTCGTGCACAACGAGGCCATCCGCGGGCTCGATGCGCTGGTGCAGCTTGCGGTGCTCGACCGCAACCTCGCTGCGCCGCCCGGTTCGCCCGCGGACGGCCAGCGCTGGATCGTGGCGGCGAGCCCGACCGGCGCCTGGAGCGGACATGCAACCGAGGTCGCCGCCTGGCAGGACGGCGCCTGGCGCTTCTACGCGCCGCAGGTCGGCTGGCAGGCTTATGTGGTCGACGAGGGCGTGCTGCTGGCCTGGAACGGCAGCGCCTGGGTCGACGCATTGTCGATGCTGACGACGATCCAGAACGTCTCGCTGTTCGGCGTCGGCACCACGGCGGACGCGACCAATCCGTTCAGCGCCAAGCTCAACAACGCGCTATGGGTCGCCAAGTCCGTGGCCGAAGGCGGTGACGGCCATCTGCGCTACAAGATGAGCAAGGAGAGCGCCGGCAATACGCTGTCGCTGCTGATGCAGACGAATTTTTCAGGCCGCGCGGAGATCGGCCTGGCCGGCGATGACGACCTGCATGTCAAGGTCTCGCCGGACGGCTCCACGTGGCACGAAAGCCTGGTGATCGCGCGTTCGTCCGGCGTGGTCGGCCTCGGCGCCGACGGCAGCGCCGCTGCGCCCGCACTCGCCTTTGCGGGCGACCCCGACAACGGCATCTATCGCACCGGCGCGAATGCCTGGTCGCTGGCCTGCGCCGGCGCCCAGGCGGTCGGCATCTCGGCTGCCAGCGTGGCCGTGGCCTACACGACGGCGTCCGCGGCGCCCACCACGGGCGCCTTGACGGTTGCCGGCGGAGCCGGCGTGGCCGGTGCGATCAATGCCGGCGGCACCATTCACTCGACCGCCACGACCGCGTTCACAGCCAATGCCGCCAGCACGTCGTTCTGCCTGTTGGATTTCATGAAGGCGGGTGCTTCCGGCTTCACGATCGGGTTCGAGAACGGCACGGGTCTCGGAACAACGGGACTCATCCGCACCAACACCAATGATCCGATCGCGTTCATGACCAACGGCAACAACCAGCGCATGAGAATTGCCGCCGACGGCAGCGTGACGGTCGGCTCGCCCACCGGCGGTGACAAGGGCGCCGGCACGATCAACGCGGTCGCGGTCTATGACGACGACTTCCTGCTGACGGACTACGTGTTCGACAAGTTCCTCAAGCTCGGCCATGGGCCGTATTCCCCGCGCGTCCGCCGTCTGTACGACCAACTCGATCCGGCGATGTTCGAACTCGACGCCTACGCGGCCTATTGGCGCGCGAACCGACGCCTCTACGGCATGCCCGACCTCGACGATTGCGTCGACGGCATCGTCAAGGAGGTCTCGCTCGGCGGAATGGTGCAGCGCCTGACGCAGACCGCGGAGCTGCATGCGATCCATATCGCAACGGTCCATGAGCGGATGCTCGATCACGAGCGCCGCCTCGCCGTGCTCGAATCGGGCCGCTGAACAGGAGCACCGGCATGACCAGGGAACAGGCGGCGGCATTCGTGCAGGCGCTCAATCTCGCGCAACCCTATGTGCCGCCGGTGATCTTCGCCGCCATCGTCAGCAATCCTCTGACGCGAACGCTCGAAGCGGTGGCGCGCGGCCTCGTCGAATTAGAACCGCGGACGACGTCGAAGCTGCCGGAGAACGATCCGGCCGCCCAATAGGCGCGTTCGCATCCATTCGCAGCGGCGAACCCGGTGCCGTCGCAGTCGCGCGGAGTCCGTCATGATTCAGCAGTTGTTGCGGCGCCTCGCATGGGCGTGGCGCCGCCCCACGACGCCTGCGCCGTCATCGCCGGCGCAACCGCACGACCTCGCCGCCTGCATCGTGCGGGCGATGGAGCGGAACGGCTACGCCATCGATCGCGGGCCGGGCGAGGTCAATATCGTCTATCTCGAAGGCGCGGACGCCGACGGCACGCCGAACGGCAATGCTGCCAATCGCTTCAACGACCGGCGCATCGTCATCCGTTTCGAGGACGGCGTTCCGAGGATCGCCGGCAACTGGCAGGCCACGACCGAACCGGGCCGCCATTTCACGATGCGGCCGCTGCCGGGCGTCGACGGCGCGGCGCGCATCAGGCTCGGGCAGCAGCGAGCATGGCAGGTCGGCATCCATCACGCCGGCACGCCGTCCGGCCATGAGGCACTGGTCCAGACCGGCGGACCTGTGACGGTCTGCCGGGACGTCAACAGGGACTATGAGCGCACCGGCGACCGCCAGACCACCGGCTGGTACGGCATCAACCAGCACTGGGGCTACGACTTTCCCGAAGACGACATCCGAACGGCCAGCGCCGGCTGTCTGGTCGGACGCACGCGCGAAGGCCATCGCGCCTTCATGGCGATCGTCAAGTCCGACCCCCGCTACCGCAGCAACCGGCGCTTCGTATTCGCAACCACGGTAATGCCAGGAGAATGGCTGCAATGATGAATACCACGATCAACACCACGATTTGTCGTCTGACCGCCGCGGCGGTCCTGTCGCTTTCGCTGTGGGTGCCGCCGGCGGCCATTGCGCAGCATCCGGAGCGTGCCGCTTGGCGCCTTGTCTGGTTCGCGATCACGACGACCCCGCAGGGACCGCTTGCATTCAAGACGTCGGAGCAGACGCCGTTCGGCGCCGAAGCGGACTGCGCCGCGTTCGGGGAACGCATGATGCCGCGCATGCACGACTGGGTGCGCGGACTGGTGCGCGCGGACTGGGACCACGATGTCCGGGTCGCGTTCGACTGCGAGCCGTCCGGCATGCCGAGTTGAGGTCGGCCATGGCGGCATGGACCTATGACGAGGCGCTCAAGCGCCTGCTCGCGCACGAGGGCGGATATTCGGACCATCCATCCGATCCCGGCGGCCCGACCAACTTCGGCATCACCATCCATGACTATCGCAAGTACATCGACGCCGCCGGCACCGCCGACGATGTCCGGGTCATGTCGATCGCGCAGGCGAAGGCGATCTATCGATCGAAGTACTGGAACGCCATGCGCTGTGACGAATTGCCTGCGGGCGTCGACTACGCGGTGTTCGACTACGGCGTGAACTCGGGGATCGGCCGCGCGCCCAAGGTACTGAGGCGCGTGCTCGGACTCGACGCGTCAACGTCGGCAATGACAACGCAGGTGATTGCGGCCGTCAGGCAGCGCGATCCGAAAGCGGTCGTTTCCGCGATCTGCGACGAGCGCCTGCGCTTCCTGCAATCGCTGCGCACCTGGCCGGTGTTCGGCCGGGGCTGGGGCCGGCGCGTGGCCGAGGTGCGCGCCGCGGCGCTCGCCATGGCGCGCGGAGAGCTTCCCTCGGTACGGCCGGCAGCCGATGCACGGCAGACGCCGGGCCGCGGCCAAGTCCCGGAAAGCAAGGTCGGCAAGGAGTGCATCCGCACCGGCATTCCAACGGTCACCGCCGTCGGCGGGTTCGGATTCTCGGACTGGGTCGTCGCCCATCCGGTGGCGAGTGTGGCGGTTGTCCTGCTGGTAGTCGGCGGCGTGGCCCTGGGACTCGGTTGGCTCAGCCGCCGGCGTAATCGCCGGCAGGAGACGCCGATGCCGGATACGCCGGTCGTGCCTCTGTCGCAGCCGGCATGACGAAGCCGGTCGGCGCAAGCATGGAAAGGAACTCGATATGAAACTCGTCGGACTGTTGGTCCTGGCGCTGGCCTGCGCTTTGGCATGGGTGCTGTACGGACGGCCCGTGTTCGAGCGCATGGGCTGGCTCATGCCGCTGTCGCCGGGGTTCGGCGCCTGGCGCGATCGCATCGCGGCTTGGGTGCGGCATTCCGCGACCGTGGCGCTCGGCAAGCTCCAGATGTGGTTCGGATTCGTGCTGGAGTTCGCGCTCCAGCTTGGCGATGCCCTGAACGTTCCCGGTCTCCGAGAGCAGCTGGAAGCGGCGGGCCTCGGCCGCGGCTTCGCCATCGCCTTGATCGTGGTCGGCATCCTCACGATCCTCGCGCGCACGCGCAAGGGCTCGATGGAGCCGGTGTGATGTGGGGCGCAATCCTCGGCGGCATCCAGGCCCTGACCGGTTTCAGCGATGCGGTCACGACCGTCAGCAAGGCGATTGCGGATGCCAGGATCGCCGCCATCAATGCCAAGACGCAAGAAGAGAAGGTCGCCGCCGACGAGCGGGTGCGAACGTTGGAGGCGCGCCGCGACGTGCTGATTGCGGAAGCGGGCGTCTCCCGGGCCAACGTGTTCATGCGGACCCTGATTGCGGCTCCCGTCGCGATCCTGTTCTGGAAGATCTTCGTCTACGACAAGGCGCTCGGCCAATGGACCGGCGGCCGGACCGACGCGCTCTCAGCGGAGCTGTGGCAGGTCATATCGGTCGTGATCGGCTTCTATTTCCTCTACGAGGGCGCTGTCGGCATCACGCGGCTGCTGCGACGGTAGCCCCGGCCGCGCGATCGCCGCGCGCCAAGCTGCCGATCCTCGCTTTCCCGCCGTTTGCCTCCCCCGCGCCGGTGCCGACCGCAATGGCCGGCCCCGTTCCCTCCCTTGCCGGCGCCTCAATTCCCCGTTCATCCACCCTTCACCCTCACTGGCGCTATGCCCCCGCAGGTCGTGGCCCGCTCCGCCGCTTGCAGCGTCGTGCAGCCCTATCCATCTAATGCGCCGATGCACCGCCGCTTCCCCTCCGGCACCCGCCCGTGATGCAACCCCAAATTGCGACCGTTCATGCCCGGTTCAGCGCGTTTGGCCTATGAGTCCGGCATGGTGGCGCACAGATTTGCCTCGGCCGCGCTTGCTTTGTTCGTGCTCTGGCCGATGTCACATGGTCCTGCCGACGCCGAGGCGCGCATGCGTTGTCTCACGCGCGATCAGCAGCGTGCCGCGATCGCCGAGCGCCGTGCCGTCACGCTGGCCACGGTCCGGCGTGCCATCCGGCTACGGGTGCCCGGCGAACTCGTCCGCGCCCAGCTGTGCCAGGACTCCCAGCGCCTGATCTACCTGCTGACAGTCCTGCCGCGGGATGGCAAAGTGCGGCGCGTCATCATCGACGCGAGAAACGGCGCCGTCATAAGCGTGCGCTAGCGGAGAACCTGGTGCGCCTCCTCGTCATCGAGGACGATCCCGATCTCAATCGGCAGCTGGCGACGGCGCTGACCGACGCCGGCTATGTGGTCGATCGCGCCTTCGACGGCGAGGAAGGGCACTATCTCGGCGAAAGCGAACCCTACGACGCGGTCATCCTCGACATCGGCCTGCCCAAGATGGACGGCATTTCGGTGCTGGAAGCGTGGCGGCGCGCCGGCCGCGCCATGCCGGTGCTGATCCTGACCGCCCGCGACCGCTGGAGCGACAAGGTGCAGGGCTTCGACGCCGGCGCCGACGACTATGTGGCCAAGCCCTTCCACCTCGAAGAGGTGCTGGCGCGCATCCGCGCGCTGCTGCGCCGCTCCGCCGGCCATGCCAAGAGCGAGCTCAATTGCGGGCCGGTGCGTCTCGACACCCGGACCGGCCGCGTGACCGTGGAAGGCAATCCGGTCAAGCTCACCTCGCACGAATACCGCCTGCTCTCCTATCTGATGCACCATACCGGCCGCGTGGTGTCGCGCACCGAACTGGTCGAGCACCTCTACGACCAGGACTTCGACCGCGATTCCAACACCATCGAGGTCTTCGTCGGGCGTATCCGCAAGAAGCTTGGCATCGACGTGATCCAGACGGTGCGCGGCCTCGGCTATCTGCTCGCCCCGCCCGATGCACGCTGACCGTCCGCACGCGCGCCCCCCTCTGGCGGGTGCGACGAATTAGAGAGGTCGATGCGCGCCAACTCGCTCGCGCTGCGGCTGTTCTTTTCGGCGACAACCTGGATCGTGGTGATCCTGGTTGTGGCCGGCATCGTGCATTCCGGCGTCTACCGCGCCGCCGTCGAGCGCGCCTTCGATCGCCGGCTCGGCGTCTATCTGCGCACGCTGGTGGCGGACGTCGCCACGCCCGACGAGGCCGCCGAGCGCTTCCCGCAGTCGCTGAGCGAGCCGCTGTTCGAATTGCCGCTCTCGGGCTGGTACTGGCAGGTGACGCGGCTCGACACCGCGCGCCCGGAGGTGCGCTCCTCGCGCTCGCTGTGGGATTCGACCCTCGCCCATCTCGACGATCGCGCCGCCACGACCACCCCGGGCGGCGCGCGCCAGGGCTATATCGACGGCCCGGAGGACCAGCGCCTGCGCGTGGTCGAGCGCACCATCGACCTCGGCGACGAAGGGCGCTTCGTGGTGACGGTCGCCGGCGACGCCGCCGAGATCGACGAGGAGATGCGCGCCTTCGACCGCGCGCTCATCGCCACCTTCACGATCCTCGCCATCGTGCTGCTGTTGACCACGACCTTCCAGGTCCGCTACGGCCTGGCGCCGCTCAAGCGGATATCCGAGGGCCTTGCCGCGATCCGCTCGGGCGCGTCCGAGCGCCTCGAAGGCGGGTTCCCGGTGGAAGTCGCGCCGCTGGTGCGCGAAACCAATGCGCTGATCGACGCCAATCGCGAGATCGTCAATCGCGCACGCACCCATGTCGGCAATCTGGCGCACGCGCTGAAGACTCCGATCTCGGTGATGATGAACGAGGCTGCCGCACACGCCGCCGACCCGCTGGCGTCCAAGGTGCGCGAGCAGACCGAGATCATGCGCGACCAGGTCGCGCGCCACCTGGAGCGGGCGCGCATGGCGGCTCGGGTCGCCACCATCGGCACCATTGTCGAAGTGCGGCCCGTCGTCACCGCGCTAGCCCGCACCATGGAGAAGATTCACCACGGGCGCGGCGTCGCCATCGAGATTCATTCGCCGGAGGAAGCCCGCTTCCGGGGCGAGCAACAGGACCTCGAGGAGATGGTCGGCAATCTGGTCGACAACGCCTGCAAGTGGGCGCAGTCGCGCGTCACGATCGAGGCGTTTCCCGAGCGCCCGGATGACAGCGGCGAGCGCCGCTTCGTGCGCATCGTGGTCGATGACGACGGTCCCGGCCTGACGCCCTCGCAGCGCGAGCAGGTGACCCGGCGCGGGCGCCGTCTGGACGAAACCAAGCCGGGGTCCGGCCTGGGGCTGTCGATCGTGATGGAACTGGCAACGCTTTATGGCGGGCGCCTGACGCTCGGGACCGCGCCGATCGGCGGCCTGCGCGCCGAGCTGGTGCTGCCGGGGGCGTAGCCCATGCGCCAACGGATCGGTAACGGTGAGGGACTAGCTTTTCGGATGGCCTTGTGGGGCGAGCCGGGCGGTCCGGATGGCGCCGGAACAGAGTTTTGCCCCAATTGCCCGATCTAGGTGCACGCGCTTTCGACCCGGGGGTAGTATGATGCGTCCATTCAAGCTGGTTGCCGTTGTTCTCGCGCTGGCCACCGTCGCGGCCTGCGCCAGCGACCCCTATTCGCCCACGCCCAAGCAGGATTCCGGTGCCTTGACCGGGGCGCTGCTGGGCGGGCTGTTCGGTGCGGCGGTCGGCGGGCGGGGAGCCGGCAACCGGATCGCCGGCGCGGCGGTCGGTGCGGTCGCCGGCGGCCTGATCGGCAGTGCCATCGGCGCGTCGCTCGACGAAGAAGACCGCCGCATGGCCTACGAAGCCGAGATGCAGGCGCTCGAACACGGTGCGCCGGGCGTGGCGGTGGGATGGCGCAGCCCGCGTACGCGTTATTACGGCAACATCGTTCCCGGCCCCTACTATGAGAATGCGGGCCGCCGCTGCCGCAGCTTCACCCACACGATCTTTGTCAATGGAAGGCCGGAGACGGCGCGCAGCACCGCCTGTCGTGCTCCGGATGGCCGCTGGGTCGCAGTCGGTTGAGCAGCGATGCCGCGGACCGCGCATAGCAGGAGGATGTGATGAGCAAAGTGACCTGGGGGCTTGCACACCGCGCCATCTGCGCCGCGGCGCTGATCGCGGCGTCGGCCGAACTCGCCAATGCGGCGCCGGCGCGGGTTGCGACCAACACCAATCTTCGGCAGGGCCCGGGCACCAATTTCGGCGTCATCGCCACCGCGCCGGCCGGCAGCGTGGTCAATGTGATCCGCTGCGGCATCGAATGGTGCAACGTCACCTGGGGCGGCCGCCCGGGCTATATGATCGCCCGCAATCTGGGCATCGGCGGCCCGGCTCCGGTGCGGGTCGTGCGTCCGGCGCCGCCGGTCGTGGTGGTGGAGCCTACCTATCCCGCCTACTACTACGGCGGACCTTACTATTACGAACCGCGCTACTTTTACGGGCCGCGGCGATACTGGGGCTGGCGCCGCTGGTAACAGCCGGCAACGCTTTGATGTCGCACAACTTTCGCCTGTATTTTGCTTAACGCGTTCTTAACGCCGCCACGGTAATTGTGGCTGGCAGTATCATGAACGCGTGGTGTGCGGCGTGGCCACGAGTGCCTTGCCCGTCGATCGACTGCGGCAATATCTCCGGGAGTTGCCGTCCGGGGCGCGCGCTCTGCTGATCACAGAGCTCGAGCGTGCCGTGCTGCGCGGCGACGACATTCCCGGCGGCGACATGCTGCTCCAGGAGGTGCGCGCCGCCGTCCGCGAGTCCGGCGATCGCGTGCCCCGCATCGGCAATCCCGCCCGGCTGTTCTTCCGGCCCGTCGAGCCGTTCCTCACCGACTGCCGTACCGAGCGCAAGGCGCCCGGGCGCATTCTGCGCGCTGCGCTTGAACCAGCCTGGAACTGGATTGCGCGCGAGCTTGCGCCGCAGGAATCGCAAGCCTATTGCGACGAGATCAACCGCGCGATTGCCGCGGGCGACCTCGACCCGCCGGCCGCGATGGCGCATGGGTTTCAGGACCTGGCCGCCCAGCGCATCACCGCGGCGCTAGCCGCCGCCAAGACCGACGAGAAGGCGCGCCGGCGGATTTCGTCGCTGATCGCAACGCCCAACCCCCTCGACGACCTCCGCGATATCGTCACCATCCTGTCCAGTCGCGATACGCTCGAGCTGATCGAGGGTCGACTGCCCGGACATATCCGGACGCTCAGCGAAGGCGCCCTCGACAACGTCAAGGCGATCCTCGATTCGTCGCTGTGTACGCAGCACGGACTGCAAGTCTATGCCTTGGTGATGGTCATGAACCGCATGGCCACGCCGTGGCAATTGATCCGGGTGGCCGTGAAGGGAGCGGACAGCGACGATGCAACGCGCATTGCGCAGTCGCCCTACGCGGTTGCCGTCGTCATTACGTTCGGCGAGATCGAGCGGATGGTCGAGGAGCTCCGCGCCGACCTCAAGCGCGGCGCAACCGTGGCGGTGACGTCGCTGCTCAAGTGCATCCATGATGCCGTGCGCGGCGTACGTACCGAGCTCGATCTATCGGCGGACTCGCTCTGGGCGCGACAGCTCGCCGCCATTCGCGGCGGGATCTCGAACGTGCTCAAGGCGGAAATCGAATCGGTTCCCGGCCGCGTCCGACGGCTGCTGCGGCCACGGCCCTCGAACGAGATCGAGCGCAACTCGGCATTGGATGCCGATGATGTCACCGACGCCGAAACGATGATCGAGTTCATCGGGGCGTGCCGGAACTATGCCGGTGAGCTTGCCATCAGCGAGATGACGCTGCGCACCTTCCAGGAGATTCAGCAATATCTCGACACCGGCACGCGCTCGCTGCTCGATGCGCTGCGCATGGCCGGGGAGCCCGACCGCCGGTTCCGGAAGTCGCAGGTGGATGCGGCGATCCGCTTCTGCGCCAAGGCCTTCGGCAAGGACTACGCCGCCCTCCTGGTGAAGGCGGCCGAAATGGCCGGCAACACGGAACGCCGGGCCGTGAAAGCGTAGGTTCCGGCTGCCTGGCGGCGCGCGGCCCGCCGTCAAGCTGCCCGCCGTCAAACGGCTTGTTGCGGCGGGACAACGGCCATGGTGTAACTCCGCCGCGATCGGGGGCCGCCCCGGCGACGCACGGCAGGACGCCTCCGGAATGCCCGATTCGGGCCCATGAAATGACGCCATGACGCTCTGGTTCGCGCTCGCGTTGATGACGGCGGCCGCCATCTTTGCCGTGCTGTGGCCGTTGTCGCGGCGCGGACCGCTGCGGTCCGGCAGCGATATCGCCGTCTACCGCGACCAGCTGGAGGAAATCCGGCGCGATCAGGCCGCCGGCCTGATCGCCGAGCGCGAGGCCGCAGCCGCGCAGGTCGAGGTATCGCGGCGGCTGCTGGCGGCTGCCGATGCCGAAGCCGCGCCGCCGCAGACGGTGTCCGACGCGGCGGCGGCCCGGCGGCGCAACGCGGTCGCGATCGCTGCGCTGATTGCGCTGCCCGCCGGCGCGCTCGCGCTCTATCTCTCCGTCGGCTCGCCCCTGCTGCCGGGTCAGCCGCTGGCGTCGCGCGTTGCGGCGGAACGGCCCTCGATTGCGCAGATGGTGGCGCAGGTGGAAGCGCACCTGGCGAAGAACCCGGAGGAAGGGCGTGGCTGGGACGTGGTCGCGCCGATCTATCTGCGCATGGGCCGCATCGAGGATGCGGTCAAGGCGCGGCGCAACGCGCTCAGGCTCAACGGCCCCACCGCCGAACGTCATGCGGGTCTGGGCGAGGCGCTGACCGCGGCCGCCAATGGCGTGGTGACGGCCGAAGCGGTGGCGGCGTTCAAAGCCGCGGTCGTGCTCGATGCCGAGCACGTCAAGGCACGCTTCTATCTCGGGCTTGCCGCCGAACAGGACGGACGGATCGACGACGCGGTCGCGATCTGGCGCGCCATGCTCGAAGGCGCGCCGGCGGACGCGCCCTGGGTGGACCTGGTGCGCACGGAACTGGTTCGCGTCGCGGCCGGCTCAAGTCCCGGCGGCCCGAACGAGGAGCAGATCGCCGCCGCCGGCGACCTCACGCCGGAGCAGCGGATGGCCATGGTCAGGGGCATGGTCGAACGGCTGGCCGCGCGGCTCGGCAAGGACGGCACCGATTTCGAAGGATGGCTCCGGCTGGTGCGCTCTTATATGGTACTGGGCGACCGTGATCGTGCGATCGCTGCCGCCGGGCAGGCGCGCCGGCTCTTTGCCGCCGATCCCGCGAAGCTTAAGCGGATCGACGATCTGGCAAAGGGGCTGGGCCTTGACGGTTGATCGGATGCAACGCCCGCCCGGCCAGGACATGCCATGACCCGCAAGCAACGACGCCTCGTCCTGATCGGCTCGTC
>Ga0073934_10005597_pt1 | contig 19237 bp, 13 predicted proteins | sample LarsenN4metaG_FD_76834 | JGI IMG/M metagenome (GOLD analysis project Ga0073934, IMG submission 76834) | Hot spring sediment bacterial and archeal communities from British Columbia, Canada, to study Microbial Dark Matter (Phase II) - Larsen... ... | reverse complement strand
GTTCGAGGACCCGCGCGAGCGCTTCGTTGTCAGTCCCAACTCCCCGGTTCGCCAGATTTGGGTATCCGCCCACACGAAGAGCTTCAAACTGGAGTGGAACGACGGCCGTCAGGCGTTCGTGTTGCCCGAGTCGGGCCAAACACTGGACGAGCTTCTGGCAGACGCAGTGTCCCGCCGGCTGGGCGAAACCGTAAGTCTTTGATTTAACAAGGGGGCAGATGGCCGGCGTTTACGTTTCCTGGCCCTTCTGTGCACAGAAGTGCACTTACTGCAACTTCGCCTCAGGGGTTTTCCCTGACGACCTCGAACGCCGCTACTTGGCCGCACTCCAGACAGAACTTTCGAGCACGTGTTGGCCGTGGGCCCCGGATACGCTGTACCTTGGCGGGGGCACTCCGGGGTCAATGTCGCCCGGAATGCTTGCTGAATTGTTGTCTCTTATTCCCGGCCGCCCCTGGCGCGAGGCGACAATCGAGGCGGCGCCAGGCTCGATTACGCCGCAGTTGGTAGAAGGATGGCTGTGTGCCGGTATTTCCCGGGTGAGTCTGGGCGTGCAATCGTTCGTAGCTCGCGAACTGCGCCGCACTGGGCGAAAGCATACAGCAGCTTTGGTTGAGCGGGAGGTCGCTTTGCTGCGCGCGGCCGGGCTGAACGAGGTCAATATCGATCTGATCGCGGGATTGCCGGGGCAAACGCCCGAAGGATGGCGCGAGTCACTGGACTGGATCGAGCGACTGCACCCACCTCACGTCTCTGTGTACATGCTGGAGGTGGACGAAGACAGCCGCCTGGGCCGGGAGATGCTTTTGGGTGGTGTCCGCTATGGCGCTGCGGATGTGCCTGACGAAGGATTGATCGCGGAATTCTATGAGCAGGCGGTGGCCCGGCTCCAGCAACTGGGCATCGCCCGTTACGAGATCTCAAATTTCGCGTGCCCGGGCCACGAGTCGCTTCACAACCTCAAGTACTGGCGTTTGGAGCCGTACCTCGGATTTGGCGCCGATGCTCACTCGTTCGACGGGACGACGCGCCGGGCAAATGTCGATTCCGTTAAGGATTATGTGCTGCGGGTCAGTTCCGGGCTGAGTGCATGGGAGAACCCAACCGTCCCGGCGCACCTCGACGAGGAGCGGTTTTTCGTCGGTCTCCGCCTGATGACCGGCATTCGTCCCAAGCAGGAAGAGTGGGAGCGGTTTCGGGAGCCGATCGGCCGTTTTCTGCATAACGGACTGCTTGTCCGGGAAGGCGATACGCTGCGTCTGACGGACCGCGGCGTGCTGTTGTCCAATGAAGTGTTCGAGGAGTTTCTTATTTCATGATCATCGACTTGCGCAGCGATACGGTCACCCGGCCGACTGCGGAGATGCGGCAGGCCATGGCGGCAGCCGAAGTTGGAGACGACGTCTACCAGGAGGATCCGACCGTCAATTTGCTGGAGGAGCGTGCCGCTGCGATCTTCGGCAAGCAGGCCGGCCTGTTCGTTCCCACGGGTACGATGGGCAACACCATCGCGATCAAGCTGCACACCGAGCCGGGCGAAGAGGTGATATGCGAGTCCCGGGGCCACTTGCTGAACTACGAGCTTTCGATGACCGCCTGGTTTTCGGGATGCCTGATTCGCTCGATTGATTCAGGCGACGGCATTTTGACTTGGGATGCGATCGCCAAGGCGTACCGCGCTCCGGGACCGCATTGGGCCCCCACCGGCTGCATCGAAATCGAGAACACGCACAACATGGCGGGCGGCACTGTCTATTCGCAAGAAGTGATCGATCAGATCTGCGATGAAGCCCACGAGCGCGGTGTAACCGTCCATATGGACGGTGCGCGAATCTTTAATGCCGCTGCTGCGACTGGCACACCAGTGGCGCGAATCGCACACAAGGTTGACACCGTAATGTTCTGCCTCTCGAAAGGACTCGGCGCCCCGGTTGGATCCATGCTGGTCGGTTCGCGAGAGCAGATGGACAGGGCGCGCTTGTACCGGAAGCGACTGGGAGGTGGCATGCGGCAGGCCGGCGTCCTCGCCGCCGCGGGTTTGATCGCCCTGGAAAAGATGCCGTTGCGGTTGCGGGAGGACCACGAGAACGCCCGCTTCCTTGCGGCCGGCCTGGCGGCTATTCCTGGCATCGTCGCCAACCCGGCACGGGTGATGACAAATATTGTCGTATTCGATGTGGCGGGAACAGGATTGAGCGGGGCGCAACTCAGCGACCAGCTTAAGCAGCGGGGCGTGCTGATGAATCCCATTTCGGGCACGGCGATGCGCGCTGTGACACACTACGACGTGGACCGCGCAGCCTGCCAGACGGCCGTCGCGGCGATTGCGGAGGTGGCTTCCACATGTCATTTACGTTGAACGGCAAGACGGCACTGATCACGGGCGCCGGCCGTGGTATCGGGCGGTCGATCGCATTGGCGCTATCCGCGAGCGGCGCCCAAGTGATGGTGAACGATCTCGATGTTGGAGTTCTGGAAGAGACCGCGACAATGGTGCGCTCTCAAGGCGGGCGTGCAGAGGCTGTGGCAGGGGACCTGACCCAGCCCGGAACACCGGACGCGCTGGTGCGGACCACGCTCGACCGTCTGGGCAGCCTCGACATCATCGTCAACAACGCCGGTTATACATGGGACAACGTGATTCAGAAAACCACCGACGAGCAGTTTCAGGCCATGCTCGACATCCACGTCGTCGCACCGTTCCGCATTCTGCGGGCAGCTTCCGGCTGGATTCGCGAGCGCGCGAAACAGGAAACCGCCGCGGGCGTGCGGGTGATGCGCAAAGTAGTGAATATCACTTCGATTTCCGGCACCGACGGGAATGCCGGCCAGGCCGGCTACTCATCCGGAAAGTCCGCGATCGTCGGGCTGACCAAAACCATGGCCAAGGAATGGGGCCGCTACAACGTCAACGTGAATGCCGTCGGATTCGGCATCATCGAGACGCGGCTGACACAAGTGATGCAGCCGGGCGGCACGTTTATCGATGTGGGCGGGCGCCAGATTGCGGCGGGCGTTCAGCCGAAGGTCTATGAGGTCATCAAGACCGCTTGCCCATTGGGACGGCCGGGGACGCCGGAAGAGGCGGCGGGAGCGGTGCTATTCTTCTGCTCGCCGCTGTCGGATTACGTCACGGGCGAAGTGCTGCTTTGCTGTGGCGGCCTGCACTTCTAGCAGTATGGCGATTCTTGGGGCCGGTATCGCTTCGGTGGCGCTCGAGCGGACGCGCGCCGGCACGGCCTTGCGCCGCCGCCCCTATGGGAGTTTCTTATCCTAAACTGGTTGTATGCGGCTGCGCCTGGAAACTGACTCTTACAACCGTCTCATCTGCACTTTCGAAGACACCGGGCGCGTCGCTACGGCATCTCACGCCGGGGAAGCCGCCGGGTCGCTCGATGCCGCCTTACGCGAGGCTTTGGCCTCCGGACTGGGTGAGTGCTTTTGGCAGGAGGCCTGCGGCGAATACCGCTGGATGTTGCGCCGTAACGGCGACCGCATCCGGATTGCCGTGATGTGGAGTTCGGGAATCGTAACCGGATGGGAGAACGTACATTGGGAGGACTGCGACGCGGGCGCGCTCGCGGGCGAACTCACCCGTGCCTTGTCCTCCTGGCGCAAATCCGGACCCCTTGCTACGGCAGCGCCATCAAATAACTAGTCAACCTGTCGTTATCCTTCGGTGAGAGGTTATACGGCGGCATCGTGGATCCGGGTGAGAGTTTCTGCGGCTCCAGCGTGTGCTTCATCACCCATTCCGCCGATCTGCGTTGCGCCAGTCCATTCAAAGCCGGGCCGAGCGCCTGCCCCACGCCATTCACCTTATGGCACGATCCGCAGCGATGGCGCTGATAAATCATGGCGCCTTCCAGAGCAAATGCCGGCGCGGCCTCCAGTTTCCTGGCATTCTCGGGCGTGAGTTTGAGCAGGAACGCTGCAAGAGCGTTCAGTTGTGCGTCGCTCAACTGAATCGGCGGCATGTTCGAGCCCGGCACGACAGCGGACGGCGTCTTGAAATGGGCGATCATCCAGGCGGCGTCGCGCTTAATCGCCGGTCCGGCCAAGTCCGGCCCGATTTTGTGCTCACCCGACCCTAGCGCATGACAGGAGGCGCAGTTCTCTTTCTTGAAATAACCGACGCCCGCAAGTTCTTCCGGGGACAATTCCTCCCATCCGGAAGGACCATCGATTACCGAGACTTCGGTCGAAGGCGGCGTTGACTGCACGGCGGCTACGGTAAGCCCAGTCCAGCCAGCGGCGGCGAGAAACACCAACCCGAAGGCCGCTGTCCGTTTCGCGACCGGGAGCACGCGCGAACGGTCCAGGAAGGGCGCCAGCAGCAGGGCCGCTACTGCCAAGCCAGGCAACACCACAGTGCCAATTACTTCGAGCGAACCCTCGAAATACTTAAGCAACTGGAAGAGGAACAGGAAGTACCATTCCGGACGCGGAATGTAGGTTGTGTCTGTCGGATCCGCCAACCTTCCTAAAGGCACTTTCACGATCACCGCCAGCGCGACCAGGACTGCGAACGCAACAAAAATTGCGACGCTGTCTTTGAACACTTGCCCGGGATAGAACTTTTTCGGGGGCTTGACCTCGTCTCCCGGTGTGGGCGTAATTCCGTGCTTGCGTACCAGGAACACATGCAATGCGATCAGAAGCAAAGTAGCCGGCGGCAGCAGCAGTACGTGGAGGGCATAAAAACGGGCGAAAGTAACCACGCCTATGCCCGATTCAGCGCCCATCAAGCGGAGCATGTACGGTCCGACCACGGGAACGCCCGCCGTAATCTGCGTGGTAACGACGGTCCCCCAGTACGCGCGGTTGTCCCAAGGCAGCAGGTATCCGGTCAGGGCGTAGGTCAACGTCAGCAGCAGCAGAACCACCCCGACCATCCAGGTCGCTTCCCGGGGCTTCTTGTACGCCCCCCAAAGGAAAACCTGCACCATGTGGAGCACAACGATCACGATCATCATGCTGGCGCCCCAGTGATGCAGCCCGCGGATGATCCGCCCGCCGGTCAACTCGGTAACGATGTACTTCAGCGAATTGTAAGCGTCCCCGGGAGTGGGTGCATAGTTGAACGCCAGCAGAATTCCTGTAAAGGCTTGCGTGAGAAAGAAGAATAGCGCGACGCTGCCAAAAACCTGATGCCAACCCGCCGACGCGGGAATTTCCTCGCCCATGAAAGCGCGCATCGCCGTTTCTAGGCCGGTACGGTGGTCAATCCAGTCCAGGGCTTTTCGAAGCATGGCGGTGTGCCCCTCAGGCGGTCCTTACCGGCTGGTCGATGCTGCCTAACAGGACTTTGCCGCCTTCGATCTTCACCAGGTAGCGGTCTAGCGGTCGCGGCGCCGGACCGGATAGTACTTTCCCTTCGAGAGAAAAGTTGGAGGTGTGGCAAGGGCAGAGGAACTCGCGCTTCTTGTCGTCCCAGACAAACGCGCAGCCGAGATGGGTACATTGAGGAGCGAACGCGGTCACTTGATGATCGCCGGTTCGCACCAGCCAGGCCGTCGATTTCTCCGACGAAATCTTCCACCCGTCCACACGATTCCGCCGAAACACGACTTCCTCGGGAGAGCCTTGCGGGAGTTGTGCCAGATCCGCCGCTTCCACCCAATCGGCTTGTCTTCGCGTGCGCGGCGGAAGCAGCAGATAGGCGCCCGCGGGAACGGCCAGCGCCGCGGTGATCAGGCCCCACAGGCCATAGATGCCGCGAATGAGAAGGTTTCTTCGCTCCATTGCAAGCGATTATAGCCATCAACGGGCGTCCGGCTAATGTGCAACCGGCAAACGAATTGTGAACAATTTGCGCGTATCTGGATTTGGGCTACCCGGAGCAGGCGGCGGCCAGTTTGTCGCGCAGTTCGGTCGCAGATGTGGCTTCGAGCTTCGCCCCTTTGCGCGTTACGTGAAACACATCGATTGCCTTATGCGCCTCTGTGTCCACAAGTACGACCTCTATGTTGCAGCCAGCCCCCGAAATCGTGGATGCCAGCGCGTACAGCAGCCCGGGGCGGTCAGCCGCCACCACTTCGTACACCGTAGCCGAAGGAGAAGACTCGTTATCCAGAGTAACGGCGGCTTTGATCGCGGAGAGCGCCGCTCCCTTCTTCGGCACCCGGTGCTTCAGCAAGTCTTCCGGCTGTATCTTGCCGGTCGCCACCTTGTCGAGCGTGTGGAGCAACCGGTCGAGTTCCGGAGGGTTCTGGTCCAGGTTTCGATGCGGGTCGGCGAAAGTGAAGGTGTCCAGGACGAGGCCGCGCCGGTTCGCAAATGCTTCGGCCTTTAGAATATTCAGCCCAAATCCGGAGAGCACCCCGCACATCGAGGCAAACAGGTGCGGGCGATCGAGGGAGGCGATCGTTAACTGCCACACTCCCGACTTCCGCACCACCTCATGCGCGACGCCGCTGTCTGATGCTTTCTTGTACAGGGTTGCGTGGGCGCGGATGCTCTCTTCCGTGTGTGTCCATAGATAGCGGCTTGGCAGTCCCGTCAAGAACTCAGCCATCAACGGGGTAAGCGAAGTAAGCCTGTCCTCCATTCCCGCTTCGATACGGCTGCCACTAAGGGATGCAGTAAGCTCACGCGCCGCGGAGCGGTACAGGCGCCATAACTGCTCCATGCGCCACGCGGTCATAGCCGCAGGGTTTACGGCGCTGATGTCGGCATACGTAAGCAATGTCAGCAGGCGTAGGCGTTCGATGGTTTTCACCTTGCGGCTTACCAGCACGGCGGTCTCCGGGTCGTGAATGTCACGCGACTGCATCACTGCGCTCAAGTCCAGGTGACTGCGTATAAGGAAGAGAACAGTCTCCGCATCTTCCGAATCGACGCCGTGACGGCCCAGAATGTGCGCTGCAAGGCGCACCGCTTCCTCGCTGTGATCGACGTCGCTGCCTTTGCCGATATCGTGGAACAGAATGGCCAGCCCGAGCAGCCACTGCGCGCCTTCCGACTCCTCCAGAATCTGACGGAAGCGCTGGCGATCCGAGTCAGTGGCGGACTTCAACGCGGCGATCACCTCCAGCGCCACCATCGTGTGCTCGTCGACCGTGTACTGGTGGTAGAAGTCGCGAACCACCTTGTGATCGATGCGCTCCCATTCGGGGATCAGCACTTCAAGAAATCCAGTGTCGCGGGCGGCGCGCAAGGCATCTGCCGCTCCTGGCAGGGGCAACAGGGTCTTCCAAAAACCGGCGATTTCATGGCTGCCCGAAAGACCCTGGCGCAGAGCGGGCAAAGCGGCGCTCACGCGCTGCTCGGTGTCCATCGCCAGAGCAATGCCGTGGCGTGCCACGAACTCGAAGAGCCGCAACACGAGTTCCGGATCGGTTTCCAGGGAACGCGGATTGCGCAGAAGGACGCGGTCCCGCGACACTGTGAAATCAGCGTTGGACAAGCGCGACCGCCAATCCCGGAAATTGGCAAGCAGCGAACGGTCTTGGGATTCCGCGTACTCCAACTCCGCCAGGACTGTTCTCCAGAGCAAACGCGCGTTGCGGAAGTAATCCCCCATCCATGCGCCGGCATCGCGCCCGCCGCCGGCAGCCCAGCGCTCGAGTTCATCCTGCATTTCAAACGAGAGCAGGTTGGCGTCGCGCCCAGCCTGGAAGTGCAGAAAGCAGCGCACATTGAACAGAAACTCGGAGGCTCTTTGATCGATTCCGCTCACTTCGCCAGGCTCGCGCAGGCTCCGCAGCCAGCGAACCGTCTGCAAATCGCGTAACCCGCCCGGGCTTTCTTTCAGATCGGGCTCCAGCCGGTAGATCGTCTCGTGAAACCTGGCGTGGCGGGAGCGGGCGAGTTTGCACAACCGCCGGATGATGTCGCGGCGCTCAGCGCTCAGAAAATGACAGAAACGTTCGCGAAAGCGCCCAAATAACAGCGGGTCTCCCGCGAGCAGGCGGTGATCCAGCAGGCTGACCGTTAATTCAAAGTTCCCTTCGCTTACGGACGAACACTCTTCGATCGTGCGGACCGATTGGCTGACCCGCATGCCGGAATCCCACAGTTGCTTGAGAAACTCGGACAGCGACTCCTTGAGCACCGGGTTGTTGAACGGAAGCCGCGTCAGAAACAGCAGGTCAACGTCGGAGTGCGGGAACAGCTCGCGTCTGCCATAGCCTCCGACAGCAAGCATCGCAAAGCCCTCGGGCAGGGCAGGTCCGAGGACACGATTGTAGCTTTCCACCGCAATCGCATCCACGTAGTCCGTGCGCTGCTTGAACACGATTGCGGAACGGCCGTGGGCAAGGAAGTCGGCCTTCAAACGGTCCAGCCATTCCTTTGCATGCTGCTTCGCCTCCAGAGCCATTCTGCGTCCCTATCTATCCCGGATTTCTCAAACCATGCGCGCAGAACGAGGCGCCTTGGATGCTTCATCCTACCAACGAACGGCGGCGCTCCCCAAACAAAAGTTCTTTTTCGGTCTAGCAGTTTTCTTTATCGGTGCTGAAATGCGGGTGCTGTGCTGCGCAATTCCTCATAATGATAAGGCGATGCTCGACTTCATGGCCTTTTTTGCGGCCTCTCCTGAGGCCCTGAAGCTCCCGCTCGAAATGCTGATCGTGTTCGGCTCGGCCAAATTACTGGCCGAGGCTGCCGAATGGCTGAAAATGCCAGGGATCGTTGGTGCTTTGATCGCCGGCATCCTGATTGGACCCGCCGTCTTTAACTGGATTCAACCTAACGAACTTCTGCATGCCCTAAGCGAGTTAGGAGTGATGTTCCTGCTGTTCCGGGTCGGTTTGGAGGTGAAACCGAGCGAGTTGTTGCGTGTAGGCAAGACCGCTCTTGTAGTGGCGATGCTCGGCGTTGTGCTCCCTCTGGGCTTGGGCTGGGCAATCCTGCAAATGGCGGGACACAGCTTCGTCGAGTCGATGTTTATGGGGGCGGCCATGGTGGCCACCAGCGTCGGGATCACGGCTCAGGTTCTGGCGGACAAGGGCGTCCTGAGCCACCGGACCGCGCGTATCATCCTCGCCGCCGCTGTCATCGACGATGTGCTCGGCCTGTTGGTTTTAGCAGTGGTCAGCAGCATGGCGGAAGGGCGCGTCGACATACCTGGACTCGTCACCACGACCACCGTTTCGATTGTGTTCGTGACGGCCATCGTGAAATTTGGCGCTCCGGCCATGGGCCGGTTCGTTCCGCGATTAAAGCGTACGGTGCGCTCGCAGGAAGCCGAGTTCGCATGGGCGATGATCTTTCTGTTCCTCATGGCGGTGGTCGCAGTGTTTTCCGGCGTCGCCGGCATCATCGGAGCGTTTCTGGCAGGAATGGCGCTTTCTGAGAGCATCGGGCGCCGCGTACACGACCTGGCGCACGGCGCTACTGAGTTGCTCGTGCCGTTCTTTCTGACCGGCATCGGACTGCAAATGAACCTGGCAGTTTTCCAGAACCCGGCCGTGCTGGGTCTGGCCCTGGCGATCCTTCTCGCCGCAATCGCCACGAAGTGGCTCGGCTGCGGGCTGGGCGCCCTCAGCCTGGGATGGAAGAACTCTATGCGCATCGGTGTGGGAATGGTGCCGCGCGGCGAGGTCGGCATGGTCGTCGCACAGATCGGGCTTGCAAAAGGGGCCGTCGAGCAGGATGTTTATTCCATCGCCGTGTTCATGGCCGTAGCCACCACCATGGTCGCGCCGCCGCTGTTGAGCTGGTTCTACAAGGACTTGTCAGGGGAGTTGACGATCGAAGAACCAAAGTTCCGCGTGGGATAAGCCTGGATAGAATAAGACTTGACCCACCGGCACTACACCCGTTTCGCCGCCGTGATCGCTGGTCTCACCCTGGCGCTGGCTGCCGCTGCTCAGCGGAGGCCCTTTTCGCATAAGTATCACCTCACGCAGGTGGCCGCCTGCGAACAGTGTCACCAAGGTGTCACCGAATCAACCAAGGCCACCGATAACGTTCTGCCGCACGAGTCCGCCTGCGCAACCTGTCACGACGAGGTGAAGATCGCCGAGCCGCGTCCGCGCAAAGTCAGCTTCTTCAATCACCAGTTGCATCTCAAGCTGGGCAACCCGGCGCCGCTGATCAGTTCGGCCATCGACAAAGGTCTCTATCTGAGCCCTCCGGGCAATCGCAAGCAATTGCTCAGCTCGAACAACGCATGTTCCAGTTGCCACCAGGGCATCGAGCAGTCCGAGACTCCCAACGGCAAGAACCACCCGGCGATGGCGGATTGCCTGGTCTGTCATAACAAGATCGATCCGCCGGATAGCTGCGCCAAGTGTCACGCCAAAGGCTTCGACCTGACTCCCGAGAACCATGGCCCGCGCTGGATCGACGAGCACTCTAAGGCAAGCGCCAACATCGATAAGACAGGCTGTGCCGTATGTCATGGCAAAAAGTTCACCTGCCGCGGTTGCCACTAGACCCGCGCCCCGATGGCGGCCCCAAGCTCGCTTTACTGTGCTTCTTCTCGCTGGCGGTTCCAACCTGCGGCGCGGAAACAATATTGGGTGCTGCTATGGCCCGCGACTCCATCTGGACCTGGAGTGCGAATCAGGTCCTGAGCTGGCCCCTTGGCGGCGGCACTCCAAGGCTTCTGGCCAGGGGTCAATTCGGCCCTTCAGGCTGCATCGCCGATGTGGACGCCAACGGCCGGGATGATTTGGTTGTCCAGGAGCGTCCGGGCCCTTCCCGCCTGGTCTGGCTCAAAATGCCCGGAGGTCGTCAGGGCGGTGTCATCGAAACCGAAACCGACTTCGCCGACTGCCTCGCCATGGAAATGTATGGCAAGCGCGGCGTCGTCTTTGCCCATTTCCACTCGCAGGTCCGGTTCTATGAGTTTCCCTCTTTTCGATATCAGGAGTTGTATTCGATCTACACCGCGTCGCAACAAGGCGGGCTGCTACTCAGCGATGTTGACAGCGACGGCCACCCGGATCTGTTCATCGGCAATTACTGGATGCGCAATCCGGGCGCCTTCCATCTTTCCTGGCGTTTGTTTGCGATCAACGATTACTATAGAACTCCCCAGGCTGCGCTGGCGCGAATCGCCTTGCTGACTCGGCCGGGCAAGGCCGCACCCGACCTAGTTTGGGCGGAATCGAGGGGAGCGCCGGCCAAGGTGGTTTTGCTGGAGCGGCCCGCCGACATCCGGCAACTCTGGATTGCCCACCCGTTAGTGCCCGAGGTGCATGAACCCCGCGGATTGCTGACCGCGGACTCGGACGGCGACGGAGCCGCCGAGATTTACGTCGGCGGCCGCAGCCGTGTACTGCGCTGGCAGTGGCGTAACAGGGAGCAATGGGTAGCCACCACGCTAGCCGAGGGCTTTCGCACACTCGCCCTGTTTTCTCGCGACGGTGTTATCTTTGCCGTCACTCCTTCCGGCGTAAAAAGACTGGGCCGGGTCGACTGACCTCACCGCCGGAGCAGCGTAACCTGCGTTCCGCCCACCCGGACCGGGATCGCAACGCGCACCCCCGCAGGCGTTGGCATGGATTCAATACGCTGCTTATCCACGGTCACTTCGTACTCTCCGGCAGTCGATGTGATCTCGAGAAGCGTTTGATGTGCTTCGCCAGAGCGGTTTTCGACGGTGAACGAAATTTGCGCCAGATTTTCGTTCATCAGAACCGGCTGGTTCTTCGCTAAGCCATCGCGATCGAAAACGAGACTGATCTTTTTTCCGCCAAGCAATCCATGCAGCCGCGCTCGCAGGCCATCCTTCGGAATGACCGCCAGCATAGAGCCTTTCTTCGTCAAATCGCCACCGTAAGCGATCAGCCCGAACAATGGATCCTCGGCGACAACCGTCGCGGCAGTGCGCAGCCCGCCGTTGAATCCGAGATCGATCTCACCCGAGTACCACCACGACCCGCGGCCCATCTCCTTGTTACCGAGCCACGCTCGTCCCCACGGGCGCACTTCAAAACCACCGCCTGCGGCACCATCGTTTTCCCGGCCCGGAAACCAGTAACCATAGTTGGATTCAGCAGTGCCTGAATTGACCAGCGCCCAGGAGCTCAAGTATGAAGCGTAGCCGAGCCGCAGGTAGGGTACGGGGTTCTTCGCGAAGTTGATGGCGTAGTCCAACACCGCCCATCCGCCCATCTGGGCCATGTAGCTGAGCAGGTAATTCCCGTTCCCGCTGCCTCTGTAATCGCTGCCGAGCCAGTAATACGCGGGTTCCAGCCAGCCCCGGCTGCCGATGTTGGTTTCCATCTGCCGTTCCATGAACCTGTCCACCACTTCTTTCGCGGCAACACCAGGCGTGTTCATCGCGTACTTCGCTAAGGCGTGTGTCGACTCATAGCCTGTGGAATCGAAGGCGTACTCGGACTGAAACAGGTTCGGCTTCTCAAGAAGGAAATACCTGGCCTTCCGTGTCCAATGGGCTCGTAGCGTGTCTGCATCGCCCTGGCGGCCGTTCTCTTCCAAAGCCCGGATCAGTTCCGGCATCACCAACTCGTTATAAAAACCAGTTCCGTAGGGGCTCCAGTTCGCCACTTTCAACGGAACGGTCCAGAAAGCAAGCGCAGTGCCGTATGCGCGCTGCAAGTATCCATCTTTGTCGAGGTACTTGACCATCGCCGGATAGTTTTTGGCGATACGGTACATGTTGTAATACAGCAGGATGACGTGCGGGTAGTCGTAGGCGCGCCAGACGTGTTCCTTGCCACGGCGATCGTCATACTGGCTTTCACGATTCTTTTTCCAGTTGTCGATGCCGTAGATTGCGTACGGGTGTTTTTCCTGCTCAGTCATCTGCAGGCCGCCCCACACGTACTTGCTCAGATACAGCTCTAAAGAGCCGATCTCCGCCTGGTTCGGATAATAGATGTTCTTCTCCGCCAGGAATGGAGCCTTCCCCAAGGCTGGATCGTCGCATGCCACGGCGTACGCCTGTAATCCATCGAGATCATCCGGGCTCCGCAGGATCTTGTTCTTCTGGTCCCATTGCGAGAACAGTCCGTAGTACCACTTGGATGGATCCTTATGCTGCTCGTGACTGACCAGGAAGGCTGCGCGTTTGGCAATCACGGTGTCGAGCGGCTCGGTGACGAAGAAGTCCAATGCCAGATAACGGCCGTTTCCATACCGAACCCAGAGCGTGTTCTCACCGAGTTTGGAGAACCGCGCTTCATACAAGAAAACGCCGGATCCGCGTTCACCGAGACTCTTGATCGAGGTCTGCTCTTTGAACTGTGGCTCGACCGCCGCCACACGGTTGCGCGTGCGAAGCGCGATTCTCGCCGGAAGATCAACCGGAATGGTCATTCCGGGAACGATGTTCACATCGAATCCCCCGGCCTGATAAAGAACGTCCCGGACAGCATCGTAATCCTTGGCGAAACGGAAATGGAAGGAGTACTCCGCGTTGGCACCCGGCGCGAGTTTACGGGCTGTCTGGGGAAGCCGCCACGTGCCTCCAAGTTTTTGCAGGTCGGCTCGCGCCGCAATCGAGTGGATGTAGCCCTGCCAGGCGCCGCGCCCGATCCCTGGCCCTTGATCGAAGTACTCGAACCTGGTGGCGGCTCCGGGCGTCATGACAAGGTACGGACCGTTCGTATTCGCACGCTGCCAGAAGATGAAGGACCCGTCTCCGCCAACAAAACTGTGCCGTATCAGGCGGCGATCGCCGATGTCGGGGCCGCTATAGGAAGTGTTGAATGGGAACGGAACGGCCAGGTCGCCGACCTCGATCTCTTTCGAAGACTGGTTGCGCAGACGTATCGTCCAGGTGAGTTCGCCCGAGTTTAGCTGGAACTTCTCCGATGCAAGCAGGTCGTCGGCCGGCTTGGATTGACGCCCTTTGTCGGTATCGACACGCCATTCCAGGATGCCCGCGGTCGCACCCTCGGCTAGTTGAGCCTGGATTCGCAGAGCGGAAGCAGTCACTCTTGGAAAATCGGCGCGATTGAAGCGGTCCGCCTCGACCGTGTACGTTGTTGCCGCGACGTCTTTCCATTCGCTGCCGTCCCGGTACTGCAGTTTCCAGGAGAGTGGCAGCTTGCAGGGTACTCCCCCACGCGCCGGCGAATCTGCCTGCGCCCAGTAGACCTCGACGAAAGAAACCGCCTGCGGCGAGTCGAACTCGTACGCAACCCATTCGGTAGTGCCGGATTTACCTTGCCAGATGAACCGGGCGACGTTGTCACGCGAGGACTTTGGATCGGCTTGATCGTTCAACGCGGCGCCGGGCGCTCCGGCGGCAAAGCCTTGCGGTCCTCGACCCGCCGGCGGCGCCGCCGAAGAAGTAATCCGGGCTCGTGATGCAATTGTAGGCACCGCGTTACCGATGATAAATGACGGTTTCACCAGGGTTTCCGTACCTGCGGCGCCGATCGATTTCCATGCCGACTCGCCCGTAGCGCGATAACGAATCACGAGGTCGCCAAGAGTACGACCCGGAGCGAGGTATTCGGTCGGGTAGGAGTCATTCGTCCTTTGCAGGCTCGTGATGCCACTACCGCCATAGACGATCTGAAAGTGTCCATCGGCCAGGATCTGCGCCGCCGCTGGAAAGAGACAAAGGAGTACGGGTAAGAAACGCATGTCCGTGCCCGTATCATAGCGATCCTGCAACCGCTTACACAACTATTTTTATTGACGATTGCGTTGTGTGAGTCAACCGTTATTGTTTCTTGCGGGGCGGTGCTGCCACGTAGGACGACTCTTTCGGCTGCTCGTTGGCGAACTGGTCTTCATCTTTCAGTTCCTTCTTCAGCCTGTACAACTCCTGCTTGAGCCGCGCCACTACGTTCTGCGACTTGGGATCGGAGTAGATGTTCTGCATCTCCGCCGGATCTTTGATCAGGTCGTAGCACTCCCACTGGTCCTTTTTCCAGAAGTGGATCAGCTTGTGCGTTTCCGTGCGGATCCCATAATGCGCTCGCGTATTGTGATCGCCGGGGTCGTGATAGTAGCGATAGTACATCGCACGACGCCAGTCTTTCGGTTTTTGTCCCTTCCAAACCGGAATCAGGCTGCGCCCCTGCATGTCCGCGGGCGTTGGCTGCCCGGCCAAGTCGAGGAATGTGGGAGCAAAATCGCAGTTGATGCCGATCGCGTCGGAGACGGTTCCGGGCTTGATGCCTGCGGGCCAGCGAACCAGGAAAGGCATTCGCAGCGACTCTTCGTACATGAAGCGTTTGTCGTACATTCCGTGCTCGCCAAGGAAGAAGCCCTGATCGCTGGTGTAGATGACCACTGTGTTCTCGCGCAAACCGTTCGCATCCAGCCAGTCCAACATCCGTCCCACGTTGTCATCCACACTCTGCACGCAGGCGAGGTAGTCCTGCATGTAGCGTTGATACTTCCAACTGTCCAGTTCCGGACCGGTAAGCTTTTTCGGAACTCCGTCGATGTTCACCTCAACCTCAGTTGGCTTTACGCCCAGCCATTTTTGAGTTTCGGCAGCCGAAAGACCCGGGGGCGGCGTCAGTTTCAGATCGCGGCGCGTCAGGTCACGAAATACAGACTGCTGCTGTTCGCGGATCGCGTCGCTGCGGCCGGCATAGTTGTCGCGCAGGTTCGCCGGCTCCGGAATACGTTTGAACTCGAACTGCCGCCGGTGTACTTCGTTGGGCGTCCATTCGCGGTGCGGCGCCTTGTGATGCGACATCATGAAAAACGGGCGGTCTTTCGGCCGGTTCTTCAACGCATCGATCGTCAGGTCTGTGATGATGTCGGTGGCGTAGCCCTTGTACTGTGCCGAGCCATCTTTGTCGTACAGGACCGGATCGTTATACACACCTTGCCCCGGCAGAATATTCCAATGATCGAACCCGGTCGGGTTGCTTCCCAGGTGCCACTTGCCAATCATGGACGTGTAATACCCCGCCTTTTGGAGCATCGATTGCACGGTCGGCTGCGAACCATCGAACCGGTTGAAGACCGGCACGCCGTTCATATGGCTGTACTTGCCGGTCAGTATTGTGGCGCGGCTCGGCGTGCAGATCGAGTTGGTTGCGAACACCCGGTCCATCCGAATGCCCTCTTTGGCGAGCCGGTCGAGGTTTGGCGTTTGGTTGACTTTGCTCCCGTAACAACTGATCGCCTGAGCGGCATGATCGTCCGTCATCACGAAGAGGATGTTAGGGCGCTGTTGTAGGGCCCGAGAAGCCGCAGAAGATCTACCAAGAATGAAGGGCCCGGTGGCGACGCCTCCCAGAAGCGAGCGGCGGCTCATCAAGGGCGAGGAATGGTTTGGCATCAGTGGCGTTCTCCTGCGAATATCTTGAAACATTCGGAGGCGTAGATGCCAGTAGCGAGAGGCTGGCGCGCCCGGAGAGATTCGAACTCCCGACCTACTGGTTCGAAGCCAGGCGCTCTATCCGGCTGAGCTACGGGCGCGCTTGCCCATGAGTATAACAAGCGGCCGCGTCTATGCCGGGCGTTCCGCGGGCATCATGCCCGCCGGCCGGTCCGCTCTCATCGCCGGTTCGCCTGTAGGATCTTCTTCCGCAGGCGAATCGACTTCGGAGTCACCTCTACGAATTCATCTTCGTTGATGAATTCGATCGCCTGCTCCAGGTTCAGCAGCCGCGGCGGAACCAGACGAATGGCCTCGTCCGATGTCGACGCGCGCATATTGGTGAGTTTCTTCTCCTTGACGATATTCACGTTGAGATCGTCAGGCCGGGCGTTCTCGCCCACGATCATTCCTTCGTAAACTTCCGTCTGCGGAGCGATGAACATCTCACCGCGCTCCTGCAGGTTGAAGATCGCATAACTGGTGGCGATTCCTCCCCGGTCGGCGACCAAAGCCCCAGTGGAGCGCATCGGAATGTCTCCCTGCCACTCGACATACCCATGGAAAAGGGAGTTCATGATCGCGGTGCCCTTGGTGTCGGTCAGCATCTCGCTGCGCAGCCCGATCAAGCCTCGCGAAGGAACATGAAACTCCAGGCGCACGCGACCGGAGCCGTGGTTCACCATCTTGGACATTTTGCCTTTGCGCATGCCCATCTTCTCGATGACTACACCGACATATGCTTCCGGAACGTCGATCACCAGGAGTTCCAGCGGCTCCATCACCTTGCCGTCCACCGTCTTCGTCAGGATCTCCGGCTTGCCTACCATCAACTCGTAGCCTTCACGCCGCATCATTTCGATCAGGATTGCAAGCTGCAGCTCGCCCCGCCCCATCACTTTGAAGGCGTCGGGCCCGCCGAATTCCTCCACGCGCAGGCTGACGTTGGTAAGCAACTCCTTTTCGAGACGGTCGCGCAAATGGCGGCTGGTGACGTATTCTCCTTCCCGCCCGCTGAACGGCGACGTGTTGATCGTGAACAGCATGCCTATCGTCGGTTCGTCGATCTGAATTCTCGGCAGGGGCTTGGGAGTTTCCGGATGGGTCACCGTTTCGCCGATCGTGATGCCTTCCACACCGGCGATCGCGAGAATGTCGCCGGGCCGCCCAACGGTCTCGTCCACACGTTTCAACCCTTCGAAGGAATACAGCTTGGTGATCCTGGTGCGTTGAACCGAGCCATCGAGCTTGCAAATGGCGACCTCATCGCCCAGTTTGAGCGTGCCTTGAAAGACCCGGCCGATGGCGAGGCGGCCGAGGTAGTCGCTGTAGTCGAGATTTGCCACTTGGAACTGCAAGATGGCCTCCGGATCACCCTTCGGCGGCGGGATGTGCTCGAGGATCGCTTCAAAAAGAGGACGCAAGTCGCTGGATTCATCCTCCAGGTTGTACTTCGCTATGCCATCGCGGGCGATCGTGTAGATGATCGGAAAGCCGAGTTGTTCTTCGGTCGCGTCAAGATCGATAAACAGATCGTAGACTTCGTTGAGGACTTCCTGGACACGCGCGTCGGCCCGGTCAATCTTGTTGATCACCACCACCTGCGGGATGCGGGCTTCAAGCGCCTTCATCAGCACATAGCGGGTCTGTGGCAACGGGCCTTCGCTGGCGTCCACAAGCAGCATCACGCCATCGACAAGTTTCAGGGCGCGCTCGACTTCTCCGCCGAAGTCACTGTGGCCCGGGGTGTCGACAATGTTGATCTTTACGCCTTGGTAGTGGACCCCGGTGGTCTTGGCGAGAATCGTGATTCCGCGTTCGCGCTCGAGTTCGTTCGAATCCATGACCCGGTCGGCAACGAGTTCATTGGAGCGGAAGATCCCGCTCTGTTTGAACATGGAGTCCACCAACGTGGTCTTGCCATGGTCGACGTGCGCAATAATCGCGATGTTTCTGAGGGCTTGGTTGGTTGAAGACATGCGGACTCTTCCATGGTCTCATGGAGCGCCCTGCAATCCGTTTCCTTCGTCTGACCAAGTGTGCTCGTGTAGGGCGTCAGAGAAAAACGTAGCTTAAGGCAACGGGGACAGTCAGCTCTGTCCACTTCGCGCGCGGGTTGCGCAATCTGCAACATGCCGGCGGGACAGAGTAGACAAGTCCCCATTGTCTTAAGCTACGTTTTTCTCTGACGCCCTACACGAGCGGCCAGCGCACGCTTCTTATTTCTGAAACAATCGCGGCGCCAGATCATACAGGTGTTTGCGCCAGACCTGCCACTCATGCGACCCGGCGCCTTCCCACCAGATGTGCCGCACGCCGGCCTGCTCAAGCGCCGCATGCACGGTTCGCGATGCATCCATCAGCCGGTCCTCCGTGCCGCAGCCGATCCACAGCAGGTCGAGCTTCGAATTAATGGACTTCGCGTCGGCAAACACGCCCCCGTAAGACTTGGCAAGATCGAATTCCCGGATCGCGCCGCTGAACGTGGCCACGCTCGCGAATTTGTCCAGGTTCGAAAGCCCGATTGCCATCGCCTGGCCTCCGCCCATCGACAAACCGGCGATGGCCCGGTTGCGCCGGTCAGCCAGTGTCCGGAAGCTCTTGTCGATCATCGGGATCAGATCATGGATGACAACTTCTCCGAACGCCTCGTTCCCCCGCGAGCCGGGCGCGGGAGTGATACCTGCTTTCACCCCATAGCCGCGTTCCATCACCACGATCATCGGCCTCGCCTTACCTGCCGCAATCAAGTTGTCCAAGATAAGGTTCGCCTTGCCTTGCCTAACCCAGCTTGTCTGATTCTCGCCCGATCCGTGTTGCAGGTAGAGCACGGGGTACCGCACTGACGTCCGGATGTCGTAGTCGGGCGGCGTGTAGATCCACACCTCCCGAAACTGGCCCGTAGTCTTGGAAAAATAAGTCTTGATGCGCACCTCGCCGTGCGGTACGTCTTTCTCCGCGTAGAAATCCAACGCTGGATCCGGAACTTCGAGCCCTGACGTCTGCTGGGCCCACCCGAAG
>Ga0073934_10005595_pt1 | contig 19247 bp, 20 predicted proteins | sample LarsenN4metaG_FD_76834 | JGI IMG/M metagenome (GOLD analysis project Ga0073934, IMG submission 76834) | Hot spring sediment bacterial and archeal communities from British Columbia, Canada, to study Microbial Dark Matter (Phase II) - Larsen... ... | reverse complement strand
TGGCGCGCGTGGCGACGAACACCCTGTTGTGCGTGGCGGGGAGTGTGATGGCGTTGCCGCGGGCATACCAGATCGCGGCAGCGGCCCCGTAGGCAAACGCCATCACGAGCGGCGAGGGCACGATGACGACGCGCGGACGCGGCAGCCCCGCGACGCGATACAGCCCCTCGATGGCCGGAACGATCTTGTCCGGCTCGATCGGGGCCGTCCGCAGCGCGACATTGATCCACCGCTGCGCGTGCTTGGCCAGGAGCTTTCTTTTGCGCGCTGTGATACCGCCACAGGCCTTGAATTTTGTTCTGGCGATGTTCATTAACCGCCACTCCATCTCTTATTTGTTGCCAATCCGTAGTCAGAGCGTGTCGAGATGGCGCGCGATCCCCCATCCGAGATGCTCGATCGGCGATCGCGGCAATAGCGCATGAGGATCGCCCCGCGCAGACCGAGCCGAGCGTACCGCACCACCCGGCTCTTCCACTCGGTCGTCCCGCCATCGGCGGTGTTCAGCCGAGCGCAAGAGGGCGGCCGTTGTTCTTGAGGGCGGCATGCTGGTTGATTCAACTCTTGGTCCTGCGGAGTCGAAACGCAAGGTTTTTCAGCGCGCTGTGCTTGCCATGAGAGTCGAATCAGCCATTGTATTTCCAGCGACAGCGCCGGCCTGTCACGCCGGAGGCCGCGGGTTCGAGTCCCGTCGCTCCCGCCACGTCTTTCGATCAACCGATTTCCGGGCCCGCCACTGGAAAAGTGAACCGGGCTGCCCGCATGCCGTACCGCACCAACGAGGAACTGCCTGCTGCGGTGCAGCGGCATCTGCCGCCACACGCGCAGGACATCTATCGCGAGGCCTTCAACCACGCTTACGCGGCCCATGCCGGCGACCCGCGGCAGGAGGAGGCAGCGCACCGCATCGCCTGGGCCGCGGTCAAGCGCTCCTATGTGAAGGTGGGTGACAGCTGGGTGCGGCGCTCGGAGCGCTGAACGAGCCGTTCGCGCGGCGCGCCGCGCCGCAGGCCGCGGTCAACGCCAGCGCCGGGTCGCGATCGCCTCGCGCAGCCGCCGTTCGGCAAGCGCCACCGCCGCGGCGCGCGGCAGGATGCCTGCGCGCCGGCTGTGTTCGATGACCGCGCGGGTGTTGGCGCGGATGCGGGCATCGATCTCGTCGAAGGCCATGCGCTCGGTGCCGCCGCGATACTCGGTGGCGGCGCAGATCACGCCGCCGGCGTTGGCGATGAAGTCGGGAAGAACGAGAACACCGCGCGCGTGCAGGGCCTGTTCCGCTTCGGCGGTGCAGGGAATGTTGGCGCCCTGCGCCATGAGGCGACACTGCAGCCGGTGCACGTTCTCGGCCCGCACGACGTCGGGACGTGCCGCCGGAATCCAGATGTCGCACGGTACGTCGAGGATGGCGTCGGCGCCGCGCTTGTCGCCGCGCGGGTGCTCGTGCAGGGAGCGGCCCGCCTCTTTCAAGGCGATCAGCGCCGCCACGTCGAGGCCGCGCGGATCCACCAGCGTGCCGCCGGAGTCGCTTGCCGCCACGAGAATTGTCCCCTTCTGCGCGAGAAAGCGCGCGACATGCTTGCCGACGGCACCGAACCCCTGCACCGCAACGCGCGCGCCGCGCAGATCAAGATCGATGAAGGCCGCGGCAACGTCGATCGCTGCGGCAAGGCCGAAGCCCGTGGCGCCGATCTGGTCGAGCGGGATGCCGCCGAGCGCCGTCGGCAGACCCACCGCGCGGCCGATCTCGTCGCGAATCCAGCCCATGCAGGTCTCGTCGGTGCCCATGTCGGGACCGACGACATAGTCGGACAGGTCGCCGATCGCCCCGGCGAAGGCGCGGATCACCTCCTCCTTGCGCGGCGGCGGCATCCGCGGATCGGCGACGATCACCGACTTGCCGCCGCCATGCGGCAGGCCGGCGGCCGCATTCTTCCAGGTCATGGCGCGGGCGAGCCGCACGCACTCCTCGACCGTCACGTCGGGAGCCATGCGCACGCCGCCGACCGCGGGCCCGCAAGCCGCGTTGTCGATGACCACGATCGCCTTCAGTCCCACCGACCGCCGATGAATGTGAATGATGCGGCCGGGGCCGAATTCATCGCCAAAGCGGAACATGTCATCCATCGGAATGCGCTCGCTCATGCGGGTTTTGCCAGATCGCCGATCACCGCATGCAGAAAGCGTGCGGCCTCGCCTCCGGTGACGGCACGGTGATCGAAACTGAGCGACAGCGGCAAGACCGGGTGCCACGATAGCGAACCGCCGTTGCGCACCGGTCGCTCGGCGATGCGGCCGGCGCCGAGGATCGCGACCTGCGGCGGCACAATGATGAGCGCGGCGTGGCGACCGGCGATGGTGCCAAAATTGGAAAGGGTGAAGGTCGCCCCGCGCAAGGCGTCCGGGGGAAGGCTGCGGTTTGCGACGCCGGCCTTGGCGGCGTCGATCTGCGCACGCCAGCGCACGGCATCACCCGCGCCGACATCGCGCAGCACCGGCACGAACAGACCGTCCGGACTGTCGATCGCAAGGCCGAGGTCGATTCGCGGATTGGGGCGCAGTGACGTGGTTGCCGCATCGAAGCTCGCATTCAGCGAGGGAACGGCGGCGCAGCCCGCAATGATCGCGCGGATGAGTCTGACGGTGACGTCGGCGGGTGCCGACCAGGCGGCAATGTCGGCCCAGTCGTGCAGCGTGGCGTGCGCTACCTCGCGCCACGCCCGCGCCATGTTCGCCGCCATGGTGCGGCGGGCGCCGCGCAGGGCAAAGCCCGCGGCGGCCGCGGCCTCGACGTCGGCCAAGGTGATCGCGCCGTCCGGGCCGCTGCCCTTGAGCGCGGCGAGATCGACGCCGAGTTCGCGCGCGCGGGCGCGGACCGCGGGCGCGGCCCGCGGCGCGGTCGAGGCGGGCGCCGGTCCTGCTGGTGCCGTTGGCGCTGGCAGTGGGGAGGGCGGCGGCGGCGATGGCGGCGCCGGAGGCCCGAGCTCGCCGACCACGGTGCCCGCTTCCGCATGGGCCCCTTCCTCAAAGATCAGCAGCGGTGCACCAACCTTCACCCGCTCGCCCGGACGTGCCAGCAGGCGCGCGATGTGGCCGGCGCGCGGCGAGGGGATTTCCACCACCGCCTTCTCGGTCTCGACCGACACGAGCGGCTGATCGTTGACCACATGATCGCCCTCGGCCACGTGCCAGGCGACGATTTCCGCCTCCTGCAACCCTTCGCCGAGATCGGGTAGATGGAAGGTGCTCATGCGTAGGCCATGGTGCGGCGGGCTGCGGCAAGGATGCGCTCGGGGTTCGGCATGTAGGCGGCCTCGATGCGGGCATAGGGCATCATCGTATCGTAGCCAGCGACGCGTGCGATCGGCGCCAGCAGATGGGTGAGACCGCGTTCGGCCACCCGCGCCGCGATCTCGGCGCCGAAGCCGCAGGTCACCGGGGCCTCATGCACGATGACGAGCCTGCCGGTGCGCGCGACCGAGGCGAGAATGGTTCCCTCATCGAGCGGCTTCAGCGTCGCCACGTCGATCACGTCGGCCTCGATACCCTCGGCGGCCAATGCCTCGGCCGCCTTGAGCGTGTCGGCGACCATGGCGCCCCATGACACGAGCGTGACGTCCTTTCCGCTCCGCAGCGACACGCATTGTTCCAGCGGCAGGCCGCGGCCGTCGTCCTCCATCTCCTCCTGCGCCGCCCGGTACAGGCGCGTCGGTTCCAGGAACACCACGGGATCGGGATCGCGGATGGCCGACAGCAGCAGGCCATAGGCGCGTGTCGGCGAGGACGGCATGACCACCTTAAGCCCGGGAATATGCGCAAACATCGCCTCGGGACTTTCCGAATGGTGCTCAACCGCCCGGATGCCGCCGCCCGCCGGCGACCGCAGCACCATCGGGCAGGTCAGCCGGCCGCGCGTGCGCGCGCGAAGCCGCGCGGCGTGATTGAGCATCTGGTCGATGCAGGCGTAGGCAAAGCCGGTGAACTGGATTTCGGCAACGGGACGAAATCCCAGCGCGGCAAGTCCGATCGAGACCCCGGCGATGCCCACTTCGGCCAGCGGCGTATCGAGCACCCGTTCGGCGCCGAAGCGGGCGAGCAGGCCGTCGGTCGCCCGGAATACGCCGCCGTCGACGCCGACGTCCTCGCCGAGAACGAGGACGCGGGGGTCTTCCGCCATCGCCCGGCCGAGCGCCAGATTGATGGCCTGCACCAGGCTGAGCCTGGTCATGGCACAGCCCCGAGCGCGGCGGCGCGCTGAGCGAGGAGATCGGCGGGCAGACGCGCGAAGACATGATCGAACATGGCCTCGCGCGGAAGCGCGGGCGTCGCAAGATATCGCGCGGCCGCCTCCTCGACGCGCGCGCTGCATTCGCGCAACAGCGCCTCCTCGCGCTCGCGGTCCCACAGGCCGCGCGCGAGCATGTGCTGACGCAATCGCGCGATCGGCTCATTGCGCCAATGCCGGCCGACCTCGGCGTCGTCGCGGTAGCGACTGGCGTCGTCGGCGGTGGTGTGATCGGAGAGACGATAGGTCAGGGCTTCGATGAGCGTGGGCCCCTCGTCGCGGTCGGCGCGCGCGATCGCGCGCGCAACCGCCTCGCGCACCGCGATCACGTCGTTGCCGTCCACCTGCTCGCCCGGAAGACCGGCAGCAATGGCCTTCTGCGCCAGCGTTTGCGCCGCTGTCTGCCGTTGTACCGGAACCGAAATCGCCCAGCCGTTGTTGCTGACGACGAAGACCGCCGGCACCTTCCAGACGCCGGCCATGTTGAGCGCCTCGGCCACGTCCCCTTTCGATGTTGCGCCGTCGCCGAAGACGCAGACTGCCGCGCGCCTCTCCTTGCGCAAGCGGAAGGCGAGCGCCACGCCGACCGCGTGCGGGGCGTGCGATCCCACCGGCACGCAATTGGGAAAGTCCTGGCGCGGGCCGGCGAAATCGTTGCCGCGCTCGTCGCCGCCCCAGTAGAGGAACAATTCGGTCAGCGTGACGCCCCGCCAAAGCTGCGCGCCATGCTCGCGAAAGCTCGGCAACAACACGTCGTCCGGGCGCATGGCCGCCGCCACGCCCACCGCCACCGCCTCCTGTCCGAGTGCGGAGGCGTAGGTGCCAAGCCGCCCGGTGCGCTGCAGGGCGATCGCCTTGGCGTCGAAGGTACGCGCCAGCACCATGGCGCGATAGAGGCTCACGAGCTCGTCGGGCCGTTCAGCGAAGGCCGGCAAGGGTGCAACCGCTTCACCGGACGGCGCCAAATAGCGCTCAAAGCCAATCGTGAACTGTGCGATCGCCGCCATCGCCGATGCCGGGCCTCCGCAAGCGCCAACAGGTCGCGCTGCTATGCCCGGAACCAACGGTGTGTGAATTGATATAACTCAACCATGGACGCGGGGTCCGGCGCGGCCGGGAGGCTTCCATGGCCTTGCCGAAGAGTAGCCCGCAGCCGCGCACCGCTACCGTCGCAAACGATTGATCCAGATCAGTGGGGCGACCGACACATGCCCTAAGCAAGCCGGGATTGGAGGACGCGATGATGACCAAAGCACAACAGTCCGCAACACAGCGAACGCCGGTGGACGCCGATCAGATCAGGGCTATTCTCGGCAACATCGACGAGGAAAAAATCATGGCGATCCTGGACCTGCAGCCGACCATTGCGGAGGTCGAGGAAGCGGCCGTGTGGGCGGCAGGCGACGGTGACGTCCTGGCCAAGGAGGGCAGACCGCTTTCCTCGACGGCCGCAGCCATCGTCGACGTGCTCACCGCCGACGAGGAGGAGGAGCCGCCGCCGGTCCATTAGCCCGGCCTGCGGGTTGCCGGGCGGACGGGCCGCACACGGGGAAGCGGAACCAGGCACGCCGCGGCGGCGGCCGAGCGTCGGGGTGCGCGAGATGGCAAGTTCCCTGCTCACCGATCTCTACCAGCTCAACATGTTCCAGGCGTACCTGGATCATGGGGAAACCAAGACCGCGGTGTTTGAATTCTTCGTGCGCACCTGTCCTCCGCGGCGGCGGTTTCTGCTCGCTGCCGGCCTCGAACAGGCGCTGCAGCATCTCGAAACCATGCGCTTCACGGCGGACGAGATCGAATGGCTGAGGCAGAGCGGCCGGTTCAGCGCCGCGATGTTGGAGCGACTGGCGGCGCTGCGTTTCACTGGCGATGTGCACGCCATGCCGGAGGGAACCGCGTTCTTCGAAAACGAGCCGATCCTGCGCGTCACCGCGCCGCTGCCGCAAGCACAGCTTGCGGAAACGCGCCTGATGAACATCCTGCACTTTCAATCCCTCATCGCCGCCAAGGCGGCGCGCGTCGTTCTTGCCGCGCGCGGCCGGCTGCTGGTCGATTTCGGCTTGCGCCGCGCGCACGGCGCCGAGGCCGGCCTGTTTGCCGCGCGCGCAAGCTACATCGCGGGCTTTGCCGGCACGGCCACCGTCCTGGCGGAACGGCTCTACGGCATCCCCGCCTTTGGCACCATGGCGCATTCCTTCATCGAGGCCTTCGACAGCGAGAGCGCCGCGTTCGAGGCGTTCGCCATGTCGCGGCCGCAGAATCTGACGCTACTGATCGACACCTATGATACCGAGGCCGCCGCCCGCAAAGTGGTGGCGCTGGCGCCCAAGCTGCGCCGCCACGGCATCGTCATTCGCAACGTGCGGCTCGACAGCGGCGATCTTGTTGCGCTCTCGCGCAGCGTGCGGCGGATCCTGGATGAGGGCGGCTTGCCGGAGGTCAAGATTTTCGCAAGCGGAGGCCTCGACGAGGACAGCATCGGCATGATGATGGCGGCGGGCGCCCCGATCGACGGCTTCGGTGTCGGCACGAGTCTGACCACATCGTCGGACCTGCCCGCGCTCGACTGTGCCTATAAGCTGCAGGAGTATGCCGGCGTGCCGCGCCGCAAGCGCTCGACCGGCAAGGCGACGTGGCCGGGACGCAAGCAGGTCTGGCGCCGGTACGACGCGGCTGGGATCATGGCGGGCGACGTGATCACGACCGAAGACGACGTACAGGAGGGCGAACCGCTGCTGCAGCCGGTGATGCGCAACGGCCGCCGCATCGGCCCCGCGCCGACGCTTGCCGAAATCCGCGCGCGGGCGGCGGACAATCTGCGGCGGCTGCCGGAGCCGCTGCGGCAACGTGCCGAAGAGGCAACCTATCCGGTGCGGGTGGCAGACGCCCTGCAGCGGCTCGGGGCCGAGGTCGATCGCCGCCTGGCCGAACAGGAACGGGTGCGACCATGAACCAATCCTTGACCATCAACGCGCAGGACGTGCTGCTCGTCGTCGACATCCAGAACGATTTCTGCCCCGGGGGGGCGCTTGCGGTGCCGCGGGGCGACGAGGTGGTGGCGCCGATCAATCGGCTGGGCCAACGCTTCGCCCATGTCGTCTTGACCCAGGATTGGCATCCGCCCGGGCACTTGTCGTTTGCCTCGAGCCACGCCGGCCGCAAGCCATACGAGACGATCGAGGTCTCCTACGGCCGGCAGATCTTGTGGCCGGATCACTGCGTGCAGGCAACGCGGGGGGCCGAGTTCCGTGCGGATCTGCAGATTGCGCATGCCGAGCTCGTGCTGCGCAAGGGCTATCACCGCGAGATCGACTCCTATTCGGCCTTTTACGAAAACGACCGCACGACCCGCACGGGCCTTGCCGGCTACCTGCGCGAGCGCGGCTTTCGCCGTGTGTTCCTGGCCGGCCTCGCGTTTGACTTTTGCGTGCGCTATTCGGCCGAGGACGCCCGCCGCGAAGGGTTCGACGTTGTCGTGTTCGAGGATGCCTGTCGCGGCATCGACGTCGATGGATCGGTTGCGGAAACGCGCCGCGTGTTCACCCAGCTTGGCGTTGTCTGTACGGCGAGCCACGCGGTCGCCTGACGGCGGCAGAGCGTTGACGCGCGGCGGCCTCTGCATCGGGCCTGTTTGCGCCAAGTCAAGCACGCGGGGTTGCGTCACGGCGTAAGCTTTTAATATGGACCCGATCATGATCGCAACAGCGTCGGCAACGACGGCCCGCGGCCGCGGGGGGCCGCGATGAGCGAGACAGGTCCGATCTGGTCGCCGCGCCACGCCGCGGGCGGGCCTGCTGCGGGCCGTCCTTTCCTCTTGTTCGCGCTTGCGGCCACGGCCGAGCTTGGCCGGGCGGTGGCGCAGAATCTGGGCAGCTCGCTTGCCGCCCACGAGGAACGGGCGTTCGAGGACGGCGAGCACAAGGCGCGGCCGCTCGATGCGGTGGGCGGACGCGAGGTCTACGTGATCCAGAGCCTGCACAGCGGTCCCGGCGAGTCCGCCAACGACAAGCTGTGTCGACTCCTGTTCTTCATCGGCGCGCTCAAGGATGCGGGCGCTGCACGCGTGACCGCGGTCGTGCCGTACCTGTGCTACGCGCGCAAGGACCGGCGGACCAAGCCGAACGATCCGGTCACCACGCGCTACGTTGCGCAGATGTTCGAGGCGGTCGGCGGGGATGGCATCGTCACGCTCGAAGCCCACAATCCGGCGGCGCTTGAAAACGCTTTCCGCTGCCGCACCGTCGCCCTGTCCGGAGCCCCCCTGTTCGTGGACTTCGCCCGCGCGCTCGGGGAGGAGGCGCTGAGCGTGGTTTCCCCCGACACCGGCGGAGCCAAGCGCGCCGAGCAATTTCGCGAGGCGCTCGAAGCCACGCTGGGCCGCCCCGTGGGCAAGGGCTTTGCCGAGAAGTACCGCAGCGCCGGCGTGGTGTCGGGCGATCTGTTCGTGGGCGACGTGGAGGGCCGCACGGTCCTCGTCATCGATGATCTGATCAGCACCGGCGGGACGCTGCTGCGCGCCGCACGCGCGGCGCGCAAGGCGGGAGCACGACGAGTCATCGCGCTCGTCACCCACGGTCTGTTCATGGCCGGCTACGCCGAGGCCATGGCGGATGCCGCCATCGACCAATTGGTCGTGAGCGACGCGGTGCCGCCGTTCCGTCTGACCGAAGACGCGGTACGGCGAAAGACCACAGTCCTGGCGGCGGCCCCGCTCTTTGCCGAGGCGATCCGGCGGCTGCAGGCGGGTGCGCCGCTCAGCGATCTGCTCGCCTATTGAGCGAGCGTTCGAGGCAAAGCGCGTCTGTTGCGGCAAGGCGCAAATACTCGCGGGCGAGGCGCGGCCATTTCTCCGGCGTGCGCGGGTCGGGTTCGAGCAGATGGGCGATGGCCAGTCGCGCCCGCAGCGTGGCGCGATGGCAGCGGTAGAAGCGGAACAGGTCTTCGCACGATCCGTCGCGCAGACCGCGTTCGACCCGGCGACGAATGTAATCGCCGACCCAGGCCGCGCCGAGCCGCTCGCATTCCAGGCTCAGAAACGCGATCTCGTCCAGCGGGTCCACCGCACGCAGGCGCGGATTGAATTCCAGACAGTCGATGATGCGCACCGGCTCGCCGAGCCAGATGTGTTCGGGCCGCAGGTCGCCGTGGCCGTCGACGATCAGGCGAGCGCGCACGCGGGCGGCCAGGGTGCTGCGCCGCCGCGCGAGAAAGCGGCGCTGCGCATGCAGCACGCGCTGGATCCGGCCGGCCGGCAGGCGCAGGCGAGCATCGAGCAGGACGCGACGGTTGTATTGAAGCGCGCGCTCCCATTCGCGCAGATGGGTGGGCGTTTGCAGCATGACCCGGTCGGCGCGGCGGTAGAACTGCACGAGGGTCGCCGCCAAACGGTCGATCTGCCATTGGTGCAGGTCACCCGCCGCGATGGCGTGTTCGAGCGTCTGCCGCTCATCGAGGCGGCGCAGCAGCACGAGCCAATCCACGACCTCGCCTTCCCCGGCGAGCGAGAGCCGACCCGCCGCGAAGGTCAGCGGGGTCACACCGAGATAGACGTCCGGAGCAAGCCTGCGGTTCAGTCGCAACTCGGCGCGGCAGGCGGCCTCGCGGCGCTGGAGGGTGGAAAAATCCAGATAGGGAAAGCGAACCGGCTTTTTCAGCTTGTAGACGCGCTCGCCGGCAAGGAACACCCAGGACATGTGCGTCTCGCGACGGACGACCGAGGAAACGGCGTGCGGATAGGCCGCGGGATTGCTGAGGAAGGCGACCTTGTCGTCGAGGGTGGGCGACGCAGCCGTGACCGGCATAGGCCGCTCCGCCGTGCGCAGGAAGCGGTCATCACGGTCTGGAAAAACTGATTTCCGCTCCATGCAACTCATCGATCAGTCGGTCGTTGAGCGTCTCATAGAGTGCACCGATGCTGCTTGCCTGCGCCAGTCTGCGCTCATGCAGCTGCGTCCACACCTGCGCACAGGCCCGCCCGAAACTCTCGGCATCGGAGATATCATAGACGCCTTCGGACAGCACCATGCCGTCCTTGCGCAGTTGCAGCTTGACCTTCATGGGCCTCTCCTCAGGGACGGACCGGCGACCGGCGCGCGGCGGAAACGGGCGGCCGGCAAAGCAATTCTGCCGTCTGCCCCGTCCGCCATGTTGACGTGAATCAATTCAACAATCGCCCCGGCCGCCTAGAGATCACGATGGCCGAATTCCGGCGGAGCGCGCATGTCCTTTGCGGCAGTGATGGTTCATGTGGATGCACAAGCGCCATGCGAGGCGCGCGTGCGCCTGGCTGCAACACTCGCGCGCAAGTTCGATGCGGTGCTGATCGGTCTTGGGGCCTTGGCGATCCCGCCGACGCGCGTGGCGGAGGGGGAAAGCGTCGAGGAGGTGGCTGAGGCCGACGCGCGGACGGCGGCCGCGACGCTGGCCGAACGAGGCCATTGGTTCCGCGGCATCGTTGCTGGCGAAGTGCGCGCGCACGAATGGCGGCCGGTGTTCGACTTTGCCAATCCGGCGCTTGCGCGCGAAGCGCGCAGTGCCGACATCGTTGTGATCGGGCGCGCGCCCGATGGCACCGACCCGCGTAGCGCGCTCGATCCGGCGGCGGCGGTGTTGACGCTCGGGCGACCGGCGCTGGTCGTTCCGGAGCGGGTGAGCAGTCTGCGTGCGGAGCGCATCGTGATCGGTTGGAAGGACGCGCGCGAAGCACGCCGGGCGGTGATCGAAGCACTGCCGCTGCTGCAAACGGCCGGGCAGGTCAGCATTGCCGAGATCACCGGGTCCGGCGACAGCAGGGCTGCGCTCGATCGCATGGAGGACGTCGCCCGACATTTGCAGCGGCACCGCGTCAATGTCGGCGCCAGGATCTTTCAGGAACCGAAGGGGCCGATCGGCGCGCAGATGGTGCGGATCGCCGAGGACGAGCGCGCCGACCTGATCGTGGTGGGCGCCTACGGTCACAGCCGGCTCGGCGAGTGGGTCTTCGGCGGGATGACGCAGGAGCTCCTGGCGAAATGTCCGTTGTGTTGCCTCATGTCGCACTGACCCGAGAACACGCAATTGCAGGAGAAGACAGCGATGCAGACACCCGTTGAGATCGATTTCCAGGGCATGCGGGGAAGCCCGAAGCTTCGTGCCAAGATCGAAGAGCACGTCGCGGAACTGGAGACCCGGTTCGGTCGCATCGTCTCCTGCCGGGTCGTGATCAAGGCACCGGGCGGGCATCATCGCACCGGCCTCTATGAGGTGCACATCCGGCTCAAGCTGCCGAACGGCCGCGAAGTGAATGTGCGGCGCCTCTCGCACGACGACGAACGCTATACCGATCTCGACTTCGCCCTCAACGACACGTTCAAGCGCGCGCGCCGCCGGCTGCAGGATCAGGTGCGTCGGATGGAGGCGCAGGTGAAACATCACGAGCCCCAGCCGATCGGCACGGTGAAGATGCTTGCCGCGGACGGCGAATTCGGCTTTCTCGAGGCCGCCGACGGGCACGAGGTCTATTTCCACAGGAACAGCGTGCTCAACGGCGCGTTTGATCGCCTGCGCGTCGGCTCGCGGGTCTATTACGCCGAGGAGATGGGCGAGCAGGGCCCGCAGGCCAGCACCGTCAAGCTGGTGGGCCGACACGGGCTGCGGCTATGACCGGCACCGCCACCGCGACGCCCGGCAAGGCGCGATGGGAGCATTTCCCGCATGATGCCGACGTCGGCGTGCGTGGCTATGGACTGACGCCGGCACAGGCGTTCGAGCAGGCGGCCTGTGCGCTCACTGCGGTCATCACCCACGCCGAGGTCAAGCCGGAAACCGCCGTGCAGGTACGCTGCGAGGCGCCGGACCTTGAACTTCTGTTCGTGGAATGGCTCAACGCCATCGTCTACGAGATGGCGGTGCGCAAGATGCTGTTCAGCCGGTTCTCTGTTCGCATCGACGGCACGCGGCTTGAGGGGACGATGTGGGGGGAGCCGGTGGATGTGGTCCGCCACGCGCCGGCCTGCGAGCCGAAGGGGGCCACCTATACCGCGTTGCGCGTCGCGCGCGAGCCGGACGGGACCTGGTCGGCCGCCTGCATCGTTGATGTATAGGGAGGTTGGCAATGGACCCGCACCGCTTCACCCGCGTCGATGCCACGACCTGGCGGATCGAGCCGCATGGCGCGATGCGCGTGCCCGCAATCATCTATGCCGACGAGGACCTGATCCGTGGCATGGACGACAAGGTTTACGAGCAGGCAGCGAATGTGGCGACGCTGCCGGGCATCGTGCGCGGGTCCTACGCCATGCCCGACGCCCATTGGGGCTACGGCTTTCCAATCGGCGGGGTTGCCGCCTTCGATCCGAACGAAGGCGGGGTCGTGTCCGCCGGGGGTGTCGGCTTCGACATCTCCTGCGGCGTGCGCACGATGCTCACCGGGCTCAAGGTCGCGGACGTGACGCCGGTACAGAAGGCGCTGGCCGACGCGCTGTTTCACCAGATTCCGGCGGGGGTCGGCAGCACCGGTGCGATCACGCTCGATGCCGCCGAGATGGACGCGATGCTGTCCGACGGCGCCCGATGGGCGGTGCAACGCGGGTGGGGCGAGGCGCGCGATCTTGAGCGAATCGAGGAAGACGGCCGGATGGCGGGCGCCCGTCCGGAATGCGTGTCCGCGCGCGCCAAGGAGCGGCAGCGGCGCGAGATGGGCACGCTCGGCTCCGGCAATCACTATCTCGAAGTGCAGGCGGTGGCCGAGATCTACGATGCGCCGACCGCGCAGGCGTTCGGCCTCGCAGCGGACGATGTCGTCGTCACCATTCACTGCGGTTCGCGCGGGCTCGGCCATCAGATCGGCAGCGAATTCCTCAAGGAAATGGCGATCTCGGCCAAGCAGTCGGGCATCGAACTGCCCGACCGCGAACTGGCCTGCGCGCCGATCAATTCGGAGGTCGGGCAGCGTTATCTCGGCGCCATGCGCGCGGCGATCAATTGTGCGCTCGCCAACCGGGAAATTCTTGGGCATTACGCCCGGCGGGTGTTTGCCCATTTCTTCCCGAACGTCGACCTGCGGCTGTTGTTCGACGTCTCCCACAACACCTGCAAGGTCGAAACACATGAGGTCGACGGCCGCATGCGCGAATTGTTCGTGCACCGCAAGGGCGCGACGCGCGCCTTCGGCCCGGGCCATCCGAGCCTGCCGGCGGCGCTGCGAGCGGTGGGACAGCCGGTGCTCATCGGCGGCAGCATGGGGACCGGTTCCCACATTCTGGTCGGGGAAGCAACGAGCGAAGAAAAGGCCTTCTCCTCCGCCTGCCACGGCGCCGGCCGCGCCATGTCGCGTCACGCCGCGCTGCAACGCTGGAGCGGTCGGCGCATCATTGACGACCTTGCCGCACAGGGCATCCTGATCCGCAGCCCCTCGACCCGCGGCGTCGCCGAGGAGGCGCCGGGCGCCTACAAGGACGTCGGTGCGGTGGTGGCCGCAGCCGAGAAGGCCGGATTGGCCCGGCGCGTGGCGCGGCTGCGACCGCTGATCTGCGTCAAGGGCTGAGACCGCCGTCGGAATGCGATCGCGGTTGCGGCGGGGGTTTTCAGGAGGGGCGCACAGCGCACTTGCTGGCGAGATATTTCACCGCCCCGTCGATGGTGACGAGCTTGGGATAGTCGGTCTCCGGCACGTCGATGCCCAGCCGATGATGGATCGCAGTGACGAAATTGAGGAAGTCCATCGAATCGATGTCGAGCGCCTCGCGCACGTCGGCGGACGGAGCGACCGTCCGCAGATCGATTTCCGGCGCAATATTGCCGAGTTCCTCGAGCACCGCGGCGCGGATGTCGGCTTCATTCATAGCTTGTCCGGCTCCTGCAACAGTTTTCCGATTTCGGCCAGGAATAGCGCCCCGGCGTGGCCGTCGCTCGCGCGATGGTCAGCGGCAAGCGTAAGCGTGACGATCAAGCGCGGCCCGATCGCGCCGTCGATCACCCACGGGCGCGTGACCGGCCGGCCAATGCCGACGATCGCCACCTGCGGCGGATAGATCACGCCGTAGAGTGCCTCCACCCCACGCTCGCCGAGGCTTGAAACGGTGATGGTCGCATCGGCGATCTCCGAACTGCGAATGCGGCCCGCGCGCATGCGCTGCACCAGATCGCGCATGCGCGCCATCAACACGTCGAGCGGCAGTGCATCGGCATCGCGGATGGCGGGCGCGGCCAGGCCTCCGCCGCGGATCGCGATCGCCATGCCGACATGAACCGCAGCCGAAGGCGAATAGAGGCCTTCGGTGTAGAAGCCGTTGAACGCGGGAAAGCGGCGCGCGGCGAGCGCCACCGCCTTGAGACCGAGCGCCCCCATGAGAAGCCGCCGCTCGGGCGGCAGGTCCGCATTATGGCGGAGAAGCCACTGCTCCGCCGCGGTCAGGTCGGTCTGATGCTGGAGGTAGTAGTGCGGGATTTCCCGTTTCGACCGGCTCATGGCGGCCGCAATTGCCGCGCGCATGGCATCGAGGTCGATGCCGGCCGTGCGCTTCGGCACGGTCGGCGGGGCCTCGGGACCGATTGCGCGCTCGACATCGGCCAGCACAATGGCCCCTTGCGGTCCGCTGCCGGCGAGTTTGGCAAGATCGATGCCGTGTGCCTCGGCAAGGCGCCGCGCGGCGGGAGAGGCGCGTATCTCGGCCGCTGCCGCCGCGCCTGCGGCCGGCGGCGGGGGAGCAGGCGAGACCGGGAGGGCGGGCGAGGGGGCGGCAGGTTCCGCTACCGCTGCGGCGGCCGCAGGGCGCGGCGCGGAAGGCGGCGCCGTCGCCACCGCCTCGACCCGCGCCGGGGCGGCCGCTGCTTCTTCGGCCGCCGTGATCACCTCTGCGAGCGGCGTGCCGACCGGCACCTTCTTGCCGACATCGACCAAAAGCCGTGCGATCTTCCCGGTTTCGAAAATCTCGACCTCGATTGCGCCCTTCTGCGTCTCGACCACCGCCACCACGTCACCGCGCTTGACCGTATCGCCGGGCTTCACCAGCCATTCGACAAGCGTGCCTGCCTCCATGTCGGCGCCGAGCGAGGGCATGCGGAATTGAGCCATGGCGCGCCCTACGAGCGGCCGAGCGCGGCCTTGGCGGCGGCCACGATCTTGGGCACCTGCGGCAAGGCGGCGTTCTCGAGATGCCGCGGGTAGGGGATCGGCACCTCCACGCTGCACACCCGCCCGACCGGTGCGTCAAGCTGCCAGAACGCCTGCTCGACGATCCGGGTGCCGATTTCGGCGGCAAGGCTGCCGCTGCGCCAGCCCTCGTCGACGATCACCGCCCGCCGCGTGCGCCCGACCGACGCCATGATGGTTGCGTCGTCGAGCGGGCGCAGGCTGCGCAAGTCGATCACCTCGGCCTCGATGCCGTCGGCAGCGAGCGCGGCGGCGGCCTCAAGCGTTTTCCAGAGCGAGCCGCCGTAGGTGATGAGCGAGATGTCGCGTCCCGGCCGGCGCACCGCGGCATGCGCGATCTCCACCGCTCCGGCATCGGCGGGAAGCGTACCGCTCATGTTGTAGGGCATGATGTGCTCGAAAATCAGCACCGGGTCGGGATCCTCCAGCGCCGTCCACAGCATGCCGCGGGCATCTTCGAGCGTGGCCGGCGCTAGCACCTTGATGCCGGGAATGTGCGCGTACCAGCCTTCGAGGCTGTGCGAATGCTGGGCGGCGAGCTGACGGCCGGCGCCGGTCGCCATGCGGATGACGAGCGGCACGCCGAACTGGTTGCCGGACATGTGCCGGATGGTGGCGGCGGTATTGAGAATCTGGTCGAGCGCGAGCAGGCTGAAGTTCACCGTCATCAATTCGACAATCGGCCGCATGCCGGCGATCGCGGCGCCGATGCCGGCGCCGGTGAATCCCGATTCCGAAAGCGGGGTGTCGCGAATGCGCTCGGGTCCGAATTCAGCCAGCAGACCTTTGCTCACCGCGTAGCAGCCGCCATAGCGACCGACGTCCTCGCCCATCAGAAAGACGCGCGGGTCGCGTCGCAGCGCGTCGCGGATCGCTTCGCGCACGGCATCGCGATAGGTCATTTCGATCGCGGCGGCGGTGGAAGCGGTCTCGACCATACCGCGCGCGCCGCTCAGGCGGCGCCCTCCGCATAGGTGAAGCGCGTGAGCTGTTCGACCGGCTCCCAGGGGGCGGCCTCGGCAAAGGCCACCGCGTCCGCGATCTCGGCCGCGATTTCGGCCTCGATGCGCGCCAGGTCGTCCGGATGAATCATGCCGTTGGCTTCGAGCCAGTGCCGAAAGCGAACGATCGGATCCTTTTGCCGCCAGGCTTCGACCTCGGCCTTGTCGCGGTACAGTTGGGCGTCGAACATGGAGTGCGCGCGAAAACGGTAAGTCCGGCACTCGAGAAAATGCGGCGTGCCGCTGTCGCGTATCGCGTGCACGGCGCGTCGGGCCGCGGCCTCGACCGCGACCACGTCCATGCCGTCAACGGCCTCCGCACTGATGCGGTAGCAGGCCGCCTTGCGCTGGATGTCGGTTTCCGATTCGGAGAGCGCGAGCGCGGTGCCCATGGCGTAGAGATTGTTCTCGCAGACGAACAGGACCGGCAATCGCCAGAGCGCGGCAAGATTGAGGCTCTCGTGAAACTCGCCCTCGGCCACCGCCCCTTCGCCGAAGAAACAGGCGGTGACGATGCCTGTCGCCTGCATGCGGTCGGCGAGCGCAAGCCCGACCGCCAGCGGCAGGCCGCCGCCGACGATGGCGTTGCCGCCATAGAAATTGGTCGCACGATCGAACAGATGCATCGAGCCGCCCCGGCCGCGGCTGCAGCCGTCCTGCTTGCCGAACATTTCCGCAAGTGCCGCCCGCATCGAGACCCCGCGCACGAGCGCGTGCCCATGCTCGCGATAGGTGGAAACCAGCCGATCGCGCGGATCGAGCACCGGAATGACGCCCGCGGCCACCGCCTCTTCGCCGTCGTAAAGGTGCAGGAAGCCGCGGATCTTCTCCTGGGTATAGAGTTCGGCGCACTTGTCCTCGAAGCGGCGGATGCGGATCATGTGCCGCAAGAGCTCCAGCATGTGCGGCCGGGACAGTCGGGGCTTATCGGCTGCGGCGGTCATCGCTCCTCGCTTTCCAGCGTCGAGAGGTCGCCCTCGGGCAGGCCGAGCTCGCGCGCCTTGAGCAGCCGGCGCATGATCTTGCCGCTGCGGGTCTTGGGCAGATTCCTGCGGAAGGCGATATCCTTGGGCGCTACCACAGGCCCAAGCCGCGCGCGCGCATGGCCCAGCAGCTCCTTGCGCAAGGCCTCGCTTGGCTCGAAGCCGTCCTTGAGCGCGACGAATGCCTTGACGATCTCTCCGGCGGTCGGATCGGGCACGCCGATGACGCCGGCCTCGGCCACGGCCGGATGCTCCATCAGCGCGCTTTCCACTTCGAACGGCCCGATCAGGTGGCCGGCGCTCTTGATCACGTCGTCGGCCCTACCGACGAACCAGTAGTAGCCGTCGGCATCGCGCATGGCGAGGTCGCCGGTGAGATACCAGCCGCCGGCAAAACACTTGCGGTAGCGCTCCTCCTCGTGGAGATAGCCGCGCATCATCGACGGCCAGCCCGGGCGCAACGCCAGCTCGCCCATGGTCATGGGTTCGGCGCGCTCGCGCACCGAGCCGTCGGCCGCGCGCTCGACGATGCCGGCGACCACGCCCGGCAGCGGCCGCCCCATCGATCCGGGCTTGACGTCCATCGCCCGGTAGTTGGCGATCATGATGCCGCCGGTTTCCGTCTGCCACCAGTTGTCGTGGAACGGCATGCCGAAGGTCTGCGCGCTCCACACCACCGCCTCCGGATTGAGCGGCTCGCCGACGCTCGCCATGAAGCGAAGCGCCGACAGATCGAAGCGTTTGGCAAGGTCTGCGCCGACCTTCATCAGCATGCGGATCGCGGTCGGCGCTGTGTACCACACCGTGACCTTCTGCTCCTGCAGGATGCGATACCAGCGTTCGGCGTCGAACTCGGCCTGATCGACGATCAGCGTCGCGCCGTTGGTCAGCGGCGAGATGATGCCGTAGGACATGCCGGTGACCCAGCCCGGGTCGGCGGTGCACCAGAACACGTCCTCGGGATGCAAATCGAGCGCGAGCCGGCCGGTGACATGGTGGGCAATGACGGCCTCGTGCACGTGCACCGCGCCCTTGGGCCGCCCGGTGGTGCCGCTGGTGAAATGCACCAGCGCCATGTCCTCGGGAGCCGTGCGCACGCATTCGAAGCGGTCGGAGGCTTGCGCCAGCGCGGCGGCAAGGTCGACGGTGTCGGGCGGCGGTGCGGCGCTGCATTCGGTGAGGAACACGTGGTCGAGGCCGACCAGCTCTTTGCGCCAGGGCTCGACCTTGCGGCGATAGAACGCTTCGGAGGTGACGAGTGCGCGTGCGCCGCCGATCGTCATGCGCGCCTTGATCGGTTCGGGTCCGAAGGCCGAGAACAGCGGTGAGAAGACGCAGCCCGCCTTGAGCGTGCCGAGCGCCGCGACGTAGAGCTCGGGGACGCGGCCGAGCAGCGAATAGACGCGTTCGCCGCGCTCGACGCCGTGCCCGCGCAGGACGTTGGCGAAGCGATTGCAGGCAGCGGCGAGTTCGGTGTAGGTGAAATCGCGAACCCGATCGTCGCGGGCGATCCAACGCAGCGCGAGCTTGTGACCGCGTCCGGCGTTGACGTGGCGGTCAAGGGCCTCATGGGCGATGTTGAGGCCGCCGCCCGGCAAGCCTTCGAGCATGGCCCGCGCATCCGCCCAGGAGAACGTTGCTGTTTCGCGCTCGTAATCCACGAGATTGGCGCCGACGCGATCCTCGGGCCGCTTGCGGATGGGCTCCCACTGCATGATCGGGTCCTGGCAATCGTGTCGGACGGAGAATGGCTGGCGTGCCGAAGCGCCACCTTGACGCGGATCAATCAGCGCGGAAGGCAGCGCCCCGTGCGCGCGTCACCTGCGGCGCGCTGTGATCGCCAGGTTGCG
>Ga0073934_10005594_pt1 | contig 19251 bp, 12 predicted proteins | sample LarsenN4metaG_FD_76834 | JGI IMG/M metagenome (GOLD analysis project Ga0073934, IMG submission 76834) | Hot spring sediment bacterial and archeal communities from British Columbia, Canada, to study Microbial Dark Matter (Phase II) - Larsen... ... | reverse complement strand
CGCCGTGATGTGCTCGATGGAACTGATCTGGAACCGCCGACACAGGTCGCGCATGCCCCCGGATTCCAACTGGAAGACGCCTACCGTGTTGCCTTTGTTAAGCAATTCGTAGGTGCGGGCATCATCGAGTGGCAGGCGGTCAATGGGTACCTCCACCCCTTCGATCTGCCGAATCATTTCGCATGTATTGCGGATCACCGTCAGTGTTTTCAGCCCGAGGAAGTCCATTTTGAGCAGTCCCAACTCACCGACAGGACCCATGGCGTATTGGGTGACGATCGTGCCGTCTTCGTCTTTCTTGAGCGGCAGCAGATCCACCAGCGGGCCCGGACCGATGACGACACCAGCGGCGTGAACGGAGGCATTGCGGGTCAGGTCCTCAAGAATCATGGCATTATCCACGAGTTCACGCGTCATTTCCTCGTTCTGGTAGGCCGCCTTGAACTCAGGCGACTGCTCCAGTGCTTTTTGCAACGTCATCTTCAGCTCATTGGGGATCATCCTGGCCAGGCGGTCGCACTCGCCGTAGCTCAGGCCCATGGCGCGGCCAACATCGCGCACCGCCGACTTGGCGCCCAAGGTGCCAAAGGTGATGATTTGCGCCACGCAGTCGTGGCCGTACTTCTGCCGGACGTACTCGATGACATCTCCCCGCCGGTCGTCTGCAAAATCAATGTCAATATCCGGCGGGTTGACGCGCTCGGGGTTGAGGAAGCGCTCGAAAAGCAGGTTATAACGGATCGGGTCCACGTTCGAAATCTCGAGCAGGTAGGTCACCAGCGATCCAGCCGCCGATCCGCGCGCCACGCAGGAAACGCCCATGTTTCGTCCATGGCGGACAAAATCTCCCACAATGAGGAAATATGAGACGAAACCGGTTTTCTCGATCACCCCCAGTTCCATCTTCAGGCGATCCAAAACAACCTCTATCGCGGAAGCAACCTGAGGGTCATTCAGATCCGCCGGGGTGCGTCGGGCCGCCATATCGCGCTCGGCCGCGGATGAAGCAGGCCATGTGGGTAAAAGCCTGGGGTCGTCCAACGCCAACGGCACAAATTCCTGACCCTCGACTCGCACTGTCAGGGTGTAGCGCTTTTGCAAACCCTCGGCCAAGAGGTGGCGGAGGTACCCCTCCCGGGTAAAATGCTCGGGAGGCGTGAAGATAGGATAATGCAGTTTGCCAAATTCGATTTCCAGGTTGCACTGCTCAGCCACCTCAAGAGTGTTGCGTACTGCTTCCGGCGTCTCGGCGAAAAGTGCCTTCATCTCCTCGGCCGAACGCAGATGGAATTGGCCGGAGGCATAGGTCAGCCGCTTGGGATCGTTCAAGGTCGTTTGTGTGCCGATGCAGATCAGGATATCGTGGGCATGCGCATGGGATCTCTCGAGATAGTGAACATCGTTGGTCGCCACCAGCCGGAGCCCGAACTCCCGCGCCCAGGGAATGAGCTGGCGGTTCACTTTAACCTGATCGCTGAGACCGTGATTCTGCAATTCGAGACAAAAGTTTTCGGGCCCAAGAGTCTGCCGGTAGAAGTCAATAGCCTCGCGCGCCTTTTTCAGGTCGTCTTTCAAAATCGCCTCGGGGATTTCCCCGGCCAGGCAGCCGCTCAAACCAATCAGGCCCTCGCTGTGACGCGACAAAAGGTCGCGATCTATTCTGGGTTTGTAGTAAAAGCCCTCGAGATGCGCGCTTGTGACCAGTTTGATCAAGTTGCGGTAGCCGGGTTCGTCCTTGGCCAACAGCACCAGGTGATGATATTCACCGCCTCGACCTCCTGGACTCTTGCGCTCAAAACGGCTTCCCGGAGCCACATAGACCTCGCAGCCGATGATGGGCTTGATGCCTGCCTCGCGCGCCGCTTTATAGAAGTCAATCGCGCCGTAGAGCACGCCGTGGTCGGTCAGGGCCAGAGCCGGAAAGGCCAAGGCTCGCGCCCTTTCCATGAGCCTGTCCAAACGACAGGCCCCATCCAGGAGCGAATACTCCGTGTGCAGGTGCAGGTGTACGAAGTCGGCGTGCGACATGACGTCAGTGTACGGCAGCGCCTTTCAGGCACGCAAGTCTGGCTGGATCCCCGGCGATGAGGGGAACGAGCCAGGCCGCCCCTGTGATGGCCGGCTCGCAAGACCGCACCGTCAGCACAAACACATGCACTCGGCAAGGCAACCCCCCCAAACTCCGCTCGCGATAAGCAGCCCGCTTCAAAAGGAGTCTAGAGACCAGCCCGCCTTCTGGCTAAGCGCCTGGCCGCCACAGGCATCACGTGGAGTCGCCGGCGCGTTTCTCGGCAGGCCCACAAGTTCTGTGATGCCAACGCGCCCAGGCTCAGCCCCAGAAAATCATGAACTCTGATGGCCTGGCTGGATTTCACGCCCGGGCCAATTCCCCGTTCAGGTCTGATCGTGGCCTATCCATTGATGCACAAAGGGAGGGTGTGCCGTCCTCAATCGCCGCAGAAGCGCCTCCGGACTGGAGTCCACATGGATCAGCGCCCGGTGCTGCTCACGAATGAAGCCATGCTGGACTGCCAGGTTAAACTGCGCTAGCAGCGGGTCGTAGAACCCGTTGACATTGAGCAATCCACAGGGCTTTCGATGCAATCCGAGCTGGGCCCAGGTGACCACCTCGCAAAATTCCTCCAACGTGCCGAAACCGCCCGGCAGCGCGATAAACGCGTCCGCGAGGTCCGCCATGGTGGCTTTGCGCTCGTGCATGGACCGGACGACACGCAAATCGCTCACGCGCCGATGTGCAAGTTCGCGATCAACCAACCCCTGAGGGATTACCCCGATGACGTGGCCTCCACATTCCAGAGCTGCATCGGCCAGCCTTCCCATCAGACCGATGTTGCCTCCGCCATAAACGAGCGCCAGGTGGTGTCGCGCCAGGGCGTGCCCCAGCTCTGTTGCGGCCTGGGCATAGGCCTCGTCGCCCCCGGAACTGGAGCCACAAAAGACGCACACACGCCTGATGATCCCCATCATGTCAGGGTTTCCAAAGGGTCGCGTTGGCGATAATCCGGCTATAGGCGGGCGCCTCGAAGTCGCGCTGGCTGTGCCCTGGCAGGAGGTAGATGATCCACCCCTGACCAGCAGGCTTCAGCCACCCTGCGTGTTTTTGGCAATAGACCTTGCCGGATGCAGTATCCTCATAACGAAACCCCAGCAACAGGGTGCGTGCCTCGGTGAGAACGTGATTCAAGTAAACTTCCGAATTGTCCAGGTGGAAGCCACCTAACAACCGTAATGGCTCCCCGGCCGCCTCCTGGAATGGCACCGCGCCCGGATAAGTAACCGCGTTCGTCGTGATGAAATGCCCTGGTTCCAGACGTGCAATATCCAACTTCACTCCTTCGATCCACTTGTAGCCTCCGGCTTGCAGATCCCCTGGCGGCAGGTTCACGCCGAGAAACGCGAACCACTCTTTGTTTTTCCGTTTGCCCGAGCTGATCGAATGATGCAGGACCACAAGGCGGCCGCCGTTAGTGGTATAATGAATCATCGCCCGTTCCGCCGCCGGATGCAGTTCACGATGGATATAAACCAGCACGGCTCGAAAACCCGACAGGGCAACGGGCATTTGCTCCTGCGTCACAATCCGGCTTGAGCCGGCGCCGTAGTCCTGCAGGCGCTGCGCCAGATACTCCATGGCAGGTATTTCGTCCGCCACAATCAACAGGTCGGCGGCCGCCGCTGTGGCAGCCACAACTGAAATCGCGACCCCGACAATCATCGCGTGCATGGCGGGATGATGCGGGACCAGCCAGGGCGGTGCAATGCTGGAAAAATTGACATTGCCCGCAAGGTTGGAGGGACACCATGATGAATGGTGTGAAACCGCGGATAATTGACTTGCGCAGTGATACCATTACGCAACCCACCTCCGCGATGCGCGAGGCAATGGCTTGTGCCGTGGTAGGCGACGACGTCTTTGGGGATGACCCTACGGTACGCTGTCTCGAGGAACGTGTGGCGAGTCTCCTGGGCAAAGAAGCCAGCCTGTTCGTCCCATCCGGCACGATGGCCAACCAGCTCGCGCTGCGCATCCACACCGAACCAGGGGATGAGGTGCTCGTCGAAGCCAACGCGCATATTTATTACTACGAGAGCGGCGCGCCGGCAGCGCTGTCCGGGGTGACGTGCCGCTGTCTGCCCGGGGTGCGCGGCATCTTCAGCAGAGACGATGTGCTGGCGGCTTTGCGCCCGCGAGACCAACATTTCCCGGTGACCCGCCTGGTATGCGTGGAGAATACCCACAACCGGGGAGGAGGAAGTGTATGGACCCTGGATGAGGTGCGCCACGTGGCCGAGGCGGCGCGCGCGCACGGCTTGCGACTGCACCTGGACGGTGCGCGCTTGTGGAATGCAGCGGTGGCGGCGGGGCACACCGAAGAGGCCTACGCGGCGTGGTTCGACACCGTCAGCGTGTGTTTTTCCAAAGGACTTGGTGCGCCGGTGGGCAGCGTCCTTGCCGGACCACGTGATTTGATTCAGCGGGCTCGGCGGTTTCGCAAACTCTTCGGTGGAGCCATGCGCCAGTCAGGAATCCTGGCCGCTGCGGCGCTCTATGCGCTCGATCATCATCGCGCGCGGTTGGCCGTAGACCACGCCAATGCGCGGCTGCTGGCGCAATGTCTCAGCGATATACCCGAGCTGGAGGTGGACGTTGCGACGGTTCAAACCAACATGGTTCTGGTTGGCGTGCGTGGTCGCAATGCCGAGCCTCTGGCGCGCGCCCTGGAAGCAGCCGGGGTGAGGACTCTGGCCGTTGGGCCGCATACGCTGCGGATGGTGACCAGCCTGATGGTGACAGCCGAGGATGTCCAGGAAGCGTCTGCACGCATAGCTCGCGTCGTTCAGGCTGGCCCCTGGGGAAAGGATTGACACGTTGTTTGTCCCCGCCTTCCCATGAAGCTTGCCCCGCAGCCCAGCGACCACGTGCAACGCCTCACAGCCGGCGTGGCCACGCTGATCTTTCTCGCCATCGCCCTCTACGTGGGCCTGGAAACCCTGGACAACGTTCTCTTCTTTCAAAAACGCATGGCTACCCTTGTGGAAAAGCAGAAGTTAGAACTGGACTCGATTCAGCGGCACTGGGAAAGGCAACGCCAGCAACTGCTTGAGCAAGCTGATGCAGAGCGCGAGCGAATCGCACGAGAGTCCAGAGAGAGCATTCAACGCGCCCAACAAGCCCTTGATCAACAGCTCGACGATCTGGACGCGGCCTTGGATGCTGACCTTGCGCGGCTGCGTCAGGAACAGGATCAGGCTGCAGCCCGCCATCGGGAAACCGAACGCCGCCGACTGGACGAGATCCGCCGGCGGCATCACTCCGCTCTAACCAATGAAGAGGCCGCCCTCAGTCAGGCCGAGACCGCACTTGGTCGAAGCCTGCTGCAATATCAGGAGCAACTTGACCGCCTTCGTCGGCTCGAAAATCAGCGAGACTCACATGAGCGGACAGAGCTTCGGGACTCGAGAAATGAGTTGCTGGCCCTGGAGAGCGAGGCGGTGGGTAACGGCTGGGAACGGGGACCCAATGGACGCTACGAGCCTCCCAACCGCCCCTGGTATGAGTTGTGGCTGACGGCGTGGGAACGATGGCAAAACCTGGTCGAAAAGCTGGGCAAAGCCTACGACCGCCTGAGCGAGGCCGAGTTGCTGAAAAAGCGGATGGACAAACAGGTCGAAGCCCTGCGTGAGGTCGTAGTCAACCTGCAAAAAGAAATGACTCTCTGGGCGGGGCGCGTGGACGAGTGCCGGAATCAGGTCCGAGCAAAGGAGGAAAGCTTGCGGCAGGAGCTGGCGGCGGCGGAACGGGAAACGGACGAGGCGGCGCGCGTGGCGCGCATCCGGGCCGAGGAGGACCTTCTCCAACGCACCCGCGCCTTGCGCGCGTCCCGGGAAAGCCGACGTCAGGCCCTGCGCGCAGAGTTCAACCAACACATCCTTCAGGAACACGCGGAGGAGGAGCGGCGCGCGCAACTGGCCAGACGCGCCCTGGAACGTGAATTGGAGGCATGGGAGCGCGAGAAAAGTCGTGCCCTGGCCGCAGCCGGGTCGGCATATCTCTCGGCCCTCAAGCCATGGCAGCGCAGCGAGAGTGCCCGGCGGCTGGTCGGCCTGCTCCACGGGACGGTTGCCCTTTACGCCTTTGCCCTCTGCCTGCGCAGCCTGGTGCGGTGGCTCCAACTCAAGGGGTGGTGCTCAGAGCCATACCTGGTCCGGACCCCATGAAGCTGTGCTTCCATAGCCGCAATTCAGTGGCGGTAGAGACAGCGCCCGGCGAACATCTGTTCCTGGCCCGGCGCTTTCTATTGGATGGTCCCGCCAATGTCCGGCCCAGGCCAGCCTTCTGGAAACAATGCGTCCTGGGGCGACTTCTGCATGACTGCTATTGGCTGCGGGACGTCGGCGGGGCAGCAGCCCCGGCCACCGCCGCCCTCACCGGCCCTCATCCCACAGGTGTGTTCGAGGCGTTGACGCTGGGGCCCGGAGAAAAGGCGTTTGTCGCCCTCGAGTACCTTGCCGGTTTCGTTGTTCCCGAGTCACGCCTGCGGGACCCACACCCCCCAGTGATGCGCCCGGTGTTTCGCGGGCTGCTTCGCCCCACATTCTGGGTGTTTGGTCACCCTGTGCCTTGCGTCTTCGAGGGACCGGTGACAGTGCTGTTCCACGGCGCGGCTTTGCGCTGGGATGACTCGTTGGGCCGCAAGGCCTATCAACCCCGGCAGGTCGTCTCCTTCGATGCCACGCGGCCCTTTGGAGTGCTGGCCATGCAACCGGGAACCACCCTGCTCTCGCTGGTCTACAACGCGCTCACATTCGAGAGCCGTTTCGTGGCTCACGAATGCCGGCTGCTGGTCGAGGATTACCTCGCGCCTCCCCGGGTCAACCTCGGCATCCTCAAGCACTTCCTGGCCCACGCTGTTTTCGCTTTGCTCCTCGCCCTGCTGCTCTGGTTGAACCGCTAGGCTCAGGTTCGCACCTGACCATTGCCAATTCCGATCCACTTGTAGCTGGCCAGTTCATCAAGACCCATCGGTCCCCGCGCCCCCACCTTGTCCGTGCTGATGCCAATTTCCGCACCCATGCCGAATTCGCCGCCATCAGTAAAACGCGTCGAGGCATTCCAATAGACAGCGGCTGAATCCACCTCCCGCAGAAACCGGTGCGCAGTGGCCTCGTTGCTGGTCACAATGGCATCACTGTGCGCCGACCCATACCGGGCAATATGCTCCACCGCTTCGCCGACTCCGTCCACCACACGCAGGTTGAGGATCAAATCGTTGTACTCCGTGTAAAAATTCTCATCGGTCGCCCGCGCCAGTTTTCCTTGCGGCGCGTTGCCGAGCGCCGACAGTCGCTGGTAACCCTCATCATCGCTCCGAATCTCGACCCCCTTGGCCCACAGCTCAGGTCCAAGACGGCTCAACAAGGCATCGGCAATGGGACGATCCACCAGCAACGTCTCCATGGCGTTACACACAGCGGGTCTCTGCACCTTGGCATTCATGGCAATAGACACGGCCATGGCCAGATCAGCCTCGCGATCCACATAGACGTGACAAACGCCCTTGTAGTGTTTGATCACCGGCACTTTGCTGCATTGAGTCACCGCACGAATCAGCCCCTCCCCCCCACGAGGCATGCAGAGATCTACGTAAGACGTCAGAGAGAGCAAAACCGGAATGGCCTCCCGGTCAGTGGTCTCCACCACCTGAATGGCTGCCCGCGGAAACGCCGGAAGAGCCTGGTGGGCGGCCTTTATCATGGTTTGAGCAATCAGGAGGTTGGACCGCAACGCCTCCTTGCCCCCCCGCAGAATGGTGGCGTTGCCTGACTTGAAGCAAAGCCCGGCCGCATCGGCGGTCACATTGGGACGGGACTCGTAGATGATCACCACCACCCCGATCGGCACGCTGACTTTGCGCAACAAGAGCCCGTTGGGTCGCCGGCGCTCATCCAGCACTCGGCCAATCGGGTCCGGCAGCGCCGCGACTTCGCGCAGCCCGTGTGCCATGCTTGCGATCCTTCGGTGGTCCAGCCGCAGCCGCTCCAGCATGGCTCCACTCAATCCCGTCTGACGTCCAAGGTCGAGGTCCTCGGCGTTGGCCGCCTGAATGGCTTCACTCGCCTCTTCCAGCGCGTCAGCCATGGCGTTTAGACAGGTGTTTTTCTCCGCCGTGGTCAGGCGGGCGAGTGCTCGCGCAGCCTCCTTGGCCTGACGCCCCAGCGTGGTCATTTGCTCCAGCAATGTCATGCACCGGAGCATAACCGAGTTCCGGAGGACATCCAAGTTGCAACTGGTTTCGCCAACCGTGCGGCTGCGCTCCGGCGGCTTGCACTCATCCCGGGCGGCGCATCAACGAAAAAGCAGGAAACAGGCGGTGCAAACCACCGTGGGGGCGAAGGCGCCGAGAAACAGCCCCAGCGGCGCCACCCCATCGGGGAAGAAACGCCCAAGGATGGCTTGCCCTGCCGGGTTGGGAGCATTCGCGATGACCGTTAGCCCACCCCCGGCAACAGCTCCGGCCACCACAGCGTGCTTCATGGCATCCGAGAGATCTGGAACAAGAGTGGAAAGGTATGTGATCGCCGCGTTGTCGTTAAACGAGGTCAGCACGACGGAAGTCAGCATCAGCGAAGTCTCACCCAGGCTTCCCAGGACTGGCGCAATCCACCATTTTTGCAGACCCCCATGAATGACCAGTCCTGCCAGAAAGAAACCCACCAGGATCGCGGGACGCAGTTGGAGCTCGCTCTGGTAATCCTTGGTGACTTCGTAGAATGCCAGGAAAAACAGGAAGCTGCCAACCAACATGACAGGTTGGTGGGCGTAGATCACCGCCAGGAACATGAAAAGCAAATGCCCGGCCGTCACCCAACCCGGCATGGAGACCGCCTCGTGCCGCAACCCTTTACTGGAAGCGGCCGCTCTCTCCCCAAGCCGGGCAAACTCCTTCCTGAAATACAGAAAGTAGGCCAGGTTACTCACGATCACGCTGAGAATCGCCTTCCATCCAAAGTGGCTGAGCATGTGCAGCGTTCCCCATTTCCACGGCCCCGCTACCATCAGAACAGGTGGCGCGGCAAAGTGGGTGAGAACTCCGCCTATCGATACGTTGACGAACAACAGGCCCAACGTGGCGTACGCCAGAGGGCGGCACGGGCCGATCGCATAGAACTGCCTGGCCAGCAGGGAGGCCGAAATGGTCATGGCCGCCGGTTCGGTGATAAAAGACCCCAACAATGGTCCGAAGGTCAAAATGGAGAACCACCAGGCCGCCACCCCTCCGCCGGCCAGCCGTGCCATGGCCCTCAGGCACTGCTCCGCCAATCGCAGGACGGGCTGAGTCGCCGAGAGTGTCATGATTACCACAACGAACAACGGCTCGTGATAGCTGACTTTCTGGTTGAGGTAATCCACCGTATTGGCGTGGCCGCATCGCAAGGCCATGGCCAACACCAGCGGCAACACCCAGATGCCAAAGACCGCTTCCACTTCACCGAGGAAATGGAGCAGGCGCGCGATCATCACCCCAAGGGTGGCCCGGTGCTGGGTCCCCTCCGCGGGGAGCTCTCCTTTATACTTGTCCTCCAGGTGGTGGGCGAACCGGCGGAACTTGTGCGTGAAGAATGTGTGCAGAACAGCGCCAAAGAACAACAGAGTAGCCACCAGGTTCAGCGGCTGAGCCTCGACGCGGTGCCGCAAAATCTCTCCGACACTCTTCAGATGCCCGTCCTGATAACTCTCCAGTGGAGGTGGAAACACCGACGTCGCAGCTTCTCCCGATCCAACGGCTCCGGCAGCGGAGGTCGCCAGAAGAACAGCGAACAACGTCCACAAAACTGCCCCCGATCGGAGGGCGCCACTCTTACCCCGTGCTAACTTATCATTTAAGCCCACGGGCCCCAGGATAAGGGGTCATTCAAAATGATGCACGCTCTTTGACGCGCAACACGTCTCAGCTCTTTGCCTGAGACTGGGGATTGCGCCAGGCATGCCCATTGCGTTCGAGCAGGGTATTGGCGGCCGGGGGTCCCCAACTCCCCGCAGGGTAGAACTCGTCGGGTGCCAGAGGTCTCGTCCGCCAATACGCCCGGATGGGGTCCACCAACGCCCACGCGATCTCCACCTCATCCCGCCGAATAAAAAGGGTGGCGTCCCCCGCCATCGCCTCGAGCAGCAGCCGCTCGTAGGCTTCCGGCGTGTAAGCGCCAAACTCGGTGTCGTAACTGAAGTGCATGCGCACAGGGCGGATTTCGGTGCTCGTCCCCGGCACCTTGCCATTAATGCGCAGGGTGATGCCCTCGTCGGGCTGCAGCCGCAAGGTGATGGAGTTGCGATCCAGATTTGCTCCGCACTGGGCGGCGAAAAGAACATGTGGAGTTCCCCGGAATTGGACACGCACCTCACTGGCCGTCACCGGCAGGCGCTTGCCCGAACGCAAATAAAACGGCACACCAGCCCACCGCCAATTGTCAATGAACAACTGCCAGGCAACAAAAGTCTCCACGTCGGAATCCGGCTTCACCTTGGGCTCGCTTCGATAAGCCGGCACTCCCCCCGGACCAGCCCCATATTGGCCGCGCACAACCTGGTAAGGGACCCGGCCGGACGAGGGAGGTTCCACGCTCCGTAACAGCTTGACTTTCTCATCGCGAATAGCCTCCGCATCCAGCGACACCGGCGGCTCCATGGCCACCAGCGCCAGGACTTGCAGCAAGTGATTCTGGACGATGTCGCGCAAAGCGCCCGCCTCCTCGTAGAAGCTCCCACGGCTGCCAACACCCAGGGTTTCGCTGACCGTGATTTGCACATAATCCACCATCTCCCGATTCCAGAGGCGTTCAAAAATCGCGTTGGCAAACCGAAACATCAGGATGTTCTGGACGGTCTCCTTGCCCAGATAATGATCAATCCGCAGAACCTGCCGCTCGCTCACCAGAGCGGTAAGGGCCGCGTTGAGCGCCTGCGCGGATGCAAGATCGTGACCAAAAGGCTTTTCAACCACAAGGCGCTGCCACCCTGGCAATTCCCCTTCCCGCCGGAGCAGCCCGCAGCCGTGGAGATGGCGCGCCACCTCGGTGAACTGACTCGGTGAGACCGCCAGGTAGAAGAGCCGGTTCTCCCGCAGTGGCGCCTCTGGTGCTCCCGCAATTTGTTCCCTCAAGCGATCATAGGCTGCCGCCTCTCCAAAATCACCGGGACAATAAAATACGTTCCTGGCAAATTCCTCCCAACGGGCCGCGTCCATTGGCCGGATGCGAAGTCGTTCTTCAACTTGCCCTCGCAACTCTTGCCGCCAGCTTTCGCTGGTCTTTTCCCGCCGGGCAAATCCGATGATACGGATCGGCCGCGGGAGCTGATTCTCCAGAAAGAGATGATACAGGGCCGGCATCAGTTTCCGGGCCGTCAGATCACCACTCGCCCCGAAAATCACCAGAGTGCAAGGCTCCGGCTTGCGACGAGATGTGTCCAGCCGGCAGGCAAGGAGTTCATCCAGTTCCATCCACCCAAGTTTCTCCCGGCCTCGCCCAAGGTCAAGCGACAGGTGACGCTCCTGAAAAGAAAAGTTGCCCCACACCTTGTTCGCGCACACAATAGTCTGGAGTCATGATGACTGTTGACCAACCAGCGCCGCCCAGCCTTGAATCGCAGGGCACCTCGAAGCTGCCGCCCTCCGTGCCGCCGGACAGCTTGCCCGATCCCGTGCAGCGCCCGCCCGCGGGAGGCTTTCTCAAGCTCCTGAAGGAGGTGCTTCAGGATGGGGGCCCCGGCTACCTTCAATTCGCCATTACCAACATCTGCAACGCCCGGTGCGACTTCTGCAATTTCGCGGTGCAAAAACTGCCTCCGGCACAGCGGCACAGCGTCACCCTGGAACAGGCCCGCATGGTCATTGACATCTGTGTGCGAAATCACATCGGGTATTTGCTATTCGTAGGCGGCGAGCCCTTGGCCCACCGGGACCTCGGAATGATGGTGCGATACGCCGCCGAACGGGGGATCAATCCCATGATTTGCACCAATGGCGGACTCTGGACCGAACGCAACATGCGTGAATTGGCCCGCCATGGCCTCAGCAGCGTCATCATGTCCATAGATGCCCACGACGCGGTTGTGCATGAAAAGAACCGCGGGCTGCCCGGTGTCTGCCGCAAAATCAAACAGGCCAACGATGTCTTTGCCGAGCTGGGCATTCAGACCACTGCCAGCATTACCGCCAGCCGGCTGATCCAGGACTACAATAAGCTGCCAGACTTCCTGCGCAGCCTTGGCTTCACCAGTTGCACCTTCAGCTACCCCCTGAGCAGCCTGGCCTCCAGCTACCTGAGTTTTAGCGAATCCGACCTCGTTTCCTTCAGCCGCGACGAGCTGCTCGCGGTGTTCGACAAGATCAAGGAGATGAAGCGTGTCACCGGATTCCCGGTCATCAATCCCACCGAATCGCTGAATGAAATGCAGCGCCATCTGCGTGGCCAAAAGGAGCATTTCGCGTGCCTCGGCGGCAGCAAATACTTTTACCTCGATTGGCATCTCAATCTTTATCGCTGCCACTTCTGGGAAACACCCATGTGCAAAATTGAGGAGTTTGACCAGTCCAGGCTGATTCGCGACGGCTGCACCCGGTGCATGATTGACTGCTACCGCGACCCCAGCGTGCTGCAGTTCGTTGCCATGAGCGCCAGCGATGCCTTCAATCACCTGCGGGAGGGGCGGGTCGGCGCCGCCGCTCGCAGCCTGCTCGATCGGCGCAACCTGACCTCCCTTCGCGCGGTCTGGGAAAATCGCAAGTGGATTGTCAAGGTCTGACCATTCCCGGGGTCCGTCCCGCTGCCACGGGCACTTTCACCGCCGTTTCAGAGGCCAGAGCTGACCGACCTTGATCTCGCTGTGATCGCCAGGAATCAACGGGCGGGACCCACGCGGTATTCCATGCCGGCTTTGGTCTCAAAACGCATTGTCCCCTCCGGCACACCTTTCGCCACCTCGCGACCAGCAGGATCGTAAGCGGCCAGCGGCACTCCGCCACAATAGATGCGGCAAGGTTCGCCTGCCCTGGACTTGATCCTGGCCTCCACGAGTTGACCACCGCTCCAGCACAAACTCACCTCAAAGCCGCCACGCGCCCGCAGTCCCCGAACCTCCCCATCGGCCCAGGCTGCAGGCAGAGCGGGCAGCGGGTGAATCACACCCGTGTGCGACTGCAATAACATCTCGCAGATGCCGGCAGTGATGCCAAAATTGCCGTCCATTTGCATGGGCGGATGGTTCATCAGGAGATTCGGCAGCACATTGTGGGTCAGCAGTCCCTCCACCATCCGGATCGCCTTCTCCGCCTTGCCCAGCCTTGCCCAGAGAGCACACCGCCAGGGCCAGGTCCAACTTCGACGGCTGTCCCCGGACTCACCGCGTGCTTCCAGGGAGATCGCCGCTGCTTTGGCCAGGTCCGGTGTGCGCGCCACACTGATCTGGCGCCCCGGATAAACGGCAAACAAATGCGAGGTGTGCCGATGCTGGTCCTTGGGATCATCACGATCAGTCATCCACTCCTGCAATTGCCCCCACCGCCCGATGCGTGGCCCGGCCAGGCGCGCGCGCAATCCCTCGATTTTCCGGCGATGATCAACGTCGGCGCCTGCCGCCTCCGATGCCTCGATGTAGTTTGTGAACAGATCCCAAATAATCTGTTGATCATGGGCCACGCCGTCCTCGCGCGGTCCATGCTCCGGCGACCACCCCTTGGGCGCCACAAGTGTGCCGTCAGGCAATGCCTTGAGGTGGTCCTCCCAAAACTCGCAAACCTCCCTCATGACCGGATAAGCCACCGTGCGCAGGAAATTCTTGTCCCGGCCAAACGCGTAGTGCTCCCAGAAATGCTGGGCATACCAGGCGCTGGCCGGTATGTTCCACTGCCAGCCATGCCCGCCAAAAATGTTGTGCGAAGTGCGCGCGGTCCAGCCGCGCACGTTGCCGAACTCGGCCCGGGTAGCCTTGCGGCTTGGCTCTAACATCGCAACGACGAGATCGAAGAAAGGCCGATGGCACTCGGCCAGATTGGCGGGCTCGGCCAACCAGTAGTTCATCTGAATGTTGATGTTGCTATGGTAATCACTGCTCCACGGCGGGTTGTTGCGGTCGTTCCATAGCCCCTGCAAATTGGCGGGCAAGCTGCCCGGCCGTGACGATCCCATCAACAGGTAGCGCCCGTATTGAAAGACCAGTTCAACGAGATCCGGATCCTGGGGGGCCTTCGCATAGGCCGCCAGGCGGCGATTGATCGGCAGTGTCGCCCGCTCCGGCGAGGTCACACCCAGTTGCACCGCCACGCGATTGAACAACGCCTGATGATCGGCGACATGCGCCGCCATCAAGGCGTCGTAGCCCATGTTCACCGCGCGGTCGGACTCCCCGGTAACGCGTTCGTGCGGAGGCTCCCCACGCCAGCCACTCCGATGATCCATCTTGTAGTCGGTCCCTGCGGCGAGCACGAACAACAGTTTATCGCAGCCTGTAAAACGCAGACTATCACCCTCAACGTGAAGCGATCCGCCTTGAGCCACCACGCGCAATTGTGCCTCATAACGCAGGCCGTTTACCAGGGCGCCGGCGATCGTCAGTCGGCCCTCCGTTGCCTTGGTGGTGGCTTTATGGGCGTCTTGAAGACGCACCACTCCGCTGTAGGCCCCAGGCTGGCTCGCGCTCCACTGCGATACGATCACTCGCGCAGGATGGCTGCAAAAGGTCTCCCGCCGATACTGTATACCATCAAGCGTATAGACAACCCGATGCACGGCGCGCGTCAGATCGAGCTCCCGCCGGTAGAAGGCCAGTGCTGCGTTGGTGCCCGCGCCGGACAACTCAACATAAACGTCTCCGAAGTTCTGGTAGGCCCCCATTGTGCCGTAATCCCCGGACGGGTTTTCATCACCTGTCCACAGGCTGTCCACGTTGAACTGCATGCGTTCGCGTTCCACACCGCCGAAGATCATCGTCCCCAGGGAGCCGTTGCCCAAAGGCAACGCCTCTCGCTCCCAGTTGCCAGCGGGGGCGTCGTACCAGAGGAGGAGATCCTGTTGCAGGTTCGAACTCGTGGCAGCGCCAACGTTGATCTGGAGCGCGACCAGCGCAAGAACAAGTGTTCGGTACATTGTGCCCCCCATTCTGCTGGAGTTTATGCTCAACGCCAGCGCGTTTTTTTTAACAGTACCTGGCACAGGAATGATGTTCGTCAATGGTCATTCGGGAGGCAATCAAGCCCGGTGGGAGTGGATGCAGAATCATTATGGCGTGTGCCAACAATGGTCCCCGACGGCCGGCTGGCCCATGAGTTGCTCGAGGGCCGGGAACCGGGCGGCAGGGTACTGGAGGCCAAGTCTTGCTCTGATGTTTGGAGCATCTGTTGATTCCAACTTCGACGTTTTGTTCCTCAGTCCTCGAACCGCCCTTGAACGGCCAGGTCCGTCGGCGCAATAGCGCGGGGAGGTGGTGCCAGGCTTCCCTCACCTCCCGAATGACCGGGAGTTTCGCCGAACACTGCGTAGCACCCTCAGGGCCGTTGGGGCGCGCATGGGACGGGTGTGCACAGAGCTGCCGTGGAACCTTGTGCCGGGTGCTTATGGCCTTGAGCTTCACCTCAGGGGGATCACGATCTACCCAGCCTTTCCCCAAACCCCGCGGCTTTGCATTGGACAAAATGCCGCGAAAGCGCCATAAGGGGCAGGTCAAACCACCTCGCTATGAACATGCAAGCAACCGTCTGGCTCGCTGCCCTTGTTCTTGGGCTGGCGACCCCGCTCTCTCACCACGGCGCCGAGGCTGTCCCCAGGGGCAAGCGCATTCTCTATTTCACCAAGAGTTCGGGCTTTGAGCACAGCGTGGTCAAACGGCCCAATACGGAAACTCTCAGTCACTCGGAGCGCGTCCTGAGCGAACTGGGGCAAAAGCACGGCTTCGAGGTGACCTGCACCAAAGACGGCGGTGTGTTCACCCCGACAAACCTGGCCCGCTACGATGTGTTTGTCTTCTACACCAGTGGTCTGCTTACGGAGGCCGGCACAGACAAAAATCCGCCCATGAGCCCGGAAGGCAAGAAAGCCCTCCTTGAGGCGATTGCCAATGGCAAAGGCTTTGTCGGCGTTCACGCCGCCAATGACAGTTTTCACGTGCAGCCAGATCCGGGTGACAAGTCCGCCCGGTTCCAGGCCTATGGCGAGAAAGTGGACCCCTATATTGCCATGCTGGGCGGCGAGTTCATCCGCCACGGCCCGCAACAGGTGGCCACCCAGCGCGTGGTGGATAACAAGTTCCCTGGTTGCGAGGGACTGGGGCTCAGCTTTGACTCCATGGATGAATGGTACACCTTCAAGGATTTCGCCAAGGACCTCCACGTCATTCTGGTGATGGAAACCAAAGGCATGAAAGGCATTGACTACCAACGGGCTCCTTTCCCCGCGACCTGGGCCCGCCGCCATGGACGGGGCAGGGTCTTCTACACCTCGATGGGGCACCGCGAGGATGTGTGGACACATCCGCGCTTCCAAACCATCCTGCTCGGGGGCCTGGCCTGGGCCGCGGGGACTGTGGAAGCGGACGTAACGCCGAATCTGGAAACCGCCACACCGGGCTACCGCGAAATTCAGCCCAGGGACGAACCCGGGAAATAGGCGCCTTCCGCCGCCCGACGTTATGCATGCACGCCTCCTTGCCCTCCTGCTGGCAGGACTGAGCCTCCCGTGGCTGACCACTGCGGCGCCCTACGATGACCGCTTTGTCTGGGTGTTCGGGTGGAATCTGAGCCGGGATACAGACGTCACTGAAGTGACCAATCTCTTGAGCACCGCCGCCAGGCACGGGTGCAACGGCGCCGTGGTCTCCTTCGGAATGGATACGCTGTGCAAGCGCCCCCCGGAATACTTCCAACGACTGGGGGAGGTTCAGAAAGCCTGTCAACAGCTCCAGTTGGAGATGATCCCGGCCGTTTTCTCCGTAGGTTATGGTGGTGGAGCGCTTGCCCACGATCGCAACCTGGCCGAGGGCCTGCCCGTGGTGGACGCTCCCTTCGTCGTGGCCAGCAACGGCGTGGCCTCCCTGGAACAGGACCCATCGGTGCGGCTGCAGAATGGTGGATTCGAGGCATTCAAAGAGAACCGATTCCAGGGCTACAATTTTCACGATCAACCGGGGGCGGTCAGCTTCGTGGACACGCAGGTGTGCCACAGCGGCACAGCAGCGCTGCGTTTGGAGAACTTCACCGCCAACCCGCACGGGCACGGGCGCGTCATGCAGGAAGTACGCGTGCGCCCCCGCCGCTGTTACCGCGTGACCCTTTGGGCGCGCGCCGAGGGGCTGCAGCCGGCCAACGCCTTCCAGATCTCCGTGCTCACAAGCAACCGCTCGCTGGCCCCGCGCAGCTTCACGCTCTCCTCCTCGGGACAGTGGGAGAAACTGGTTTTCGTGTTCAACAGCCTGATGTTTGACCGCGTGCGGATCTATGCGGGCGTTTGGGGCGGCAAGGCGGGCCGCTTATGGTTGGACGATTGGAGCATCGAAGAGGTCGGACCCCTCAACGTGCTTCGGCGCCCGGGCACACCCGTTCAGGTTCGCAGCGCCGACGCCTCCGTCACCTACAAGGAAGGCGTGGATTACGAGCCGCTGACCGACCCTGCCTATAATCCCTATCGTGCGGACCGGCCATCGCCCGCGTTGAAAATTCGGCGGGGCGGTGCGATCAAGGAGGGTCAACACCTTCTGGTAAGCTGGTATCATTCCATGGTCATTCACGAATCCCAGGTCACCGTCTGCATGGGTGAGCCTGCTCTCTATGAGATCTTCGATCATGAAGCCAGGCTGCTGGCCGAACGCGTACGCCCACGCCGGGTCATGCTGAACATGGATGAGGTTCGCCTGGGCGGCAGTTGCCAGGCCTGTCGGGGACACAACATGGGCGCGTTGCTTGGCCAATGTGTCACCCGACAGGCCGAGGCCATCCGGCGATACAGCCCTGGCGCGCAAGTGTATGTGTGGAGTGACATGTTCGATCCGCACCACAACGCCCGGCCAGACTACTATCTGGTTGAGGGGGACTTCACCGGTTCCTGGCAACATATACCCAGGGACCTTACCATTGCCGTCTGGGGTGGAGAACCTCGCGAGAAAAGCCTGCGCTTTTTCGCCGAAGGAGGATGGCGCACCCTGGTTGCCTGCTATTACGACGCGAACGACCTCGAGGAAGTCAAAGGCTGGCTTTCGGCCGCACGTCCACTGTCTGGAGTGGTGGGGTTCATGTACACCCCATGGCAGAAGAAGTACGCCTTGCTCCCCGCATTTGCCGAACTGCTCCGGCAAAGCCGCTGAATCACGGGCTCAATCCCAGCGCCAGTTCAGGGTGGCGAAGATCAGGTGCGCGGTATAGTCGTTCCAGTGCCCGCTGGATGGCTCCTCGTACAGGTAGAACCCGTAGCGCAATGTGCCGCTGACCTTCGGGCTGAACTGGCGCCGCAGCCCCACCATGAAGCCGTGGTGCTGATAGTGCACGTCCAACGGCAACGCCGTCCCCGTGTTGTTCTGGGAATAATCAGCCCATGAAAAGGCGTAGGTCATCAGAACATCGGTCCTCTCGTTCCAGTAATAGGTGCCGTGGGCGGAAACGATATAGGTTTCGCCCCGGTAAGGCTCGACAGCCGGTGTATCGTGTACCTGAGTCCACAGTTCCGTGTCCCGAAGGCTGAACGTGCCGGCAATGCGCAGCTTCCGCAGGGGCGACAAGGTCAGATTGACACTGTAAACCGACGCATCGGCATCGCCGGCTCGCAGCCACCCTCCTGGCGCCCACCCCCCCGGAGCCGCATCAGTCGCGCTGTCGTAATCGGCCGACTCCAAACGATAAGTCAGGCTGGTCTTGATCCACGCCGCCGGGCGATACACAAGGCGCGTCTCCATCTCGTTCAGGTGAACCTCCTGGCGCGTGATAAACGCCGAGTAGCCATCGCCAGGATAGACACTGCTGTCGAACGGCACGACGTCAGTCTGGTCGTCGAAACCCGTCTCGCGGTCCAGCCGACGGTAATGCCCGCCCACAGACCACCGAGGCCAGGGCGAGGCGTTGAATCCTGCGCGCCAGTCGCTCAGGTCTGTGGTGGCATCCGTGTTCCGGCGCATCGGGGTGAGCCCGCCCCATTGCTCCTCGTAATGGCCGAGGCTCTCTTGCTGGAGGCGCGCATCCGCAAATATCACCGTGT
>Ga0073934_10005592_pt1 | contig 19255 bp, 13 predicted proteins | sample LarsenN4metaG_FD_76834 | JGI IMG/M metagenome (GOLD analysis project Ga0073934, IMG submission 76834) | Hot spring sediment bacterial and archeal communities from British Columbia, Canada, to study Microbial Dark Matter (Phase II) - Larsen... ... | reverse complement strand
CCAACCACTTCGCCTTGAAGTCTAAACTCTATCTCAAGGCCATCAAAGCTGCTTTTGCTGAACTCAGAACCTTAAATTGTCAATCTCTTGATTCTGTCAAATTCTCCTTTGCGTAAGGTGAGTGAGTAATTATTTTCTTTGACGTACCTTATGAGCCACTCTCGGCCATGGCCTGCATGATTTTATGCTCATCCACCTCACCGCTGAACTCATTTATCTTCTCGCGGTCACGCAGCACCACAATGCGATGGCTGGTGCGTAATACTTCCTCTAACTCCGACGAAATAAACACACATGCTTTGCCATCCTCAGCCAACTCAAGGACCAGTTTTTGAATTTCGGCCTTGGCCCCGACATCAATGCCTCGGGTGGGTTCATCCAGAATCAAAAGATCGGGGTTTGTGGCCAGCCAGCGAGCCAAAATAACTTTTTGTTGATTTCCGCCGCTGAGGTTTTTAACCGGTTGGTCTGGGGTAGGGGTGCTAATATTGAGCAATTGAATATAATGTTCAGCCAGTTCATACTGTTTTCGCTTGCTGAGATAGTTGAACCAACCTCTACTGCCCTGGATAGCCAGGATGATGTTTTCTCTGACGGTTAAATCGGGCAGCAAACCTTCTGCTCGCCTATCTTCAGGGCAAAAGGCAATACCTCTGGCAATCGAATCGTCGGGCGAGAAATTTTTAACCACTTCTCCGGCAAACTTCAACGTGCCGCTATCCGGTTTGTCTATGCCAAACAGCAGCTTGGCGGTTTCTGTACGCCCCGATCCCAGCAGCCCGGCAAACCCGACTACTTCTCCAGCATGTAAATCCAGGTCAAAGGGTTTAATCGAACCGGTGCGACCCAACTGCCTGGCCTGAAGCAGCGCATCTTCTTTAATGCGCAGACTGCTGTCAAGCTTTATTTTGGTCATATCGTTAAAATCACTGAGATTCCGGCCGATCATTTTGGTAATTAACTCGATCATCGGCAAGGAATTAGTGTGGTAAGTTCCAATCAGGTTTCCGTTTCTGAGCACGGTTATTCTGTCCGCAACTTCGTACACCTGGTTAAGAAAATGGGTAATGAAGATAATACCCACGCCTTCATCTCTTAATTTACGCATCACCTGGAACAGCTTCTCGGTTTCATTGGCATCGAGACTGGAGGTGGGTTCATCCAGGATTAATATTTTGGCCGAGGCAATCTCAAGCGCCCGCACAATGGCGGCCATTTGTTGGATAGCCACTGAATAGGTCTCCAAGGGCCGCGTCACATCAATATGAATATTCAACCGGCGCAGCAGTTGGTCGGCCCTGTTGTTCATGGCTTTCCAATCAATCCGCCCGAATTTCCGGGGTTCCCGGCCCAGCAAGATATTTTCGGCTACCGTTAGATTGGTGCAAAGATTGACTTCTTGATAGACCGGGCTAATCCCCAAAGTCTGGGCATGTTGAGGTGATTTTATAGCGACTTCTTTGCCCTCAAGCGTAATCGTGCCCTCGTCTTGTCGCTCAACGCCGGTCATGATCTTAATCAGCGTAGACTTACCGGCCCCATTTTCCCCCATCAGGGCATGGATTTCGCCCTTTTGGAGGGTAAAGTCCACATTGTTAAGGGCCTGCACCCCTGGAAAGTGTTTATAGATACCTTTCAATACGAGAATATCTTTATTAGACTCCGCCATAATCGCTGTGCCTCCGTTAAATCAAACGGGTGTGTTTCATTACGAGTTAAAAAATATCACCGTAAAACGTAATGATTTACCTGCGAAAAGCCCTTACGTTTTACGCTTTACGTTTTATGATAGTATAGACTTCCAACTCATTTGAAATACATCCAAATCAAATTATGAATGTTTCTTTCTCATATAAAATAGACTTTGAATTCCGAGAAAGATCAGGGTGAGGACGCCGACGCCGATGCGGGTCCACCATGAACTCAACGTGCCGTTAAATTGGAGGATAGAGACGATGGTGCCGTTAATCAAGACCCCAAACAGGGTGCCTATGACATTGCCTACCCCACCCGTTAACATCGTCCCGCCGATCACCGCCGAGGCGATGGCATCCAATTCCATGCCCGGGGCGTACCCTCCATAACCTGAAAGTAAAGAAATGCTGAACACAATCCCGCCCAGGGCAGAACAAAAGCCGCCGAAGGCATACACCAGCAGTTTGGTACGGGCAACAGGAAAACCCATTAACAGAGCAGATTGCTCATTATTGCCAATAGCATAGACCATGCGGCCAAATCGGGTAAAGTAACACAGGTAAAATGCCACCACCAGTAAGACCGGGCCGACAAAAGAAGGAATATACAGATACGCTTTTTCAAATAAAGGGACAGGAACTTTTGTTAAGGCCAGGTAACGATAGAAAGGATCGGTAATGGTTAAAGAAGAAAGGGTGATGATGTAAGCCATCCCCCGCGCAAAAAAGAGGCCCATTAAGGTCACGATAAAAGGTTCCACTTTGAAGAAATGAATAATCCAGCCCTGGGTCAACCCAAAGACGATGCCCATAACTAACATCAAAGGCATCACCACCAACGGACTCATGCCATTAGCCAGTAAAGCGGCCGACGCGGCCGAGGTCAGGGCAATCACCCCGGCTACAGAAAGATCAATTCCTTTGGTCAGGATGACCAGGGTCATGCCAATGGACACAATCAACAGGCTGGCCTGGTTAATAAACAGGTTAAAAAATACCTGCGGTTTTTGCATAGCCGGATACATCCAGCCGCCGGCCAGGTAGAGCAGGATAAATATGACAATGGTGGTTAGCAGGGGGCCGTTATCGAACAGGAAACGCTTCGTTTTTTGCAGCATGTTGGATTCCTTTCCGGTCAGCAGGGAGTCGTTATCTAGCAGCAGGCGCTTCGTTTGTTGCATCATGTTGAACTCCTTTCCGCTCAGAGAATTTGTTCAAAATCCGGCGAGTGTAGTCAGAGTAAAGGATAATCACCACCAAGACCAACACGGCTCGACCCGCCAGGAGGGCATTAGCCGGCACACCAAAGGTATACATGGTGATCGTGAAGGTCCAAATGATCAGGGCGCCAATCACGCTCGCCATTAAAGAAAACCGCCCGCCCGACATCAAGGTGCCGCCGATAACCACGGCTAAAATGGCGTCCAACTCATAAAGGAGGCCGATATTATTGGCATCAACACCGTGAATGTAAGAACCGAGGATCAGACCGGCGACGGCGCTGCAAAAACCACAAAAGGTATAAACGAACAGCTTGATATTTTGTTCGCTGATACCACTATAATAAGTGGCTTTGGCGTTGATCCCAACCGATTCGATGAACAAGCCAATGGAGGTTTTACGGGCCAGCAGCCAGGCCAGCACAAACACAATGGCCACGATATAGATAGAGACCGGCAGGCCCAAAATAAACCCATTGCCAAACCACCAATAGGGCGTGTAATAAACCGTCATAATTTGACCGTTGGTAACAAGCTGGGCAATACCCCGGCCGGCTACCATAAGGATAAGGGTAGCGACCATCGGCGAGATTTTACCTCTGGAAACCAGGAAGCCATTCCACAAACCACACAAGGTGCCGGCCACCAGATCAACCAGAACCACGATCCACAAAGGCGTATTGGTGGTATTCGCCGCCAGGATATCATTGGTGATAAGCTCATTGCCCAGGGCCGGGTTGATCAAGACGGTACTCGTGGCCGCCGAAATAGCGATCACCGCCCCCACCGAAAGGTCAACCCCGCCCGTAGCAATTACCAGAGTCATCCCGATGGCGACCAACATCAAGGGGGCCGCATTGTTAACCACATCAATGAGGTTCCCAAACAAATGACCATCCAGGATCCCGATTTTAAAGAAGCCGGGGGCAAAAATCGCATCAACGATGAAAATCAAAATCAGCGCCACCAGGGGCCAGAATAGCTGGCTTTCGCGCATGCGTTTGAGTAAAGGCGTATTATTTTTCATAGAGTTCCTGCCCTTGTTTGGATGTAACTACTCAGCCTCATGTCATTTCGAGACCGAAGGTCGAGAAATCCCCAGGGCGTAACGGTTACAAGCGAGGTGTTGGGGATTTCTCCCTACGGTCGAAATGACATGCCTGAGCAGGTGCCATTTTTTTATAAAAAGAAGCGGCGTTACCCTACGCCGCTTCTCAATTATGGTTTGCGCAAGAGTATAGCGCTTCGCATCCCGTCGGGGATAACGCTTCGCATCCCGTCGGGGATTACAAATAACTCATGCGCCGCGGCCAGAACAAATTAGTACTGGCGGCTTGGCAGTAACTCGGCTGCTTGGTCAGGATAGTAAACGGTTTCTTTGGTCAGAGTTTCTCGTTCTACAGGTTCGCCGTTGGCGAGTTTCAGCGCCATTTCCAAAACCTGCGGGCCAAGCAGCGGGTTACATTCCACATCGGCTTGTACCCAACCATCAATCATCAATTGGAAACCGCCGCGGGTACCATCAACAGAGACGATTTTGATATCGCCGGGTTTCAAACCAGCGGCCTTCATCGCTTCAACCGCGCCAATAGCCATATTGTCATTGTGGATGAACGCGCCATCAATTTCTCCGGCGTACTTCTTCAGGAAGGCTTCCATAACCGGCTTGCCTTCAGCCGTAGTAAAGTTACCGGTCTGTGAGTCCAGAATTTCGATGTTTTTGGCCAGCGTTTCGCGGAAACCTTTAGCCCGGCCAACCGCAGCGCCAGAGCCTGTCGTACCGCTGAGTTCAACGATCTTGCCGCCCTCGGGCAGCAATTTGTTCATTTCATCGCCGGCTTTCTTACCTTCCAGCACCATGTCCGAACCAATGTGAGCGGCGTAGAGGGATGGGTCGGCGGAGACGGAGCGGTCTACGATAATGACCGGAATACCGGCGTCCTTGGCTTCGGTCAGAACAGCATCCCAACCATCTTCAACTACCGGCGGCAGGGCAATCACATCAACACCCTGCTGAATGCAGGCGCGCATGGCCGAAATCTGGTTTTCTTGCTTCTGTTGAGCGTCGGAGAAGATCAGGTTGACGCCCAATTCCTTAGCCGTTTCCTTGAGTGAAGCGCTATTGGCGGTGCGCCAGTCGCTCTCGGCGCCCAGTTGGGGGTAGCAGACCGTCAAATCTTTGTATTCCTTTTTAGCATTGGCTGGAGCTTCGGCGGCAGGTTTTTCTTCGGCAGGGGCGGCGGGGGCAGCAGCGCCACAACCCACGATAGCAAAGATTATGGCTAAGCCTACCAGCAAATACAGAACCTTTAAAAACTTCATTGTTTGATTCTCCTTCTTTTCTAATTGGCTAAATTGATTTAACAGTAGATTGGGTGAAGGGCCGCATTTCTCCCGGGTTAAAATGCAGGCCTTTATTTATTCCATCATACCCAATAACTTTATCCACCTCAATGAATTCTTATTAGGAATAGGTTGAGATTTATATTTTATTTGCGGATAATAAAAACCCCTCCACTCGGAGGGTGTGATTTTTTTGGATAAAAGTTGATTATTTTTTGATCTCAGCCTATGTCATTCTTGCCCTCTCGTTCCCAACCTGAGTTTGGGAACGAAAGGACAAAAGATGGCAAATCTAAGGCTGTCTGAAAAGCCGGAGCGCAAGGCAAGCCTTGCCCGGCAAACCAAGATTTGCACTCCTGTCTCAGCCACTTTTCAGACAGTTTCTAATATTTACGGGTCGGCAGGATTTCCGCAGCATTCTCAGGATAATAAATGCTTTCCATAGACGGGATCCACTTAGGAACCGGTTCGCGATTGGCCACTTTTAAGGCTAACTCAAAAAACTGTGGCCCCAGGAGCGGGTTGCACTCAACCGTCGCGTTCAATTTGCCGTCAATCATCGCTTTGAAAGCATCTCGAATGGCGTCAATCGAGACAATCTTGATGTCCTGGCCGGGCCTTAAGCCATAGGCTTCAATGGCCTTGATGGCCCCGATGGCCATATCGTCGTTGTGAGCGTAGAGGGCATCAATATTTTTACCGTACCTCTTTAAAAGGGCGGCCATTACTTCTTGCCCCTTAGCCCGCGTAAAATCACCCGGCGCGGAAGCAATGATCTTCATCTCCGGGTAATCTTTCAAGATTTCTCTAAAACCCTTGTAGCGGTCATTAGCCGGCGCAGAACCGACCGTACCGACCAGTTCAACGATTGTGCCTTTGCCGTTCAGCAGTTTCACCATCACTCGGGCCGCATTTTTACCTTCTGCCAGGAAATCGGAACCCATGTACGTCACGTAGAGGTCCGGGGAGACAGCCGCACGGCGGTCAACCAGGATGATCGGGATACCGGCATCTTTGGCTTCTTGAAAGACCGATTCCCAACCTGTTTCCACCACCGGCGAGACGCCGATAACATCCACTTGTTGGGCGATAAAAACCCGGATGGCTTTGATTTGATTCTCCTGCTTTTGCTGGGCATCCGAGAACTTTAATTCCACGCCAAACTGCTCGGCCGCTTCTTTGATCGAGGCCGTATTGCCGGTTCGCCACTCGCTTTCGGCCCCAATCTGAGCAAAGCCAACGACCAAGTCCGTATAGGTCTTCTTGCCATGACTCTGCGTTTCAAGAAGATCAGCCTGGGAAGGTTGGGGGGTAGGTTGAGTTCCGCAGGCTACTACGGCCAGGAGCATCGTTATCATTATAAACAGATTTAATACTTTCATAGGAGTCGTCACCAGTTTATAGCACTCCACCAACAATAATGATGAAAATGGAGTCCAAAAGCTATGCTTTTGGACTCCGGCAAAGCTATTTTCAGAGGAGTCGTCACGAACCTGACGGCACACCACCAAGAATGAAAGTGGAGTGCAAGGCTTGCCTTGCGACTTGGCAAAGCAAGCTTTGCACAGCAGTCTATTTTCGAAGGAGGCTCTCGCATGGTTATCACCCCTCCTCTTTTGGTGAATTCAGGCCATTTTTCAACGGAATGGCTGCGGTTACCCGAGTGCCTTCCAGATAATGGCTATCAATAGAAAGGCCATACTGTTTGCCATAAAACAGCTTTATCCGTTTGTTGACGTTCTCAAGGCCAAACCCACTTTCCTTTAAGGTAATTTCTTCAGAATCATTATTAATTTCTTGCTGAATTTGGGCCAGTTTGTACGATGTAAAGCCAACCCCGTCATCCTGCACTTCCAATAAAACTACGTTTTGGTCCGCTCGCCTGGCTCGCACGGTAATAGTACCGCCATTTCTTTTGTTTTTAATGCCGTGGTAAAGGGCATTCTCAACCAACGGCTGAAGCGTTAACTTCAAGATAACTCCATCCAAAATATCTTCATCAACTTCAATCTTATAATCCAGAATATCCCGGTAGCGCATCTTTTGAATGGTCAGGTAGCTTCTGACATGCTCAATCTCTTGATGGATGGAAATCCAATCCTGGCCCTTGCTCAAAGCGATTCTAAAGAAACTCGACAGGGCGCGCACAATCTCAATTACCTGAGCGGTCTTGTTGGCCTCGGCCAGCCAAATGATGGTATCGAGGGTGTTATAAAGAAAATGGGGGTTGATCTGAGCCTGAAGCGCCCTGAGTTCGGCTTTTTTTAGCTGTTCCTGTTCCTTGATTTTGGCTGCCAGTAATTCTCTAATGCGGCCGATCATAATGTTAAAACTCAGGCCCAGCTCGGTGATTTCGTCTATGTTGTCGCGGGTCATCAAGGCTTGCAGGTCATTCTTGGTGATGGTCGTGGTCACATCGTGCAGTTTTTTGATGGGGATATAAATGCTGGCCGAAATGATCCAGGCGGCCATAATGGAAAAGGCGATAACGCAGGGCAGCAGGATCATATAAGTGATGGCCCAGCGCGTAAAGCGGGTTTGAGTTTGTTTGTATTGCTGTTCCGCCTGGTTCACCTCAAACAGCACATAATCCTGCACGCTCTCTTCCACCACCTCAGACACGCCCCGGATATTTTCCAGAACCTGTTCATTGTCGGCCACCCGGCTGCCCTGGGCAATTTGCATGCCCATCTTGTCAACATAGCGGGTGAGGGTGTTCATGGTGCGCAGAATAACCTCAAGCTTGATTCTGGATTTATCCGACTCCGTATTGGCCATCATGGAGGTTATTTGGGAGTCGACCTGCCCGATAATCTGGTATTGGTTGCCCTCTTTGAATTCTTTCTTGCCGGCCACAATGTTCCACATTTCTGTATCAATGGCCGGTTTGATGTAGCCATTGATGCTGTTAGCCGTGGTGATGTTGGTAATAATGGCATCATACTGGCGGTTGAAGCGCAAGACTTCCAGAATCAACACGGCATTGATAGCGGCCATCAAAAAGATGACAACAAAAAACGAGAGCAGAATCTTGCGGCGCAGAGATAAATGGATGCCGGCAAAAAAATCAATAAATTTCCCCATATATTTGGGCAGCGGTTCGCTGGCGACTAATTCGATGCTCATCGTATCTACCTACTTCTTCCCGTTTTGGGGCTGTACTCGAAACTGCTGAGGTGAGAAGCCGGTGTTTTTTCTAAAAATATGGCTAAAATAGTGGGGGTCGTTATACCCACTTTGATAGGCCACCTCAAAGGATTTCAGAGCGGTGGTGCGCAGCAACTCTTTCGCCCGGTCAATTCTAATCCTGGTCAGGTACTCTTTGAAGGTTTCACCGGTTTCGTGGCTGAATACGGTGCTGAAATGGCTGGGACTGAGGTTGACCTGGGCGGCCACTTCATTCAGTGATAAATCTGGATCGGCATAATGACTGTCAATATAAGCTTTGGCCTGGTGAACAAGCGCCGCGCGTTGATGATGCGCCTGGCTGTCTCTAAAAGTCAAGGCGCTGGCAAAAACTTGTCTCACTGCTTCTCTGAGTTGATCGAGGGTTTTAATATTCAATAACAAGGTTTCAACATTATTTATTTCAGGGATAACCTGATCAACATTCCCCCCCAACTGGTGCGCAAATTTGGCGACGATTAAAAAAAGATCAACAAAAATATAATTCTTGACCAGATAGGACTGAAGCGCGGCTTCACCCAGCAGGCGAATATAAGCCTCAAAAAAATGATCGAACTCCTCTTTAACTCCATACCTTAAAAAATTTTCCAGAGCCGACTTGTCCAGATTAAGCAAGCCCGCTTTATCGGCCTCACCATTGGCGTCAGGTAGTTTTGCCCCTTGAGCCATAGCCTGGGGTAAATTTGTCAACGCGGCGGTAAAAGATTGGTGAATCTGGCCGATCCGATCCTGGGGGCTGCCGACCCCTATTCTCACCGAACACCTGGTCTTATTTTCCACTTCAGCCCCGATCAGCTCCTTGAGAAAACAACCCTCCTGCTCCAGATGTTCAAGCGAGTCGCCTTTAATAATCAAGATCAGTTCATCCAGGCCGGCCTTGGTCAAAAAAACGTCCGGGTTATTCCCCACCAATCTTGAGATGATCTGTTCAACCTGTTCGTGCTCGGAATAGTTAAACGGCTCGGCGCGTCCACCCAGCTCAAATTCCACCACCACCACCAGATACCCTTTGGCAATGAGATCCAGCCCCAGCCGTTGGCTCTCTTGAATGGCTTCCGATGACGACAGCCCCCCCATGACCAGTTTCAATAGAAATTTTTCCTGCCGCAGCGCCAGATCATCTTCGACTTGATTCTTTAGCCGGTTCAGCTTTTCTTGCTCCAGCCGATCCTGATCAAGCTGGGCGGCCACTTTGCCCAGGACATGGTGTAAATCCTGGACCCCCAGCGGTTTGAGCAGATACTCGGTTACGCCCAACTTGACCGCCTCTTGAGCGTAATGAAACTCATCGTGCCCGCTCAGAATAATGATTTTGACCCCCGGCATCCGCTCACGCAAAATTTTACAAAGCTGCAGCCCGTCCATAAACGGCATTTTGATGTCGGTAATCAACACGTCTGGCCGGGCCGCCTCAATCAAGGGCAGGGCCATTTCCCCATCCGGCGCTTCGCCGCAAAACTCAAAGCCGGCCGACTGCCAATCAACATTATCTCGGATGCCCTCTCTGGCAACGATCTCATCTTCCACCAGAAAAACTTTGTACGTCATTGTTCAACTCCAGTCAGAGTCCACGTCATTGTAGCCGCGCTGGCTCATAATTTTGACAAGGCAGGCGCAAAATACAAACAGCCGTTGAGTCTGGAACATAAAACCGATCTTGGGTCGGGTCCAGGCCAAGGCGAAAGAGGTATAATTGAGGGGTTGTCAGGCACGTCGGACCCAACGAATTCATTGTTAGTGTCCGAACTGGTGAAACGGCTAACGTTCTCCCTATTGTCCGTACACGTGCTTATAGCGATAATTCAACTTGGCGACATCCTCCGGCGCAATTTCATCCGGCTGGCCAATTTGCAGGGCCAGCCAGGTTGTTTTGGCCACATCCTCGGTCATCACCGCCGCTTTGACCGCGGCCTCGGCCGTGGGGCCAACGGTGAAAACGCCATGGTTTTTGAGCAGCACCGCCGGGGAGTCGCCAATAGCCTCCAGCACAACCTTACCAATCGCTTCACTGCCAATCAAGGCAAAACCGCCGCAGGGAATCGGCCCGCCGAACTCATCGGCCATCGCCGTGAGGTAAACCGGAATCGGTTTGCCGATGGCCGCAAACGCCGTAGCATAAGGCGAGTGGGTATGGACGATGCCGTTCACATCGGGCCGATGCTGGTAAATGTAAAGATGGCTGGCCGTATCGGACGAAGGTTTCAGATTGCCCTCGATAATCGTCCCTTCCAGGTCTACAATGACCATATGTTCCGGCTTTAACACTTCATAGCGGATACCGGACGGTTTAATCACCACAAACCCCGATTCCGGGTCGCGGACGCTGATGTTGCCGGCGGTCCACGTGACCAGGTTATTGCGGGGCAACTCCTGGTGTAATTCGCTTAATAACTCTCGTAGATTCTCCAACATAATAACTTCTCCAAGCTATTGCTGCTCAGGCTCATGTCATTTCGAGCGACGTTAGGAGCGAGAAATCTTCTAATCCGTGGTTTGCAGACAACGGCCTCGAAACTTTCTCGGCTTTCAGCCTCAAAACCTGTCCCACCCCTTCGGGTGCTGGCCGCGCCCCTTCGGGCGTCCCCGAAGGGGGGAAGGGCGTGAGCTTGTCGAAGGATGACATGAGGAGTGAGTAGTTACGAAAATGTATATTTAGGAGTGAAAAAACTTTGCTTTATCACTCCTAAATGAAGTTACTAACCTATCTTAATCCGTGCTTTCAACGCTTTGAGCCGCTTCATCACGTCATTCGTGCCGCGGCCAAAGTAATCGTGCAGGGTCACGTATTCCGTGTAAAGCTGGTCGTAGACAGCTTTATTCGCCGGGTTGGGCCGGTACGACTCGGCGCGCAGGCTGGCCATTTGCCGGGTGGCCTCGACAATCGAATCGAACCCACCCGCCGCTTTGCCCGCCGCCACCGCCCCGTGCATGGCCGAGCCGACCGCGCCGCCCTGAACATTGCTGGCAATGTAGAGCGGCCGCCCGGTCACATCGGCGTAAATCTGCATGAGTAGCTTATTTTTATTGGGCAGACCACCGGTGGTCACAATTTCCTTCACCGGCACGCCGTTGGCTTCAAACGTTTCGATAATCATGCGGGTTCCGTAAGCCGTCGCTTCAATCAACGCCCGGTAGATTTCTTCGGGCTTGGTCGCCAGCGTCGCCCCAACCAGAACGCCGGTCAGGTCCACATCTACCAGCACGCTGCGGTTGCCGTTCCACCAATCCAGGGCCACCAGGCCACTTTCACCGGGTTTGAGCTTGGCCGCTTTTTCTTCCAGCAGTTCGTGAATATCCTGGCCGCGCTCCGCCGCCTCTTTTTCGTAGCGGCCCGGCACGCAGTTTTCCACAAACCAGGCAAAATGGTCGCCCACACACGATTGTCCGGCCTCATAGCCGAAAAAGCCGGGGATGATGCCGTCTTCGACATAGCCGCACATACCGGGCACCAGTCGTTCTTCCGTACCCAACACCATATGGCAGTTTGACGTGCCCATAATGATGACCATCCGCCCCGGCTCGGCCACCGCAGCCGCCGGCGCCGACACGTGGGCATCAACGTTGGCGATGGCTACCGCTGTGCCGGGTTTGAGGCCCGTCCAGCCGGCGGCGGCTTCGGTTAAGCCGCCGGCTTTTTCGCCCAGCGGATAGATGTCGCGTGACATCTTTTCATCCACAATGTTTTCCAGCCGCGGATCGAGCGCCTTGAAAAATTCGTTGGGCGGGAAGCCCTCTCTTTTAGACCATATGGCTTTGTAGCCGGCGGTACAGGAGTTGCGCTTCTCCTGGCCGGTGAGCTGCCAGATAACCCAATCGGCGGCCTCAATCAGCCGGTCAGCGGCAGCATACACCTCCGGCGCTTCGTCGAGGATTTGCCAGGCTTTGGGGAAGAACCATTCGGAGCTGATTTTGCCGCCGTAGCGGTCGAGAAAGGTGTAGCCCAGTTCGCGGGCTTTGTCGTTGAGCTTGTTGGCTTCCGGCTGGGCGGCGTGATGTTTCCACAGTTTCACCCAGGCGTGGGGATTGTTGCGCCACTCCGGCAAGAAGCAGAGAGGGGTACCATCGGCTTTTGTGGGTATTAAGGTGCAGGCGGTAAAGTCAATGCCCAGGCCAATGACGTCGGTCGGGTCTATGCCGCTTTCTTTTAACACCGCCGGGACCGCTTTTTTGAACACTTCCAGGTAGTCATTGGGGTCTTGCAAAGCCCAGTCCGGTTCCAGATGAATATCCGTGCCGGGCAGCTTTTCGTCAATCACCCCGTTAGCGTACTTGTACACCGAAGTCGCCACTTCTTGCCCATTGGAGAGGTCTACCAGGGCCACCCGCCCCGACTCGGTGCCAAAATCAATCCCGATGGCGTATTTTTTGTTGGTCATTTAAGCTCCAATTGAAAGCTTTCGGAAACTATTTCGTCCAACTGATCCGCCCCGGCATGAATGCCAGGGCTAGTGAACAGCGCCGGGTCAACCCGGCTTTAGCCCGATTAATCGGGCGTCGTTATATAGTCCGGCGACTTCATCGCCGGACGAGCGCCATTGGCAAGGTTGTTTCTGGGGTTTCCGAATGCTCTCTTAATCTCCAATTGAGTCATTCGAGCATGTCACTTCCTGGCCTCCTTATCCTGACTCTTCTACCTCAGCGTTTCCACGGCGGCTCGTTCGATGCTGAGTCCCTTTTTGTAGCGCTCCATGAACGCGGCAAATCCGGCCACATCCGCCGGATCGGGCGCGATGGTTGTGCCTTGTTCTCCGGCAAAGACCTTGTTGGAGAGATAGGCTTCCAGCGGCTCATTCGCTGCCTTATGGAGCATATAGGCGGCCAGCAGGGCAATTCCCCATGCGCCGCCCTCGCCGGCGGTCTCCATGACGGAAACGGGGACATTCATTGCCGCGGCCATGATCTTTTGGCCCACTTCCGGCGTCTTGAAGAAGCCCCCATGACCGAGCACACGGTCAATCTTCACCTGCTCCTGGTCAAAGATGCCCAACCCAATCTTCAAGGCGCCGAGCGCCGCGAACAGATGCGCGCGCATGAAGTTCGCCAGGGTGAAGCGGCTTTCGGGGGTACGGACGAACAGGGGACGCCCAGCTTCAAGGTGGGTGATATGTTCGCCCGCAAAGTAATTGTAAGCCAGCAGCCCGCCCGCGTCCGCATCGCCGGCCAGGCCCTGGGTATACAGTATTTCAAACAGCCGGGATTCGCTGATCTCTACCCCCAGCGCCTGCGTAAATTCCTGGAACAGGTCAACCCAGGCATTGAGATCGGTTGTGCAGTTGTTGCTGTGGACCATCGCCACAGGCTTGCCGGCCGGCGTTGTCACCATATCAATCTCAGGATAGAGCTTTGACAGCGGCTGCTCCAAAACGATCATGGCAAAGACCGACGTTCCGGCGGATACATTGCCCGTTCGCTCGCCCACGCTGTTCGTCGCCACCATGCCGGTGCCGGCGTCGCCCTCCGGCGGACAGAGCGGAATCCCCGCTTGTAACTGCCCCGTAGGATCGAGCAGTTTTGCGCCTGCTTCGGTCAGAACGCCGGCGGCCTCTCCGGCTACCAGAACTTTGGGCAGGATGTCTTGGAGCTTCCACGAGATGTTTTCTGCTTTAAGCCGTTGGTTGAACAGCTCGATCTTGCCGGCATCGTAGTCGTTGGTCTGGCTGTCAATGGGGAACACGCCCGATGCTTCGCCAATACCCAAGACCTTTTGCCCCGTCAGTTGCCAATGGACATAGCCGGCCAGCGTCGTGAGATAGCTGATATCGTTGATGTGGCTCTCCTTGTTCAATATCGCCTGATGGAGGTGGGCAATGCTCCAACGTTGGGGAATAGCAAATTGAAACAGTTCTGTGAGCTCCTGGGCTGCCTGCCCGGTGATGGTGTTTCGCCATGTCCGAAACGGGACGAGTAAATTTTCGTCCTTGTCGAAGGGCAGATAGCCGTGCATCATGCCGCTGAAACCGATCGCGCCAATGGTTTGGAGCGGGGTGTTGTAATTCTTAACAACCTCGTCGCTAAGCTGCCGATAGCTATCCTGCAAGCCTGTCCAAACATCTTCAAGCCTGTAGGTCCAGATGCCGTTTTCGTATTGGTTTTCCCACTCATGGCTGCCCGAGGCAATCGGCGCGTGATCCTCACCAATCAACACCGCCTTGATGCGAGTTGAACCGAACTCGATGCCAAGAATGGTCTTTCCACTCTTAATTGCTTGGGGGATATCGTTTTGATTCATCTTCAACTCCTCGTAAATAAAGAGGCGAGGATTCGTGAGGCGAAGAGGCGAGGAGATTCTGCGCCCGCTTCGCGTCGCCTCTCGCGTCCTTGTGTCATTAATTAGCGGTGATAATAAACTTCCCAACCCAAATACTTGCCTAAAGCTTCGTTGACGGCGGTGGCGGTTTGAGACAGGTTGATAGCGGTATGATGCTCAAAGCCGTTTTCGCAGATGTAGTGCAGCAGCCCTTGCAGGTTGGGCACGCGCACCACGCCGTAACCGCCGAAGGTTTTGAGCGGGTCGTTGGTCAGCTCGCCTTCGCCCACGTAGGCGCTTATTTTGCCGCCGAGGTCGTCGGTGGAGACGCGGCAGTAGGTAAACGGCTCGGCCCGCACCCGGCCGACCACCGTGCCGAAGGTATTTTCTTTGCCCACCGTCCCGGCAATAATTTCCTGAAAATCCATCACCGGGATGTCGTCGGGCGAAATCAAACCGGCATCATTCTGGTTGGTAAAGACGCCTTTGGGCAGGTTGGAGCAGTGGAAGATGACGCCTTTATCCGGGTCGTCGCCGTAATTGTTGTTCCAGTCCACCAGGGCGCTGGGTTTTTCCGAGGCCAGGGCCAGGGCATACATGCCGACTACACCGGCAATATCGGTCTCGCAGGCCGACGGCATCAGCTTGTTGCTCATGATACTCATAATCGTGCAGGGGACTACGCCAAAAAACTCTTCCATCGAGGTCCAGCACTGAAGGGCGCTGGCTACCAGATTTTGATCGCTCATCCAGCGGTCCACCACCACGCCGAGCTTGGCCATTTTCAACAGGGACTCCTGGGGAATACCTTTGGTGGGCACATAGCTGTTAATCTCATCCAGCTTGGCGCTAACCGCCGGCTCATCGTTGCCCAGGCGGTTGATCCGGCCAAAGGCTTCCGATAGGTCCAGCGTTTCGACGGAAATGCCGCTGCGCTCAAACAGTTTTTCGCTGTAACGCACGGTATTGAAAGCCGTCGGGCGAGCGCCCAGCGCCCCAATGCGGGCGTTGCGCAGGCCGCGCACCACCCGGCAGGTGCTTACAAAGCGGCGCAGGTCGGTCTTGAAGCTGTCGCTTTCCGGGTCAACCGTGTGCAAGGTGGTCAAAGAGTATTTGATGCCGTACTGGCGCAGGTTGTTACAGGCCGACATTTTGCCGCAAAACGAGTCGCGCCGGTCGGCGATGGTCATTCGGGTGGGGTCATCGGCAAAGGCGTGAATCAAAACAGGTACATTCAAATTGGACCAGCGCAGCGCATTGGCGATGGCGCGCTCGTCGCCAAAGTTGGGCAGCGTGACCAGGATGCCATCAATCCGGTCGGCATTTTTTTTGAACAGGTCGGCGCATTTTTGGGCGTCATTCAAACTTTCAATACTGCCAAAGGGGGTATCCGCCGAAGTGAGGGCAACGGCTTCAATCCCTTCTTCGGCCAGTATTTTCAAGATGGTTTGACGCCCGGCGTCGCACAGGTGGTCGGGGAAAAAGCCTCTGTTGCCAACAATAACGCCTAAAACTGGTTTATTCATAGTTCATTTCCTTATAATTAAAGTTGATTATAGAGTAGGGGCGAGGCAACTCGGGGGCGTTTTGGGTGCTTCGAGACTATCAATCGAGTTGCCTCGCCCCTACCACCTTATCTACAACCCTTTAGCCAGGTGGTAGTACAGGTCGTTCCAACGCAGCTCTTTTTTGAAACCGGAGACGGTGGTTTCTTGATCAATCAGTAAAAATTCCATACCGGCCATTTCGGCAAAATCCTCCAAATGTTCAGCGGTTAGCGCCAGGCTAAAGCCGGTGTGATGGGCCCCGCCGGCCAGAATCCAGGTTGCCGCCGCCGTCTTTAAATCGGGTTGCGGCAGCCACAAGGCTCTGGCCACCGGCAGCTTGGGCAGCGGCGCATCTGTCGGTACGGCGTCAACCGCATTGACAACCATCCGCAGACGATTGCCCATTTCCATAACCGCCGCATTGACCGCCGGCCCGGTCTTGGCATCAAACACCAACCGAACCGGGTCGGCCTTACCGCCGATGGACAGCGGGTGAACTTCAAGCGATGGCCTGGTGGCAGCGATGCTGGGGCAGATTTCCAGCATGTGCGCCCCCAGCACCTTCATCCCATCTGGACTCAGGTGATAGGTGTAATCTTCCATAAAGGAGGTACCGCCATCCAGACCGGCGCTCATCACCTTCATGGCTCGCACTAAGGCCGCCGTTTTCCAGTCCCCCTCACCGGCAAAACCATAATCCGCAGCCATCAACCGTTGGACGCCCAGGCCGGGGAGCTGGGCCAGGCCGTGCAGGTCCTCGAAAGAAGTGGTGAACCCTTTGAAATTGCCGTGTTCAAGGAAATGACGTAAGCCAATTTCGATCCGCGCCCCATCTCGCAGCGACTGATTTCGCTCGCTTCCGGGACGCAGCGCCGGCGCAACATTATATTGGTCGAGATATTCCTGGATAACTTGGTCTACCTCCCCATCCGACACCTCGTTCACAAATCGAACCAAATCGCCCACGCCGTAGCCATTGACGCTGTAGCCCAGCCTCATCTGAGCGTTGACCTTATCGCCTTCGGTTACGGCTACCTCGCGCATGTTGTCGCCAAAGCGGGCGAAGCGAGCGCCTTGAGCATCGTGCCAGGCGCAGGCTGCTCGCGCCCACGCCCCCAGGCGAGCCTGGACATCTTCTTCTTGCCAGTGCCCCACCACCACCTTGCGCTCCAGGCGCATCCGGCTGCCGATAAAACCAAATTCGCGGTCGCCGTGGGCGGATTGGTTCAGATTCATAAAGTCCATGTCAATATCTGCCCAAGGAATATCGCGATTGTACTGGGTGTGTAGATGGGCCAGCGGCTTCTGCAGCGCCTTTAATCCGGCAATCCACATTTTGGCCGGAGAGAAAGTATGCATCCAGGTAATCAGGCCGACACAGGTTTGGGCAGCGTTGGCTTCCAGGCATAACTGGTGAATGGCATCAGGGGTGGTCAGAACCGGCTTAAACACCACCTTGACCGGAATTTTAGCTGACTGATCCAGGGCCTGGGTGATGATTTGCGAATGTTCGGCTACTTTCTCCAGGGTCTCAGGTCCGTAGAGATGCTGGCTGCCGGTAATGAACCACACCTCAAATTGTTTGAGATCAATCATTTTAGCTTGCTCCTTTTCAGCCTATATTTTTAGTTGCACTCTTTCTAATCACCAATTCCGGCTGTAGGATGGGGGTCACGGTTGGCGATAGAGATATTCCATTGCGCCTGGCGTCAATCATTTCGATCAATCGCTGTACCCCTATCCTGCCCTGGTCCGTCAATTTGTGCCGAATAGTCGTGAGCGGTGGAGCAAAGTAGGCGGCTTCCGGGATGTTATCAAACCCCACAATCCCCAAATCTTCGGGTACACGCAGACCTAACTGGCGGGCAGCCTGCAACACACCCAGGGCCATCTGGTCATTGCTGACAAACACCGCGTCCAATTCGGGATATTGTTGGCACAACTGGTGAAGACCCTGCTCGCCGCTGGCAGAAGACCAGTCGCCTTCAAATATTTGCCAATTTTGATAGCTCGTTAATGCATCTTGCCAGCCCAAAAGACGTTGTTGAGCCGCTACCCAGCTTAAAGGCCCAGTAATAATCCCCAGATGCTGGTAGCCCTGAGCTAATAAATGCTGAGTTGCCAGCAAGCCACCCGCCCGATTATCTATCGAAACGGCGTGTTCGTTATACAACGGTTGTTCACAAATAAGCACCACCGGCGCCGGCAACTGGGAGGCTTTTCGTTGCAACCAGATCCGGTTATGCCCAATTTCGGGAATGGCCCAGATAATACCATCTACATGCCAGGCCAATAGCTCGCCAAGAATTTGATCACTGTTATCCGCTTCGGGCTGGTGAACCAGACTCAAGTGCAGCCGGTAGCCATATTCCGTCGCCGCTTGTTCCATGCCTAGCAAGCGGCGCATTGGGCCGTACTGTCCCAATTCGGCAATCACCACCCCCAGTGTCAGGCTGCGCTGCCGAATGAGACTGCGCGCCAGAGCGCTGGGCTTATAGCCAAGTTGATCAATAATCTGTTGGACCAACTCGCGCGTTTCAGCCGCAACATCGGGGCGATTATTGAGCACGCGGGAGACGGTTTGGGTAGATACCCCCGCTTGTTGCGCCACCTGCCTGATGGTTACCTGTTTATGCACCGACATAGGGCTTGCCGCTTATCCACTAAAAACCAAGTTTTGTAACCGCTCAGCCATGTCATTTCGACCGCAGGGAGAAATCCCCGACACCTTCCCCTTATGCGTTGTGCCCTGGGGATTTCTCGACCTTCGGTCTCGAAATGACATGAGTTTGAGTAGCACAAGTTTTTAAGGTGGCCCCTTCTCTCTGGGTCAAAAGAAGGGGCCACAGGTTGAATAATAATTCGTTAAGGTTTATTCTTCCGGCACGGTGGGCAGGTCGTTATCGAGTTCAGGGAAACCGGCCACCGGCTCAGTCCACAGCTTGCCGTCCAGGTAATCTTGCAGGTTCTCCGGTGTGACCACCACCGATGGGGTCAGGATAATCTCCGGCACTTCCT
>Ga0073934_10005590_pt1 | contig 19258 bp, 14 predicted proteins | sample LarsenN4metaG_FD_76834 | JGI IMG/M metagenome (GOLD analysis project Ga0073934, IMG submission 76834) | Hot spring sediment bacterial and archeal communities from British Columbia, Canada, to study Microbial Dark Matter (Phase II) - Larsen... ... | reverse complement strand
GGGCAGGCGGAAGGCGCGGCCAGCTTTGAAAAGATTGCACCCTATGATGCGGACCATAAGAATCTTCTCTGGACCTCACTCCTTACGGGAGGTGGTGAGGCGATCCCTGGCAGAGCGTAACCAAGGCGGCATGTCCTGTCGTTGTCTCAGGCTGCGGCGTGGTGTGGGTGGCCTTGGATGCAGCCTGGCTTTGGTGATGGCGATGCTGCCGTCCCGACTTCCCGGCGCGGATTTGCGTTCCGTCAGTGTGGTGGGGGAGCGCATGGTGGAACTGTATTTTGTGGATGGCCACGTGATTCACTACGGCCTGCGCCAGAACTGGGATGGGCGGGACAACCAGGTTTTTCACGAGCCTCTGGATCCGGCGGTGGCGGACGCGCCGGGCACTTATACGGTCGTAAGCGTGGATGACCCGGACTATCGGAAGCCGATTGTGCCTTTGCGGGTGGACCGCAAGTCGCGGGTGGTGGACGTGCACTCCATCTGGCGTGAGCCCAAATATATCTTTGGGCACTGGGTTTATCTGACCCTGCCCCAGCCTTTGAAGGCCGACAAGACTTACACGCTGCATCTGGCGCGGGTGGCCGGGAATCTTCCGGAGTATGTCTGGCGGCAGGATGCGCTGCGGCGCCTGAGCCCGGCGTTGCACGTGAACCAGGTGGGGTTTGCGCCCGAGGCGCCCAAGGTGGCGTATCTTTCCCTGTGGGCTGGCACGGCGGGTGGTGTGGATTATTCGGCTTGCGAAGGCCGGCAGTTCACGGTGCGGGAATACGCCAGCGGCGCGGTGGCGTTCACGGGAGAGATCCGCAAGCGGATGGCGGCGTCAGCGGCGGAGATGAAGTTCGGCGGGCGGGATCGGAACTTGAGTGAGGTCGGGGTATGGGCGATGGACTTTTCGCCGCTGAATCGTCCGGGGGAGTATGTGGTGGTTGTGGAGAGCCTTGGTTGCTCGCATCCGTTTGAAATCGGCGCGGACATTTTGCGGGAGCCTTTCTATTACGCGATGAGGGGCTTGTTTTTCCAACGGGGCGGCATTGAACGCGAGGTGGAGCCAGGGCGGGTGTATCCACAAGGGCACCATGAGCGGCAGGCCCAATGGTTTTACCGGCCGGATCTTGTGAAATCGGAGCTCAGCGGCATCAAGGAGCAAGAGTGCGATAAGCCGCTGGCGGGCGTGTATGGTTTTTACCACGATGCCGGCGACTGGGACTCCTACGCTTCGCACTCAGCGGTGCCGTTATCGCTGCTTCTGCTCTACAGCCTGGCGCCGGACCGGTTTGCCGACGGCGACGTGGGCAACCGCTATAAGGCAGATCCAGGGGCAGGGGACTGGATGGACGAGGGGACCAACGGTGTGCCGGACATTCTGGACGAAGCCGGGTGGCTGCCGCAATCGCTGCGGCGATTGCGGCAGGCGCTGATGAAGGCCGGTTACAGCGACGGCGGCGTGCCCTCTTACGTGGGGCAGGATGCCATCGCCTGGGAGAGGAGTTATGGACAGGGAATTCTGCCTTCGTGGGAAGACCGGCGACCGTGGATTGTGAATCGTGTTTGTCCTGCCGCAACCATGCGGTACGCGGCGATGGCGGGGTGGTACGCCCATGCCTTGAACACCTGGCATCGTTTGCGCCAGCCCAACGCGGAACATCCCCAGAGCCGGGAATGGGTGGCCGAGGCCCGCAGCGCCTTCGAGTGGGCCAAACGCCAGCCCATCAGGGAGCATCAATACGCGGGTTACGCTGCGCTGGCGGCTGTGTGCCTGTATCAGGTTACGGGCGAAATGTTCTACCAGGAGGATTTCAAGGCGTTTCGCAGCCAGGATCATACCCGTGGTTATGCCCAGGTGGACATCTGGCCGTGGTTTTATTATGAGGCTGTGTACGCGATGTTGCCCGCCTCGTTGCCGGGTCTGGACCAGGCGGCACAGCGTCAGTCGCGCGAGGCAGTCGTGCGCGCGGCCCGGGCCGATGCCCGGCGGATCGCGGACAGCATTGGTTTTCGCGCCAACCTGTTCACCTCGATGCACGGGCAGCTCTGCACGCCCCGGTGGCTGAGTCTCGCCGTGGCGCATGCGTTGAGCCGGGACGCCGCGTTGCTTGAGGCCATGTACCACGATGCGGCGTATTTTCTGGGGGGCAACCAGCGCAACACGGTGTATGTGACCGGTCTTGGGGAAAACCCGGACTCGCTCATTTTTCATCCCGACGCATGGATGCTCAGCGATTTCAAACACAAGGTTTATGCCTGGGAGCCGTTGCCCGGGTATTGCACCTATTTTGGCCAGTTGCATGATTACGTGGGCGGGCCGGGAGCGGAACGGCATGTGCAGACCAATGCGTATCCATCCTACACTTTGTGGCCTCTGACGGAGATGCGCAGTGGCAACCGTGAGAGCATCTCCGGGAACGAATTTACCGTACACCAGAACAACATCCACCTGGCCTTTGCGTTTGGTTTTTTGCGAGCCACGGCGGCGGGGGCGGGCGGATTCAAGCCACACCCACGCCCCTCAGTCGCCTTGCGGTGGCCGGAGGCGGGGCCTCTGCGGGCGGGGAGCAGCGTGACCCTGAGGGCCAGTGCCTCGCCGAACACGCGGCGGGTTCGCTATTATTGCGAGTGGCGATACCTGGGCGAGGGCACCGATGCCAGCCAGGGCTTTCCGCTTGAATGGAAAGTGAACGCGCCTCCGGGAGCCGCGGTTCAACTGACAGCGGTGGCGTTCAGCGACCGCGGACGCATTTCACTGCCGACGCCCCAGGGCGAAAAGGTTGTGAAGGTGGCACCGGCCCATCCCTGATCTGCGCTTGGTGCGGTGGGGTCGGGCCAAAGGCCCAAGACGCAGAAACCGGCGCAGCACGTGCGCTCGACAGACCCACGGCAAGGGCGCATACTGCCCTCCATGCGATCCATGCGATCTTTCTCCCTCGGTCCATCGGCGGGCCCGGGGGTGGTGGCGAAGTTGTTCCCCCGGGGAACGCGTGGCATCATCTTGTTTGCGCTCTCACTCTGCCTTTCCGCTCCCGCGGTGGTTCCGGAGCACACTGTGACCGATGGCGCGGTACGCCTGCAAGGCGTGGGGCCGGATAACGCGCTGATTTACGACAACGACTGGTGGTTTGATGTCTTCGACAACAACTACCTGTGGGCGCAGGCCAGCCTGGGCAAGGCCAGACTCCGGGGGACCATCGTCTCGCGGGACATGTGGGACTGGGAGAAGGGCTACCTCTACCCCATGCAGAAGTGCGTCGAGGACGCGGAGAAGGCCCTCAAGCTGGCGCGCGATTCCGGGTTGCGGAACCTCCCGCCGCTGACTCTGGGCTCGGCGCGGGTGCTGGCCCGCCCGGACAGCGGGCGCATCGAGGACACAGTGCCCGATCCGACCGAGGGCAGCCGGTTGATTGCCGCGGAGGCGCGCAAGGCCTCGCCCGCAAAGCCCTTGCTGGTGATCTGCGGCGGGCCCTTGACTACTGTGGCCAACGCATTGCTGACTGACCCCGGGATCGCCTCCAATCTCGTCGTCTTCAATCTGACAGTGAGTTCCTATGGCTACAATGGCAAGGATGGGTGGGCAGCCTATATCGTCGCCCGGCGCACGCGCTACGTGGATTGGGGCGGCGGCCAGTTCTGGGACAAGAACTCGGTGTTCACCGCGAAGGATTTCGAGGCGCTGCCGCAGAACCCGTTTTGTAACGACATGCGGCGACTTATCCAGTCGGATCTGGGCCAGGCGAACCAGCTTGGTGATGGGGCGCCGCTGGTGTGGTTGTGGCAACCGCGTTGCTGGGCTGCCGCCGAGACGCGGCAGGCGGTCTTTGAAGGCCGGGCCTTGTCTTTCAAACCTGTCAAGCCCGGTGAAAGCGGGGATGTGTTGGTTATTCCCAAGGGTGCGACCGACTTGAGGGCCTGCCGCGAGGAGTTCTTTCGTGTGGTGGGCGATCCGGCGGTTTATGCGCGGGGGCAAGTTCCCGACACCACGGCTGCGCGCCGCCTCGACCTGACAGGGCTTCAGGACGCGCGGCGGGTTCTCCTCAACCCCCACAAAGGCTGGTATCACCACTACCCCGATAACCACATCAACAAGTACGAAATCGCCCGCGACAGTGACCTGCTTGAGTTTCCCGGCATGGATCACCTCTACATCCGGCTGGCCTGGGCTTATCTGGAGCCGCGTGAGGGACAATTCGACTGGGGCGTGATTGATCGCATTATTGAGAAGTGGACCGCACACGGACTGGGCATCGCCTTTCGCATCAGTTGCAAGGAAACCAGCACGGACCGGCCGGAACAGCAGTTTGCCACGCCGCGCTGGGTGAAGGAAGCGGGGGCTCAGGGCGGGTATTATCGCGGGGGCAAAGCCGTGGGACCGGAAGGTCCGTGGGAGCCCGTGTTCGACGATCCCATCTTTTTGGCCAAACTGGACAAGTTTCTGGCGGCATTCGCCGCCCGTTACGACCACCAGCCGTGGTTGCGGTATGTGGACATCGGCAGCATTGGCGACTGGGGTGAAGGGCATAGCTGGGCGGGCAGTCAGAAGGAATGCGGGTTTGCGGCCCGCAAGGCGCATGTGGACCTGCACCTCAAACATTTCAAGAAGGCCCAACTAGTCGTGTCGGACGACTTTGTTTACGCGTTGCGTGACCCAACGGAGCGCGCCGCGCTGCATCAATACGTGCTGACCAACGGCATCAGCTATCGCGACGACAGCATTCTGGTGAATGGTTACCTGCCCGGGACCAGCGCGACGGATACGGTGCGCAGCCCGGAGTTTTTCGCCGACGCTTATCTTCGGACTCCGACCGTGTTGGAACTGGAACACTACGGCGCCGTGAAGCGACTGGGCAACTGGGAAGGGCGTCCGGATTCACTGGTGGCCAAACATGGGCGCGGGAAAAAGGGTCCGGATTATTTTCGCGGCGCCCTGGAGCGTCTGCATGCCACCTACATCGGCTATCATGGCTACGCCCATGAATGGCTGGCGGACAACCCGGAGTTCACCCGGGAAATGCTTAACCGCTGCGGTTACTGGCTCTTTCCGGTGACACTGGAGCTGGCCGAGACCGCGGTGGCGGGGGGCTCCACACCGATAAGCCTGGTGATCGAGAATCGTGGGTCGGCTCCGCCCTACCACCCTTACGAACTGCGCGTGAAGCTGGCGGGAGGAGGCGAACGCGTGACGAGCCGATTGGCCACCGCGGGCCCGGCGTGGCTGCCGGGCCGGCCGGTCGTCTGCCGCGGCGAGGCGCAGTTGCCCGCGGCCTTGAGTGCCGGCGAATACGAGGTTTCCATTGGTTTGTTTGACCGGGGCGCCGCCGGACGCGAACGTCCGGTCGAGATGGCCTTGCGAGCCGATTTGCGGGATGCGACGGGCTATTACCGGGTGGGGCGGCTGCGCGTGGCGGCGCCCCAAGCCTCGGGCCGGTAGGAGCCGCCGACTGGAGAAGCCGCACCTGTTACGCTCATGAAAGCGACACGTCATTGTCATCAATGTGGGACCGAATACACTTTCAATCGCAACCCCGGCCGCAGCGAAACCTGCGTGCGGTGCGGAGCGGATCTGAAGGTGTGCCTGAATTGCGAATTCTACGATCGCGCTGTGGCCTACCAGTGCCGTGAGCGCCGCGCAGATCCGGTGGCGGAAAAGCACCTGGCCAATTATTGCGAGTACTTCGAGTTTGCGCGCCGGGAGTACGTCCCCAAGGCGGAGGCCAATCGCCGGGAGGATTCGGCGCGCGCCGCCTTGAAGAAGCTTTTGGGCGACGACTAACCGGGCGTTTTCTCCGGCGCGGGCGTTTTGCTGAGAGTGAAGCGCCACTGGCAAAAACAATCTGGAGGGTGGGCGTCGGGTGGCGCGTAAACGCACTCCACACTAATGCGAGGGTCCACCACCCGGGCAACGCTGCGGAACTCCGCCGCGTGCATGGCTTTGCAGTCGTATTCCCCGAGGCCGCGTTTCAAGCGGGCTTCCTGCGGCGGGCAATGCGCCACCCGGAGGGTTAGAGCGTCCCCTTCCCATTGAACGTCGTAGGCAATCAACAGGCTCCAGGGAAAGAGCGCGTAGAGTTTCCAGAATGCCTCCAGGCCGGTTTCGCTCATGGGGAATCGCTGGAGGAGGTCGCGGGCGGCGAGGGTGGCGGCCCGTTCCCAGACACGCTCGTTGATTCTCTCGGCTGCGGGCTGTCCGAAGGCTTCGGCCGTGTAGAGGAACCAGAACGCGTCCACCACCCGGTAGTGGTGCAGGAAAAACTCGAGGTAGCGCTCGAGGCTGTCGCGGTCCATGGCCTGGAGAGGAGCGATGTTCATGATTGCCGGGCGGGGCTTGTTTGGGTTATGACTTCAGCCGTTTATGCCTGAGAATACCCCGGTAATCAATGGGATTCCGCCACGCCGCATTCACGAGGTCGCCCGTGAACTGCAACTGGACCCCGATCGCATCCTGCTCCATGGGCACTACATTGCCAAGGTGCCGATTGATGAACTGGAGGCTCGAAGCGGCCAACCCGACGGCCGCTTGATCCTGGTCACGGCCATGTCGCCAACTCCCCAGGGCGAGGGCAAGACAACCGCCACGATCGGCCTTGCGGACGCGCTGCGCCGGCTGGGGCATCGTGCCATGTTTTGCCTGCGCGAACCTTCACTCGGGCCCTATTTTGGGATCAAGGGCGGGGGCACGGGCGGCGGACGGGCCCAGGTGGTCCCCGCCGAGGACATCAACCTGCACTTCGTGGGGGACATGTACGCGGTCGAAAAGGCCAACAACCTGCTTTGCGCGATGACCGACAACCACCTGCAGCACGGGAACGAACTGGGGATTGACCCGCGTCGCATTGTGCTGCGGCGGGTGATTGATTTGAATGAACGTTCTTTGCGCGACATTGTGATCGGCCTGGGGGGCGTGCCGCACGGTGTGCCCCGGCGCGACGGCTTTAACATCACGCCCGCCTCGGAGGTCATGGCGATTCTCTGCCTGGCTCGGGATTTCGGAGATTTGGGACGGCGGATGGCGGCGATGGTGGTGGGGTTCACCTACAAGGGCGAGCCGGTGCGGGCAGCGGCGCTGCAGACTGTGGGTGCGATGCAGGTATTGCTACGCGACGCCATTCACCCGAACCTGGTCCAGTCGCTCGAGGGCACACCGGCGTTCGTCCACGGCGGGCCGTTCGCCAACATTGCCCAGGGCACCAATACGTCCGTGGCCACGCGCCTGGCGCTGAAGCTGGCCGACTACGTGGTGACCGAGGCGGGCTTTGCCACCGATCTCGGGGCGGAGAAGTTCTTCCATATCAAGTGCCGCCTGGCGGGGCTGCAGCCGGCCACAGCCGTCATCGTGGCAACCTGCAAAGCGGTGGCCTACCACGGCGGCTTCACCCGTGACGGCGGATTGGGCAACCTCGGCAAGCATATCGAAAATGTGCGCCTCTTCGGCCTGGAACCCGTGGTCTGCGTGAGTCATTTCCCCGATGACAAACCGGGGGACGTGCGGCAGCTCATTCAGTTCTGCGCGCGTCTGGGTGTGGAGGCCGTGGTCTCAAAACACTACGACGAAGGGGGGGCTGGGGCGGAGAAGCTCGCCGAAGCTGTGTTGCGGGCGGTTCGCCGTCATGGACGCAAGCGGCTGCGTTTCCTTTATCCACTGGACCTGCCGATCGAACGCAAGATCGAGGTGCTTGCGCGCAAACTCTACGGCGCGGATGGTGTGGAATATGACCGGGCGGCCCGGTCCAGCCTGGAACTGCTTACCCGGCACGGTTTCGGGAACCTGCCCATCTGTGTGGCCAAGACGGCCATGTCGTTGTCGGATGATCCGGAAAAGCGTGGAAGGCCCCGGGGATTCAAGATCACGGTGAACGACTTGCGCATCTCGGCTGGCGCCGGTTTTGTGGTCGCCATTTGCGGGAATATCGTGACCATGCCAGGCCTGCCCCGAGTGCCGGCTGCGGCGAAAATTCCCATGGTTCCTGCGTAGGCTCCGTCTGGCCAGGCGGCGCAAAGCCAAGGTGTGGGAAGATCTTCAGGACTCGTGTGCCGCGCGCTTCCACTGCAGGCGCGCCAGGTAGGGATCCACGCGGGCCAGAACCAGGAAACAGCACTGCTCCATCAGTTTTTCCAGGAACGAGCGGGACCGGGCCCACTCTGCCGGGTCAATCCGGCGGCAATGCTCCAACATGCCTCGCGCCATTTCGCGCCCCTCCGCCGCCAGGTCGTCGTCCCGGACGCGGACCAGGTACTCGTAGTTGATGGCCAGGCCGCGAACATCCAAATTGGCTGAGCCCACGAAGACCAGTGAATCCAGGATAAGGAGTTTGGCGTGCAGCACCTGGGGCTGATACTCGTAGATCTCCACCCCCGCCCGCAGCAGCCCGTGGTATAGCCGACGGCTGGCGTGGTAGGAAACTTTCACGTCGGATTTTCCCGCCAGGATGAGGCGGACGCGGCCGTGGCGCCGGGGGATGCGCCGCAGTTCGCGCCGCAGGCGCCACGGAGGCAGAAAATAGGCGCTGGCGATGTGGACCTCACGAGCCTTGGCGAGGTCGGCTGCCAGCGCACGTTTGATGAGTTGATGTCCGCGCCCCGGACCGCTCAGCAGCAGCCGCCAGTTGTGTTCGGCTGAGGTCTGCGAAACCCCTGTCCGGCGCAGTCGCTGCAATCGCTGGTGCCGGAACCCGGCCCGGGCGAACATTCGGTCACAGCTTGCCCCCAGATCATCCACCAGGGAGCCCTCCACCTCGAGGCCGAGGTCACGCCAGCCTTCGTTGACGCCATCACCGTCGTATTCCCGGGCGACATTGAATCCACCCACGATTGCCTTGCGGTCATCCACCACCATGATCTTTCGGTGGTCCCGGTAGCTCATCCTTTTCAAGGACAGCGGATTGAACCACAAGACCTCGGCCCCCGCGTTTCTTAATGGCTCCCAGAACGAATCTGGCAGTTCCAACGAACCGACTGCGTCCACCATGACCGTCACCCGGACGCCGCGCAACCGGGCACGCAACAGCGCCTCGCGGAAGGCCGAGCCCACAGGGCTGTCGTCGAAGATGTAGGTCTCGAGACGAATGGATTCCCGCGCGCTTTCAATCGCCGCGAGCATGGCGCGCAGGCCCTCGCGGCCGGTGCGCAACCAACGAAAAACCGAGGGCCCGGTTCTGGCTTGTTGCGCGGACATCAGGGAGGTGTTTACCAGACTTCCGTGGCGTCTGAAAGCTGGAACTGGTTATTGGTCCCGCAGCGGGCCCCCTGACCCAAAGCGGCGGGGGAGGGCGCGGGCAAAGTCGGTACGCCACGGACTGCCTCCCTCTTTTGCCCCGGGGGCACTTGCGGGCCACGTTCCGAACCCGGGCACTCGATGGAGCGATCCACCGCGCGGGTCGGCAAAAAGTGGAGCAGGTTCGCGCCGGGGCCGCCCTCCGATTCAGAGCGGGCGCTTGGCCGGCGCCGGGGTGCCGCCCCGCGCCTTCCAGCGTTTATGCATCCAGATCCATTGCTCAGGGTGGCGCAGAAGCATCTTTTCCAGGGCGGCGTTGCAGGCCCGGGTGGTGCGGCGAATGGCTTCGGCCGAGTCCTCGCAATCCACCACCGGCAGAGGGTCCTCGAAACGCAGCACGTGTGAACCGTCCGGTTCGCGCCAGGTGGCGGCGGGGATGATGGGCGCGCCGGTGCTCAGGGCCAGCAAGGCCAGGCTCTTGAAAGTGCCGGCGGGGCGGCCGAAGAAGTCCACCATCACGCCCAGTTTGCGGTCGGCGTGCTGATCGAGCACATAAACGACGATCGCCCCCTGTTGAAGTAACTGCAGGATCGCATCGAGGGAGCCGCGTTTGGGGATGCTGCCAAAACCGGCGCGGCGAAACCGCCAGTTGACGAAAGCCTCGAACCACGCCGGTTTGAGGGGGCGGCGCACAAAATGGAACAGACCGCGATACTGGGGAAAGGCATGGATGGCGGCCACGGTGGCCACCTCCCAGTTGCCAAAGTGCCCGGTGAGCAGAAGCAGCCCGCGGTCTTTCCGCCAGGCGCGAATGGGGGCCTCGATGTTCTCGACGCGTGTCCAGGCGCGGCGGCGCTTCTCGCTCATGAAAGGCAGGCGGATGAACTCGATCAGGAAACGGGCGAAATGCGCATAGTAGGCCTTGGCCAGGAGGAGAATCTCGCTTTCCGGAAGCGTTTGGCCGAAGACCTGGCGCAGGTTGGACAACACGACGCCGCGACGATAGGGCAACAGATGGTAGAGCCACCGCCCGAACCAGGGAGCATCGGTCTGCCGGGGTATGGCCAGGGTCATCGCGGAAGCGGTGCTGGCGGTATGGGTGAGCGAGACGCGGATGCACTCCACCCGGTGCAGGTCCATCACGGCGCGGCCCTCGACACTGGGGGTAATGGTAGGCTGGCCGTACTGGTCCCGGACCACGGCAAAATCGGCCGGACCGATCCGGCCCAGTGCGGTCTCTCGGGGAAAAAGTTTGCAGCAGGCTTCCTTGGCGGCGAAGCGCGCCGCCAGGCTGGGCAGCCGGCCAGGCCCGTCGCCAGCATCCTCGAGTTCCTGCTGGCTGAACAGGCGGCCCAGGTCTTCGGGATTTGTGGCCGCAAGGAATCGTTCCATGCGGGCCAACTCTACGGTGTCAATCCCGCACCTGGAGGCTGGGGGAGTGTCGGCCATCCTCAGTCGAGCACACAGGGCACCTCGCCCACGAGCAGGGCTGCGTTCATGCCGGCAAAGCCCCGGCAAATCACCAGAGCAATCCCGCTCCGGGGGGCCTGGGCGTGGGCGAACACAGGCAACGGCCTGCAGGCGGGGTCCAGCGTCTCGATCGTGGCCACAGCGGGAACCACCCGTTCGCTCAAGGCCCGTAAGGCCATCACCAGGTCGAGCATTCCGGAGGCGGCAATGCAGTGGCCAAAGGCCCACTTGAAGGCGGTCACTGGAGGCGGGTGGGTTCCGAAAACGCGGCGGATACCCAGGGCTTCGGAGGCGTCCGAACTTTGGGTGCCGTTGCCGTGGGCCACGATCATTCCCACGTCTGCTGGCTGCAAACGCGCGTCGGCCAGGGCCAGTTCAATCGCACGGGCCACGCCATCCCCGTCAGGCCGGATCTCCAATATACCTGATCCCTCGGTCACACAGCCAAAACCAAGATACTCGCCGAGGATTTGCGCTCCGCGTGCCTGCGCCTCCTGGAGCGTCTCGATGGTGACGGCGGCGGCGCCTTCTCCCAGCACCGTGCCGGCGCGCTTCGCGTCAAAAGGCCGAATGGTGTCGGGGGCCAGCAGGCCGACGCGGTGGTAGCGCAGAATGGTTTCGGCGTCTATCGGCGTGTCGTGTCCGACCGCCACCGCCCGATCGGCCTCTCCTTCGCGTAACGCCCAGGCGGCTTCGGCCAGTGCCTGGGAGCCGCTGACGCACTGGTTGGTCACGCAGGCGTTCACTCCCTTGAACCCATGCCGGATGCCCACATGACAGAGCACGTTATTGGGCAAGTTCTTGAGGAGCCACATGGGGTTGACCACGTTGCCCAGCTCGCGCCCGAAGGCGGGCAACTCCCCTTTCGCCTCGGTGAGCAGCGGCAGAAAATCATAATTGCTGTTGTAAGTGCCGCCCCCGGATCCGGCAAACACACCGGTGCGGTCGTTGAAATGAACCACTGCCTCGGGCTTCATCGCATCCCGATATGCCGTCAGTCCGGAGTGTTTGATGGCCGCTCCGGCCGCGTAAATGCCCAGCATGTCGGTCCGGGAGATGCTCTTGTGAAGCTTACGATCTTCCACCAGGGTGCGGTTGTCCACGCCAGTCAGCTCGGCGGCAACTTGCACCGGCCAACGGCTGGCGTCCCACCGGCGCAACGGTCCGATGGCCGACTGACCCGAGACCACGCGCGTCCACAGTTCGTCCACTGTCAGGCCCGCGGCGCAGACGGCGCCCATGCCGGTGAAGACAATGCGCGTGGTGGTGTTCATGAGCAGGAAGTCCGCCTTTCTGGCGTGGCGGCGGGCGGCTCGTCGGGATGGCGAAATACCAGGCAACTGTTGGAGCCGCCGAAGCCCAGGGAATTCGAGAGCGCCGCCCGGATGCGCATGCGCCGCGACTGGCCGCGGACGATGTTTACATTACACTCCGGGTCGGGTGTTTCCAGGTTTGCGTTGACCGGGGCAATGCCGTCGCGGATCGCCAGGGCGCAGACGGCGGCTTCGACCGCGCCCGCCGCTGAGATCAGGTGGCCCATGCAACTTTTTGTCGAGCTGACCGCCACACGCGCCGTCTCCGGACCGAGCACCACCTTGAGGGCGGCGCATTCACTGCGGTCGTTCATCTGGGTGGAGGTGCCGTGTGCATTCACGTAGTCGAGGGTTTCCGGCGTGACTCCGCCGTCGGCCATGGCCTGCTGCATGGCTTGAATCGGGCCGTCGCCATTGGGTGGTGAGTCGGTGATGCGGTAACTGCTCAGGGAATCTCCCACGCCGGCAAACTCTGCGTAGATCCTGGCGCCACGGGCCCGCGCTTGTTCCCAGTCTTCCAGCACCAGAAACCCCGCGCCCTCGCCGAGCAGAAATCCATTGCGCGTGGCGTCGAAAGGACGACTGGCGCGTTGGGGCGTGTCGTTGTCGGTGGAGAGGGCTCCCAGCAGGCAGAATCCGGAGAGGCCGATCGGGTTGAGCATCGAGTCAAATCCGCCGGCCAGAACGTAGTCCACCAGGCCCCGACGCAGCACCCGCAGGGCCGTGCCCAGCGCCTGGCCTCCGGAGGCACAGGCGGTATGGACCGCGGTGGCGTAGCCGCGAATGCCAAAGTATCGTGTGATCAGGCCGAGACCGGCGTTGCTTTGGCTGCGACAAAAAGCGACCGGATCGGTCGGAAAATCCTCGTTCAGCAAGCCGTCGGGGTTGAACTCTCCGGACGCAAAGCAATTGCGATGTGTGTCGCGCAGTTCTTCGAACGGAATGCCGAGCATGCCCGCGCCCACCGCGCAACCCCAGCGTGCGCTCGTCGCCGCCGTCGGCCGAATTCCCGCGTCGGCCAGGGCTTCCTGGGCGGCTGCCAGGGCGAAGGCGTGCGGCGGCAGGCAGAACTTGAGCAGGCGACGGTCGTTCAGATGTCGGGTGGGCTCGAAGTCCTTAACCTCCGCTCCAATCCGCACGGGGAAGCCGCTGGCGTCGAAGCCCCGAATGGGCGCTGCGCCGCTGCGGCCGGCCACCAGCGCCTCCCATGTGGCCGGGGCGCTGTGCCCCAGAGGCGTGACCATGCCCAGCCCCGTGATGGCGACACGTCGTTTAGCGCTCATGCCTCCTCCTTTCCTGCGAGCAGCAGCGTGCCGGACCCGATTGGTTTGCGGCCCCGGCGCGCCGTGACGCGGAAGCGCGCTGTCTGCCCGTCGCATTCTTCAACCACCGTCTCCACTTCCACCCTTTCGCCCGGTCCGATGAATGCCCGCAATTTCGAGTCCAGGATGGCGCGGGGGGTCCACGCGCCACCCGATCGAGGCGGAGGCAGTTCTGCCGCCAAACCCAGCGTTACCTCCAGGTTGGCTTGCACCAGCAGGGTGCCTGGAAACACCGGCCGCCGTGGGAAGTGGTCCAGAAAGAAGGGGGCTTCGTCTGGAACCTCGATAATCGCGAGTCGCGAGACGCCTGGCTGCCCACCGACAGGCCGGGCCTGGATGAGCGGCACGCCAGCAAACGCGACCGGCTCGGCGCCGGGGCCGCGCAATACTTGATAGTGCGTTCGAACCGCCTCCGGGTCGTCGTAGTCCGTCATGGGCACCATCGGTCCAACCGCATGGTGGAGACGCACCACGGGCGCACCGTCCGCCATGGCCACGCCGTGGTAGGCTACCGCCGAGTCGTCGAGGGTTTCGATATCCGCCGCCAATTCGAGGGTCTGGCCGGGCCGGGGAGGAGTGAGCAAGTCAACGCGGGCGGCGATACCCGCCACGGGGCGGAGGCGAAAATCCAGCTTCGCCATGGCGACCCACGCCGCCAGTTGCCCGGTCGCTTCAGCCGCCAGGAGGTGAGGAAACCGTTCTACTTTGTCGGGAATGGCATAGGCACCCCGGACCGTGACCCCGCCATCGCCCTCCACGGACAGGATGCGGTCCACAAAAGTGAAGGCGCGGAAATGCGGGCTCATGGCATTCGAAGCGGCGGCGACTCAGGCCGCTCCGGCTCCGGCGGCGGCCCGCTGCTGGCGGATCACCATCTTGCAAAAGGTTTCCGTGGTAAAAAGCTTGGGGATGTCGGCGACGTTCAGTGGTCCTTTGAGCCGCTCGGCGGGCACCTCGTTGAGGAAGGCCCGCAGGCGTTCCAATCCCGCCTCGGTCACCACACCGCCTTTTTCAAACTCGGCTTCAGAGAGGCTGCCCCGGGCCTCTTCAACGATCTTCCCCCGAGGAATCTTGACTTTGAACGCGCGCTCCAGGCGGAACACGATGTCCAGGAAGTCAATGGACTCGGCTCCCAGATCGTTGATCAGGGAGGACTCCGGTTTGACCTCGGACACGTCGCATCCCAGCGCGTCGGCCACGATTTCCGCCACTTTGGGAAACACGGCCATGACTTCTTCTTTAGTGATACTCACGTTATTGCTCATGTTGTCATTCCATCTTGAAGCCGCCATCCACGTACACCACCTGGCCGGTGATGTAATCTGCATACCTTGATGCCAGAAACCAAACCGCGCCGGCCACTTCCTCGGGCTTGCCGATCCGGCGCAGCAGAATGCGCGAGAGCACCGCGTCGCCGCCCCGCTCCCGCACGGCGCGCGACATTTCGGTTTCGATGACGCCGGGAGCCACGGCGTTGACATTGATGTTGCGCGAGGCCAGTTCGACGGCCAGTGAGCGGGTCAGGGCGTTGATCGCTCCCTTGCTGGCGGCGTAGTTTGTCTGGCCCCGGCCGCCCTTTTCGCCCGCCACGGAACTCAGATTGATGATCTTCCCGCGACGGCGCGCCATCATGTGCGGAACCACGGCCCGACACAAGTTAAACGCGCCCAGGACATTCGTGTCCAGCACCTGCCGCACGTCGTCCTCGCTCAGGGCGGCCAGCAGGTTATCCCGGATGACCCCGGCGTTGTTCACCAGCACGTCAATTTGGCCCGTGCGATCCATGACGCGTTCCACCAGTGCCTCGCAGGCGGCGGCGTCGCGGACATCCAGCGCCTGGTGGGAAACCTTCGCCCCTGCGCACGCGGCGACAACCTCGTCGGCGGCGCCCACGTTTTCGCGGTAGGTGAAGACGACGTCCATGCCCGAGGCCGCAAGCACCTGCACGATGGCGGCGCCAATGCCCCGGCTGCCGCCGGTCACCAAGGCTACTTTGCCGGTCAGACCGGAATCCGTAAGACTGGGTGGGATCATCCTGAAATACTGAAGCCGCCGTCCACCACCAGGGTGTGGCCGGTGATCATTCGCGCCTCGGGCAGACACAATAGATAAACCGCGCCGGCTACGTCCTCAGGTGTCAACGTGGGCCCGGCGGGCGTGCGCCGGGCGAATTCCTCGAGCAATTGCTCCCGGTTGGGAAAGTACTTCAGCGCGTCCGTGTCCACCACCCCGGCGTTGATGATGTTCACCCGAATGCCGCGCGGTCCGAGTTCCTGGGCCAGGCTCCTGGCCAAGGCCTCGAGGGCTGCTTTGGAGGCGCCAATGAACGCATAGTGTGGAATGGCTCGTGTCGCTCCCAGGCTGGAGATGCCAATCAGGCACCCGCCCTCTGGCATCAGGGGCGCGGCCTGCACAGCGAGGGAGTGCAACGCCAATGCGTTTGTGTCCATGCACCGCCGCCAGTGCTTTTGGGTCAGTTCCATGGCCGGGCGCAAGACCCCAATGGCGGCGTTGCTGACCACGATATTCAGCCGGTCAAAGACCTGTCGGAAGGCTTGGAACGCCTCGGCTACGCTCGCGGGGTCACTCACATCCGCCTGTGCGGCCAAAGCCCGCCGCCCCAGATCGCGAATCGTCTGAACCACTCGCTCCGCCTCCTCGTGGCTGTTGTGATAGGCGATGGCCACGTCGCAGCCTTCGCGGGCCAGCTTCAAGGCAATGGCCCGCCCGATGCCACGGGCTCCGCCCGTGACCAAAGCAACTTTTCCTGCCAGCGGCTCGTTCATGCGCGCAAAGACGTGCAAATAGTGGTTGGCCCCGCCCTGAAAAGCAATCCCCCTTTCCGGGACGGTTGGGCCCTGGGGGAACATCCAGGCCTCGTTGGTCGGAGCGAAAGCTGGTGGACGGCGATAGGAGCATGGGCGGGGGAACCCCCTGCGCGGTTGAGAAGAGGGGGAGTGGCACCCACTCCGAGCGGCCTCGTCGGGGGGGCACTTACCGGCCCGTATCCTCAGCGGCCAAATTTTCGGTCAGGTGATTCGTTGGCGCTGGAGCCGGTTTTGGCCGTCAACGGATCGCTAAGCAACGATCAGTTCAGGGCTGATGGTCTTTCAGTCACGGACGAACAGGGCAAGGGCAGCGGTAAAGCCGTGGAGAAAGCTGCGGTCGCCGATGGGGCCGATTTCTCCATTGCAGAAGAAGCCGGCAAGACCCAGGGGCCCCAGCACTTCCTGCACCCGGCGAGCATCATGATTGGAAACGTTGAAAAGCTGGCGACCCCGTCCGTTGCAGCAGCACAAGACGCCGCCGAGCACCTGGTGTCCGCGCAGCCGGGCTTTTTGACGGGTCAGGAGTGTGTTGATGTCCGCCGCAGCGGTCTGAGCATCGCGGCGCTGGAACTGGATGGCCTGGCCGACGCGAGGGAGAGCTCCGATCTGCAAGGCCCCGCTGGACGGGTCGGCCCCCATGAGGTTACGGATAAGGAAGTCCCCGCGTTGGAATTCTTCGAGGTATTCGTTGACCACCAAGCCGACGAGCAGGTTGCCCTGTGTTTTGCGCTGCTCCTCGGCGGAAAGGTTGTGAAACGTTTCGGCCAGAACGTCATAGGCTCTGCGGTTGGCGATTTGGTAAATGATGTTGTGTTCGGCGCGGGTGATGGTCCAGGTTTCACCGATGGGAGTGCAACCCTGGGAGATCACGCCCTCCAGCCGCACCTTGCCGCCGACGGCAAGAACCACACCTCCGTCTTCAAACACCTGGCCGTTGAAGTAGATCTGAGCACCTGGTTCCCCGGATTTGCCGCTGGCCAGACCGCCATAAACCGGGAGCGGGCTGAACGCTTCGTTCCACTGGCGCAGCCAGCGCTCACAGTCGGTTTGAAAAGGTTCGAGGAAGGCCAGCCAGCCCAGGCAGGTTTCGGTGTTCAAGCCCGTTTCGGCATGCCAATAGGCCGGGCCGTTAGCCTCCTCGATTTGTTCCTGCGTAATGCGGCAGGCTCTGATTTCCGCATCGGGCAGGTAGTAGAGGCCGAGCACCAGGCCGGGCTGGCTTTCGATTTCCTGGTCCCCGGCTACCAGCGAGGTTCCGGAGCAGCCGATCAGGAGGGGGATGCGGGCATTCAGCCGGAGGATCTCCAGCACGGCGGCCGCGTGGGGAAAGAACCGGGGCGACATGAAAACCAGTCCCAGGGAAACCTGCGGGGCCTTGAGATCCTGGCGGACGGTGCGCGCCCATTGCCCCAGAGCAGGTTCGTCAAAGGGCCCGGAGTAATGGGCGGCCACAGCAAATTCATCGGGCGCGTTGTTCATCGAGGGAAATTTACGGCGAAGGTGAGGAGTTTCCAATTCGGACTTCCACGACAGACCAGGCCCCTGGATTACCCAGCCACTTGAAACGCATACCCTTTCAAGTATTCGGTTTCGGGAATCATGGGGATCACGGGATGATCGGGGCCTTGGGTGAAGACGGCAATCCGGCGAAGCACTCGGCGAGCGTCGAAGGCCGCTGACAGAATGACGTCCAGGAAGGTGCGCGAGTCCACATGGTGTGAACAGCAGAAGGTGGCCAGGGTCCCGCCGGGGCGGAGCAACTTCAAAGCCCGGAGGTGAATTTCCTTGTAGCCGCGCAGGGCGTCGGGCACCGACGCGCGGTTGCGAGTGAAGGAGGGCGGATCCAACACGATGCAATCGAAGCGGGGAATCAGTTTCTCGTGAGGAGGAGTGACCGTCTGGGCTTTGAGCCAGTCGAAAACGTTGGCCACTTCGAAGGAACATTGGCTTTCCAGCCCGTTGGAGGCGGCGTTGCGCGAGGCGGAGGCCACAGCCTCTGCGCTCTGGTCCAGCCCGTGAACGTGCGCCGCGCCAGCCCGGGCGGCATGCAGGGCAAATCCCCCCATGAACGTAAAGCAGTCCAGCACCTGATCACCGGGCCGGATGAGTTCAGCCACGCGCTGGTAATTGACCTGTTGGTCCAAGTACAAGCCGGTCTTGTGCCCTTGTGTGAGATCGGTGTGAAACACCAGGCCATTCATGCGGACCGCAATCTCGCTCTCGAGTGTGCCGGCCAGCAGCCCTCCCGCTTCGGGCAGGCCCTCAAACCGGCGGGAGGCGATGTCGTTTCTCTCAAGAATGGCGCGGGGGGAGAACATTTTTTCCAGCACGCCAACAATGGTGCCTTTGCGCTGGTCCATCCCGAGCGAAGAGGTCTGGAGCACAAGGACCTCTTCATAGCGGTCCACGATCAGGCCGCTGAGAAAATCGCTCTCGGCGTTAACCAGCCGGCAAGATGTGGCCTGAGGCATGAAACGTTTGCGCACCGCGACGGCCGCTTCGATGCGGCGCTCGAAGAAACTGGCATCCACTTCGACCCGCTCCCGGGCCAGCATCCGCACCTGAATCCTGGATCGAGAATTATACAGTCCAACTCCCACCAGGCGTTGCCGGGAGTCCTTAATCGCGACCACGTCGCCGTCACCCACAGGGGCAGTCAGACGCGCGATCGAGCTCGCATAGACCCACGGGTGACCCGCGACAAGGCGTTCGGCCTCACCCGGTTTGAGTATGGCGGCTGAAAGCGTAGGCATGGCTGTGAACAGACGTTTGTGAATCAAACGGGCATTAAGGCTTGCGGATGACTTCCTGGATGCCAAGCGAAATCGGCATAACGGGGGCCATCACGTTTCAGGCCAAAGGAGGGCGTTGACGTTCCAGTTTGCGCCAGGCTTTTTCCCGCCGATGGCATTCGGCACGGAGCAACTCCTCGGGGGACCACTTCCTGGCCTGAGCCGCCTCGGCGAGATCGAATAATTGAGCCGCAAGCTCCGCGCGAGTGAGGGCCGTGGTTTTCGGTTTTGCCATCAATCCCGCTTTGCGCGCCTTCTTGACCAGTTTCTCGGCGCGCATCAGGGCGGGCAGACTCCTGGGGATGCCGTCGAGGGAGGAGGTTCGGGCATG
>Ga0073934_10005588_pt1 | contig 19266 bp, 18 predicted proteins | sample LarsenN4metaG_FD_76834 | JGI IMG/M metagenome (GOLD analysis project Ga0073934, IMG submission 76834) | Hot spring sediment bacterial and archeal communities from British Columbia, Canada, to study Microbial Dark Matter (Phase II) - Larsen... ... | reverse complement strand
TCGCGCCCAAGCGCTCGCGCATGCCTGGCGATCCCCCGCCGCCGGACTCGCTCTCGTAAGCCGCGCCGGCGTAGTGGCCGGCGGCCACGTCGCCAAATTGCGGCTCAGCGCCGTCGTACTCATAATCAGCATCGACGCTGGTGCTTTTCGGCCTGAGGAGTATCCATGCCACGCCCAGGCTCGCCACCGCGACCGGCACCGGATTGCGGCGCACAAATTGCCCGACGCTGTCGGCTACGCCGGGGCCTTGCCGGCCCAAGTAGTCTAATATCTGATCGAACAGATTGCGCGGTGATAGCTTGCGCTCAAGAGCGCCTAACGTGCGGTCCATCTCCGCCCGGGTTTGATCGATTTCCCGCTCGAGCGTCTGCGCGTCTTTTTGTCCATCGTGGGCTATTCCGGTCTCGCTCATGACACCCTCCTGGTGATCAACTCTTTGTCTTTGCGCAACGACTCCTGGGTGCGCTCGGGCTTGAGCACGGCCAAATCGAATTTCTCCTTGCCGCCCTGCAGCATAAGATAACCCGCCAGGGCCAGCACCGCGCCGACGATGAGCGCGGCGAGCCACGGCGCCATGAACTCCGCCAAGAGTAAAACGATAGCGGCCAGTAGAACCATGATACCGGCGAACAAAACCGCGCCGCCGGCGGCCATCGCCAGGGTTGCCGTTCTGACCTGCGCGGCCGCTTCGTTGAGCTCCGCTTTGGCGAGCGCCACTTCCTTTCGGAAAAGCGTCGTCATCTCGCTGGCCAGTCGGCCGATCAAGCTGGCGGCCGATTCCGCTTGCGCTTCGGCATGGACGCTATCGGGTTCGCGCCCTGAGAACTCGTGCGAAGACGATGAAAGCGCCACGGTCATTCTCCTTTCGCTCGCTCGCTGCCGCCAAGCGAACTCGCCGGAGCCGGCGCTCCGCTTGCGGAGCGGATATGAACGTCTTCCATCTGCGCCTGCGGCGCGCCGCTCCAAGCCGGCGCGCGGCCGGTTAGATCGGCTGCGTCAAGTGAATTCATCGGCGAACTGCTTTGCGGCGATGCTTTGAGAAAGCGCGCCAGCACGACGCCGGCCGCAATCGAGCCGAGGAAAAACAGTTCCGGATTTCGCCGCGCCGCTCGGCGGGTGTCGTCGATCAGTTGTTCTATGCTGCGGTGGCGCAGACCGTCGGCGAGATTTTTCAGGCTCGACGCAAGCTGCTCGGTGTATCCGGCGAGGGAAGCAAAATTGCCTCGGTTGAGCTCTTCAGTCGTGCGCTCCACCACGCCGGCGAGACGGTTCGCCTGCTCGGCCGCTGCTTGCTTCTGCGTCTCGATCCTCTGCTTGCCCGTCTCAGCAATATTTTCCGTGATGTTGTTCACGAAGCCTGCCGCCTTTTGACCGCCGACTTCGCGCTGCGGCTGATCGCTCGCATGAATAGCCGATTCACCGTTGATGCTCGTCATGATTTTTCCTCCCGACGCGGTTTTATAACGCAAGTGATATGCCACTACGGCTGCGGCGCAAAAACTGCGTTTCGTCCCAGCGATAAGACAAGCTTGCGAAACGGCGTGCGCCCCGGCTGCACTGCGCATCTCACATTTGGACGGGGCTCGTGTTCGCTCAAGCGTAGTAACGGCGCGTCTCCGCCGCGACGCCGTCGAGATCAGGAAACAGATGCCGTTCGTCCATGCCGACGAGATCCAGCTGGTCGCGCAGCCGCGGTAGCGCCGCGGCCGGAATGACGAGGCGCTTCAAGGCGCAAGCCAGTTCATGGCGTGCGAGAAAAGCGTCGAGCGAGCTGCTCGTGTCGGAGCACAACGTAAACGCCGCCGACTGCGCGATCAATCGAATGTCGAGTCCAGGCGGCTCAAGCAAGCAGGCAAACGGTTTGTCGAGCCGGCCTTCGAACAAGTGCCACGGCGCGAATCTGCCGCCGGCGCCAAAAAGCCGCTCCATGTCGGTGATCAGCAAAGCCAGATCGGGCAGGCCGAAGGCGGCGTGGACCTTCTGCCAATCGAGCTGCCAGATCGCGGCATCATGCCTCGACTGGCGAACCCGGGTGGCGAAATGGCCGGCTACGAGCGGCGAATAGCTCCAGTCGAACAGGCGCGTCGGCACGCCATGATGCTGCGCCGCGACCAGCAACTCCCAATCGTTGCCGTCGGCGCCTGCGCTCAGATACGGCCGCGCATAGCGGAGAAAATGGCGCAGGATGTGCGCTTCGAGATGAGCTTTGGTATGGGGAGGTGTAGTGCCGCCGAGCCGATCGAGGCTGGTAAGCAGCGGCCAGGACGCATCTTGCGCGCCGTGGTAGACACAGCCGCTGCGCCACCGCCCAGTGATCGGGTCGGGCGCCGCGGGCGTCACCCGATCGATCAGTTCGCCCAGACTCGTAATGATCACCTCGGCGACTTTCATGCTAAACCTTTGCGCCCCGCATGGATTCGCGCGCAGAGCGTGAATCTTAGCCTCAAACGTCCTTCGGCAGAGATCTTTCCAAATGGCGGACCATACGGTCGACGTCGGTCTGTTCGATCAGAGCGCGCGCCTCCGCGTCCCGCTCGTCGGGTTCCAAACCGAGCCGCCGCGCAATCCGCTGCAACTGGTGCAGGACCAGCGTGGCTTCCTGCTCGGCTAAAAGATTGACCTGGAGATCGAGATGAGCTCGTCGCTCGGACTGGCGCACCATGCGGTTTTGGCTGATCAAGATGACAATGGCCAGCAGCACCCCTTCGGTCGAAACGATCAAGGTCAAAACGCCGAAGGGAAATGGATCGAAGGGCTCCACGCCGGGTATCCCGCCGATATTGATCAATACCCAGCTGACAAGCGCGCCGACATGAAGGCTGATGGACGAAAAACTGCCGGTCGCCCGCGTGATCGCATCGCTCAGGCGCTCCGCGGTAGAACGCATCTCCAACGCCTCGCGCTCCAGGCGGGAAACCGCGCGGACGTTTTTCTGCGACGGATGGCTTCGTTCACTCATCAAAACCCGAGCTGGCCACAACCATTCGGCAAAAGCCGCCGCGAGTCTGGCGATTTTAAGACTCGTGCCTCCGCTTCACATGCGCTTATTTTCGCAATCGTCACTCTTTCCTGCTCGAGTTGCCTGCCAAGAGCAGGCCGAGCAGAAGAGCCGCTTCGGCGAACGCGTCGAGCAAATACACCCGCGCGATGCGGCGCTTTGCGACGTAGGTGACATCGATCAGCGCCAGCGCGGCGCCGGTCCCCGCGGCGAGCAGCCGGCCTTCCGGGCTTACGGTCTTGCGCTTCGAAGCGAGCAGGAGCGAAGCGCCGATCGCGGTCACCAGGATGCCGACGGTTTTCACGAGCCACTTGTCGGTCTTCGGTCCAGTAACCCGTTCGAAGCTGCGCATGTTCAAAAGCGGCCAGATTCCGCTCGCCACGTAATAGCCGCCCTGGATCAGTAACGGGATCCTGGCAAAATCCGCTTTGCCCGGCCGAGTCCGCAACGGCAACTCCATTCCAGGTTGAGTGGACAACGCGCGCATCATCGGGACGCCTCCTCATTTGTTCTTGTCTCGTAATCGGGCTCGCGAATTGCGTCTCGGTGTCGCACTCGATGGAACTTTCGCTCGACCTGCTCCAGTGGCCCGCAATGTTGACCACGGTGATCGCCGCCTGGCTGGTCGCGTCGCAGCGTAGGGCCCGGCGTATGGTCGGTTTTTGGACCTTTCTCGCGAGCAACGTGCTCTGGGTGATCTGGGGTTGGCATGATGGCGCTTGGGCAATGGTCATTTTGCAGTTTTGTCTGGCCGCGTTGAATATTCGCGGCGCGCGCAAAAACGACGATTAACCCTCCATTGAGCGCGCTGTGTCGCTCCTGCAGATTCTACTTACGCGCTCCGGGGTTGTACCGGAACAACGCAACCCCGAACTGCAACGATCGGTTACGTCGGCAGTCTCACGCCGCCGGTGACGCCCTGATTGCGATTGATAATTTCGAGCGCGAGGGTGGCCCGATCGGCGGCTTCGACCATGACCAAGACCTGTCCATCGTCGAGTTCCGGCAAGCTCGGTATTTCGTCGGCGGGCGCCGTATGCACGCCGGTGTCATCGAGAAAAATCTCCTGTGCCTCGGCATCGTGCATGGCGATGGCGATCCGATGGTCGGCGAACCCGGCTTCTTTCAATTCTTCCACCGCTTCCCTGGCGTGCTCCGCGTCATCGAAGAGTCCGCTTACGCGAACTTCAGCCGCGCTGTCGGGCTCTTCTTCCGCGTCGCTCAATTCCTCGGCGTCGGGTCGCTGTTGCCCGCTTTCGCCCGGATCCGAGACGCGCTCGAGAGTTTGTCCGGCCAAACGTTGATCTCCCGTAGCCGTCGCCAATTCTCCCAGCGAAGTAACGCCGACCAGCTCGTCGTTCTCGTTGAGCACGAACAGGCGGCGGATCTGGTGCTCTTGCATCAGCCGCGCCGCCTCTTCTGCGCTGTCGTCGACCCGGCACCAGATCACTTCGGGAGTCATCACTTCGCTCACCTTGGTCACCATCGGATCATCGCCGCGCGCCGTCGCGCGAACGGTAATGTCGCGATCGGTTACGACGCCGATGAGTTGGCCGCGGCTGCAGACCGGCATCGAACCGACGTCGAGGTCGCGCATCTTCTCCGCCGCGCGCTGCAACGTATCGTCTGGGCTCACGGTCTCAACGCGATAATTGATAAAATCTTTTAATTGCATGGATCACCTCGCGAATTTGCTGCGCCTTTCCGGTCCGGCACGGCCGATACGCGGCACGATGGCTGCGCCGCTTACCCGCCAGGTAGAGCGAGCAACCATCGTACCAATGTAAGCCGCTCCCGCCGCATACAAGCGCGCGACGAGGTGTCTCGGTTTTGATGCAATCGGCGGAGCGCTTTCCCGCAGCTGGCACATCAGCGGAGGTGAATCGGCTCGCATTCACTCGCCCGTCAGGGCGCGCAGTTTAGCCGCGAGCATCTTTATTTTCGTCGGCAAACGGCGATACTCGAGCTCCTGCTCGCGCCGCCCGCGCGGCGGTGGATCGCTAAAGGATGAATCGTGACAAAGACCGGCGGCGCGTTGTCTGACCCGTTTAAGACATTGCGCGGCATGGCGACCGGGAGGCGATTGCTAAAGGCGCTCAAATCGGCATGCCGTCGCGCACGCAGTAAAGCTCGCGTTTGGACGGCTGAACCAGAAGCCCCGAGACTTCGCGCGCCCAGTGCTGAAACTCGCCGTTTTGGGTGACGCGCGTGATCTGTTGCTCGAGAGCTCCGGGATCGGAGACCTCTTGTTCAAATACCAGATCCGGAGCTCCAGAAGAGCCGTAATGTGTTCGCATGACGCGTGGATTCGCGCCGCCGGCTTGTTCCACCCACTGGCGTAGCTTCATGAGCCGTTCTTCAACTTCGAGAGTTTTTCCCGGCAAGGTATGAAAGGTCAAGCGCGATAAATACATGGCTTCTCTCCTTCTGCTGTCATGAAATGCAAAGACCGCGCCTCGGGCTGCTCGATTGCAAGCATCTCGCGTCTGGCGTCTTGAGTCTGGCGTTCTAAATCCGAAAACCCGAGACCCGAGACGCTAAACCCGAGACGATGTACCCCAAATTGCTACGGCTTTACGTAGCCGCGCGCGCGGATCACCAGCTCATACCTGCGCGGGTCTTCGGCGAAGAATAAGCCGGCGGATCTTTCCGAGCCGGACGGCAGATAATCGAGCGTGACCCAACTCTGTTCGATGCTGGTGCCGCCGCGCCTGAGTTCTCCCTCGATCACCACCGCCGAAGCGTTTTCGCGGCCGCGGTTGATCGCTTTGAAGGAGGCGACGTGGCCGTCGCCGGCACGTTGAAGCGACTGCACTTCGATGGCGATCTCTGGAAATGCCGGGCGAGCGGCGAAACCGTCGATCAGCAGATAGATCACAACCCCGGTGACCAAAAGGAGTCCCAATCCCGCGGCGACCCACTCGATAACCGGTGTGGCGCTTTTGGCCGGTTGAGCTTCCCGGCCCTTCACTCCGGGAACGGCCTCTTGCGCGATGCTCGCTGCTGCCCGTTGTCCTGCCATTGAAGCCTCTCGTCTATTTTCTTGATGATAAAAAGTTTCTCCCCGCCAAGCCTGAACACGCGAAGCTTTCGTACTCTTAAAAAATATTTTTTGCTTACCCCTGTTTCCCCCTTTTTCACAGGGGGACTACTTGAATATGCGTTTCTTTTTAACCGAACAGAATACTCACGGAGCTCCGGTTCCCCTTTCGGCTCCAATTCTTGTGACCTTTGTGCCCTTTGTGGTTATGTCCGGCCCGCTTTGCGGTTACCTCCTAGATAATCAGCCGCGCTGCCGCCGCGCCGATGGAGGCGGGAAAGGCGAGCACGATCGAGGCGGTGACGATCTGCCCCGCCGATGAGCCGTCTGCCCGACCGAAGCTCCAGAGCATGTAAAAGCTGATCAGCAGCGCTACCGCATAACCGACTACCGTGAAACGCAAAAAAACGCTCAACAAAGGCGTCTCCGGCGGGATCGGCGCTTGACCGTGAAACTCGACCGCATAGACGAAGCCGTGCATGACGAGTAGCGAGAGCGTAACCAGAGCCACGGAATGCCAGACTGACATTTGATAGGCGATCAAGATCATCTCTTCGGTGGGCGCAACGTTGAAGGCGAGAAACAGCGCTCCGGCGGCCATGATGAAGATCTCCCCGCCGTAGCCGGCATGACGGTCTTTTTGCTGCACGGCGCGGCCCGCGCCCAACTGGCTTTGCGCAAACATCGCGCCGATCGCGCCCGGCACCGCTTGCAAGCTGATCGTGCCGATCAGTTCGCGCCATGACATGCCGAAATTGACCACTGCGAACAGAGTCAGAACCGCCCCGGCGGCGACAAAACCAACCGCCAGCGCGGCGAACGCGTCCAACAAATCGTCCAACCAGCCGAAAGTAGGCTCGAAGCCAAGATAGTGAGACAATCCCACGAGCAGCGGCACGCTGATCGCCAGCAGCAGCGCCAGGCGAAAGCTGCTCATGGAAAAACCGAGCTGCCACATCTCCATGGTCATCAGGATCGGTAAAGTAAAAATGATCGCGCCGCCGAAGGCGCGCGCAAGCCCGATCGCAAAAACAGCCGATGGACTTGGCGTAGCTCACTCCTTTCGTTCAGGCGCGCCTGTCATTTGCGTATCCGGCAAAGATAATAAATCCACGGGTCTTCGGCGGCGCGCAAATCATCCAAGCTCTGCAGCATCGCACCGTCGCTCGAGCGGAACGCCCGTACATCCTCGAAAAACGGCGCCAGTTGCTCGAGCTGCTCCGCCGGCTTGACGTAGTAGGTCAATAACCGGTTGCCATGCACTCCGTCGTTGATCGCCGCGTAAGGCAAACGGCGCAGCTTCTTCAGACTGAAAATGCGGTTGTGGCGAAAGCGCAGCGCGCACCAGGCGCGCAAGCTTGCCGCCGTTGGCCCGAGGCTGCCGCCCCATTGGGCGCTGAACGAAAAATGGCGCAGATCCTGAAGATTGTGGCTTGAGAAGCAGAACAGAGCGCCGGCTGCGCCGATTCGCTTGACCTCGGCAAAGATCGCGAGCCGGTCACGGTGCGAAACATAATCGATGCCGTTGTAGCTGAAGCAGATAAAATCGAAGAACCCGTCTGGAAAGCCCCCCATGGCGCGAGCGTCGCAAACCGACAGCGTTATATGGGAGGCGCCGATCGGCCGCCGGCGCTCGCAGGCCGCGATCATCGCCGCGGAATAATCGATGCCCCAGTACTGCCGCACCGCCGGCGCGAAGTGCAGCATCGTGCGCCCGGCGCCGACGCCGATATCGAGCATCCTCATATCGGCAAGTTCCCCTCGCAGCAAAGTGAGGATCGTTTCCTCCGCCGGCTGGAGTTCGCCGCTGGCCGCATACTCGGCGACGATTTGGCGCTCCGACCAGGTCATCGAGTTGTGCGCGAAATCGACGGACATCGTTGGCTGGAACGCGCCCCGACTGTCTCAATAGCGGCAAAAAGCTGTTCGGGGGTTGTGCCAATTCCGCAACATCGTCACTGCCGGGAGCGGCCCTGCCGGCTTGCGGCATGGCGGTGACCGCGCGCGTAGCCGACCTGGAATTCGCGCGTATGGCATACATCGGCATAGCGCTTTTGCAGCTCTTTCAGCGCCTCATCGTAGCTCTTGTCCCGATTGACGGGTTCGAGGGCCGCTTCAAAACCTTTGCGATAGTTCGCCTCAGCGCGCGAGAAATCTTCATTGGGATCATAATGAAGCGCCTCCGCATCGCGCAAACCGATCCACCACTTTTGGCGCGCCGCATCGATGCTCTCGGCGCCGGCTTTGAGCATGAGATCCTTCGCGCTTTCCCGCTGCGCGTCATCTTCCGTCCGAAAGATGAGAATCGATCGGCCGTGTTCGAGGGCGTCTTCGTAAAAGTAGAGTTCGTCGCGCGGCAACCCCTCGGTCAGAGCATATTCCAGCGCGCCGCCCGCAGCTGCCCCGCCCGCCGCTCCAGCGGCCCCGGCGAGCGCAGCAGTGATGAAGCCTGCCGCGAGCACCGGGCCTACTCCCGGCAAAAAGGCACTGGAAATCGCCATTCCCAGAGGCAGTCCACCGGATGCGCCGATCGCGCCGCCGACCACCCCGCCGATCACTTTGCCCATGCCCGGCTGCTCGCCGTCGGTCGCCTGAACACAGCTCGATTCTCCTTCGCCATTAGCTCGCGGACTTAGCATGCAAATCTGCTCGGCGCCGAATCCCGCGTGGCGCAGTTTCTGCAGCGCATTTTCGGCATCGCCTCGCGAGTCAAAGATTCCAGTGACAAATTTCATAGGCTTTCACCTCGTTGCTCGACAACCATCAACCCAGTCTAATCATGGCGTTCGATTCCGTTCCGTCCAGGCCTGCGGATCGCCGAGGGCCGCCGCGAGCCGCCAACGTGCGAGGGAAAAATCAAATCCCCCTATTTCCCCCTTTTTCAAAGGGGGACTACTACTAGAACCGAGCTTCTGTTTACCTGATTGAAATTGCGGATGATTCACGCGACGCTCTTCCCTCTTTTTTCACAGCTCCTCTTTTTCACGGGGGGACCTTTCGAATAGGCGTTTCTTTTTAATTGAATGAGAATATTTATAGTTCGAGCTCCGGTCCCCCTCTTTGGAAAAGCATGTCCTGAGCTCAGTCGAAGGGAGGGGTCAGGGGAGATTTGTGGCGTTGGGCGAGGCTTGATAAATTTTTCACACCCCAGAGGGATAAAAGCGGGATTCGATCTTATGTCGGCTGCCGTCATGGGCGTTGAGCCTCTAAACGAACTTCGGCAACACGACTCTACAGCAAGGCGGGTGCCAAAACGGTCGCGCCGAGCCCGTCTTTTCCCGTCTCACGGGCCGGCACGCTCTTTCAGTCAGGAAAAGATTTTTGCGCCGCGCAAGTGGCCGAGGCGAGTTTCAAGCGCCGGTCGGTCGGATGAAACAGATCTCCGGAATAGCCATGGCGCTGAAAATTGATCAGGATATCGATCCAGATGGCGCAATCCCAGCCAAGCCGGGCCCAGTATTCGATGCCGTGCATGTCGGCCTGCAGCTCTTTTTCAATCGAGTAATTTTCAAACCGCACTAAAGCGGGCAAACCCAGATGGGCCGCGTTCACTCCGCCTTCGACCGAGCGGTGCTGCGGGCGCGAGTCTGTGGCGTGTCCGGCGAGCTCGTGGGCGATTTCATGAGCGAGAGTTTGTCTGAGCATCCAGAGATAGTAGTTGCTCTGCGCGGCCAGTTGGGCGAGCCGGTAACTGATGTAGATCTGCTTGCCGCCGATGCTCAGCCCGAGGAGATCGGGACGGGGAAACGGCGAGAGCTGGAAGCGGTATCGGCTCGCGTCGGCGCGCGCGTCGGCGGCCGAGAGAATATTTGTCGCTTCGCGAGTCACCAACGCCTCGATCGGGGCATCGGCGACCACCGGTATTTTTGGCGCTAGCGAACAAGCCAGCAGCCACCCTGCGCTCAATGTGATGACGCACCGGTAAAAAAATCTTTTTAGTTTTTTTGCCAAGTACTTCATGTATGGGTTGCTACAACAGAGCGCATGAAAATCCCCTTTGGCCCGCACTACTACCTATCCCGCTGTAGAAAAGGCGACAGGTTACAATCCGAACCCGGGAAATGATGATTCAGAAAAACAACTTCAGGTCGCCGCAAAAAATACGGCGGAGCAGCGGAGAGGAGCCCGTGGCAATCAAAACAGCGCGAAAAAGCTCATCCCTGATCGTCCGCAGTCATTCAAAATCCCAGATCAAACCGAACTGTAAAATCAGCACTGAAATCAACGCGATCGTCAACGGCCCTAAGAAAAAGCCCAACCTTGTGAAGCGCGACGAAGCCGTTGTTGAACGTCAGGCCCTACCGCAAGCTTTTTTTCCGTTCAGAAAGCGCCCCGGCCGCCGCTCCTAGGTGACGGGCTTGGGCTCGGATCGGTTTTCGCCCGATCGCAAAGCGCCTGAAATCTTTCCCACCGTTTCTTGCACGATCTCCCCGCCTGCCGAAGGCGCGGAGCGCTGCTTGGTCTTTCGGTTCTTGGCGAAAATCGCGATGACGATCATCAGATAAGACAGGAAGCGCACGACATAAAAGAACGGCTGCCCCTCATTGGGATCTCCGCTCAACCCCAGTGCGGCGCGGTTTATCCCCTCGAGACCGAACGACACCGCGAACCAGAGGAAAAAGCTGTCGCTGGTATGCTTCCAAAAGCGCAGAAAAAACATCCCTGCTGTCAGCGAAGCCATCGATATGGCGCCGAGTAGCATCAGTTCCATAATCTCTCCTCTATTCGAAATCCCAGATCAAGCCAAACAATAAAACCAGCATCGCCGCCAGCGCGATCAGCAGGCGCCAGATGAAAAGGCTCACGTCCGGGACCAGCAGCTTATCGACGGAAAGCAAGGCGTTGTTGAGCGTCAGCCCCAAAAAGCACAAGCTGCCCCATAGCAAAAGCTTGTTGCGGCTGCGCTGGTAGCCGCGCGCCAGCAACACGCAACAGAGCAAGGCCGTGATCGTGCACAAGGTATAAACGAAAGCCGCCATGTCAATCTTCCTTCCTGACCCTGAAAGCGTCGGCAAACTGTTGAACCCGGGTTTTGGCTTTGGAATGGATCAAATTGGTCACCGGTACCAGACGGGTGGCATAAACTTCCGCCAGCCGGTCGATGATTTCGCGCAGCTCCAGCGAAACCGGCGCGTAGCTATAGGTTGTCTCGGCGCCGCCGCTCTCGATCAGCAGACCTTTCGCGGTAAGCCGTTTCAAAGTTTCGCCGGTTTGCCGGTCGTCGATATACAGCCGGCGCGCCAGAGACGCTATGTTCCAGTGTTGCGGCGCGCTGTTGCGGAGCAGCAACAGGGCTTCGATCTCGGCCACCGAGTCGATGCTCGCGATCACGAAGCGCGCGACTTCATCGGGGATGAGAGCCGCGCCGCCGTCGTCTTTCGCCGTCGGGATCTCGCGTGCGTCGGTTATCACCTTATCCATGGTGATCAGGGATCAGTTGCCAGTTATCAGTGATCAGTTATCAGTCATCAGTTATCAGTTATCAGTGATCAGTTATCAGTTATCAGTCGTCAGTGACCAGTCATCATAGTCAGTAATCGGCGCTCACTGGTCGGTGATCCGTAATCTGTTCGCAGTTGCTCACAACCGATCACTGTTCACTCTTTAATAATTACTGATTACTGTTCACTGATGACTGATCACTGTTCACTGTTCACTGTCAACCGGCTCACCCGCGCAGCATTTTCGCTAAGCTCTGGTGATCGATCGGCTTGGTCAGATGGTGATCGAATCCGGCCTGGGTGCTGCGCTCAAAATCGCTGTCCCGTCCCCAGCCGGTTTGCGCCACCAGTTTGATGCCGCGCCACTGCGGCGCGGCGCGGATCTGCCGCGCCAGGTCGTGGCCGTTCATGCCGGGAAGCCCGATGTCGATCAGCGCCGCGTCGGCGGCAAAACTGTTGAGCGCGGCGAGCGCCCCGGGCGCGTCGTAGGCGAGGCGCACTTCGCAGCCCCACAGCTCCAGCAGCATGCCCAGGCTGCGCGCCTGCATCTGATTGTCATCGACGATCAGCACGCGTTTGGCCGGCGCCGCGGTCTCTTGCGGCTCGACGGGCTTATCTATTTTGCTTTTGGTTTGCTCGGCGCTTTGAGGGGCATTGGCCGCGTACGGCAGGCGCACCGTGAACGTGCTCCCTTGTGCGGGACCCGCGCTGAACGCTTCTACGGTACCGCCTTGCAGATCGACCAGGCTCCGCACCACCGCAAGGCCGATACCGAGGCCGCCTCGGCTACGCTCCAGGCGGCTGTCCGCCTGGCTGAACATCTCGAACAAGCGCGGCAAAAACTCCGGCGCGATGCCGATACCCCAATCGCGCACGGCGATCGCGATCTGCTCGCCTTCGATTCTGGCGCTCAGTTCGATGCGCCCGTTGACGTCCATGTATTTGGCCGCATTGGCGATCAGGTTGCAGAGCACTTGGCTCAGGCGGGCGCCGTCGGCGAAAAGCTGAGTTTCGCCGGCGGGCAAATTCACGCTCACCGAATGGCCGGCGCCTTCGATGAGCGGACGGCAGGCGTCGAGCGCGTTGTTCACCACCTCGGCCAATTGGACCCATTGCTTGCGCACTTCGAGCTGGCCGCGCGTGATCCGGCTGATGTCGAGCAGATCTTCCATGATGCGCGACATCTGCGCCACCTGCTCGTCGATGATGTCGCAGCACCAGCGCAGCTTCGGTTCGCCGATATCGGCGCGCTTGAGAATCGTCGCGGCGTTGCGAATCGGCGCCAGCGGGTTGCGCAGCTCGTGCGACAAGGTGGCCAAGAACTCATCCTTGCGTCGATCGAGCTCGCGCAGCTCCTCGACGCGCTTCTTGAGTTCCTGCTCGAGCCGCTTGCGCCGGCGCAGATCTCGCACGATGGCGATGTAGTTGCCCCGATGCAGGCCGCTCTTGCGGCTGAGCGCGATTTCCAGCGGAATCTCCGATTGATCCTTGCGCCTGCCGGTAAATTCGCGCACCGAGCCGAGCACTTTGCCGTCCCGGGTCCTCAAGCACCAGTGAGCGTCATCCTTTTCCATCAGCCGGCCAAACCCCGGCAGGAGCGCGCTCACGTCGCGGCCGATCAGTTCCTCTTCGCCGTAGCCGAAAATCTCGCCCAGCGCGGGGTTGACGCTGACGATGGTCCCCCGCGCGTCAACCGCCATGATGCCGTCCTGAGCGGTATCCATGATCGTGCGCATCTGCTCTTCGCTTTCGCGCACCCGCCGCTCGGCGCTGTGCCGATACAGGGCGATTTCGATTTGAATGTGCAGCTCGCGTTCCGCAAAGGGCTTCAAAATATAACCGAAAGGTTCCGATGACGTCACCCGGGCGATGGTTTGCGGATCGGAATGGGCGGTGAGATAGACCACCGGGATGTCGCCCAGCTCGCGGATCTTGCCGGCGGCTTCAGTGCCGTCGATCTCGCCGGCCAAGCGCACGTCCATCAGCACCAGATCCGGACGATGCTCGGCCGCGTTGACGATCGCCTCCTCGCCCGTGGCCACTGCGCCGACCACCCGATAGCCGAGCCGGGTCAAGCGCTCGGTCAAATCGAGAGCGACGATCGCCTCGTCTTCGACCACCAAAATTTTTGCCCTCTTCATAAAACCGCCGTGTCACCTTTCTCCGCGCGCGGCGCCGCGCGCGCCATGTTGAAAGTCAGATCGAAAGCCGTGCCGCGCTCGTTCGATACCTCCAGCTTGCCGGCGACTTGCTGGGTCAGCATCCGCACCAGGCGCAGACCGAAGGAATGGACGCGCTCCCATTCCAGCGGCTCGGCAAAGCCCCGCCCGTCGTCGGCAAAGCGAAAATGAATTCTGCCGGCTCCCTCGTGATGCAGCCGGATATGGATTTCGCCCCGGCTGCGTCCCTGAAAGGCGTGTTTCAAGGCATTGGTCGCCAGCTCATTGACGATCAGTCCGAAGGGGATCGCGAGATCCACCGGCAGCGCGGCCGGCTCGAGGTCGAGATCGAGCGCGACATCGGGCAAAGCGCCGGCATAAGCCTGCAACAGATCGCCCATCAGGCTGCGCGTGTAATCGGCCATTTCGACGTGCGCGAAATCGTCGGACTGGTAAAGCTTCTCGTGCACCAGGGCCATCGAATGGACGCGGTCGCGCACCGCTTGCAGGCGCTGCACCGTATCGTTGTCGCCCGCCCGGTTGGCTTGCAGGCTGAGCAGACTGGAAATGATCTGCATGTTGTTCTTGACCCGATGATGGACCTCTTTCAGCAGGATTTCTTTTTCCTGCAGCGCGGCGCGCACCTGCGCCACCCGCTCCTCGATCTCGCTCTCCATTTTTTCGTTGAGCCGCGCCAGCTCGCGCGTCTTGCGGAACAGATCCACGAAGACGCCCACCTTCGAGCGCAGGATCTGCGGGTTGAGCGGTTTACTCAGATAATCCACCGCGCCGGCGCCATAGCCTTCCAGAACGTCTTTTTCGTCCTGCAGATAGGCGGTCAAAAAGATAATCGGGATGTGTTGATTTTTCTTGCGCTGCTTGATCATCTGCGCCAGCTCGAAGCCGTTGATGTCGGGCATGCGGATGTCGAGCACGATCACCGCGAAATCGTGCTGCAGGAGCGCCAACAGGGCCTGGTCCGCCGATTGCGCGCGCCAGAGCCGGTAATCCGGCGATGACAGGATCGCCTCCAGCGCATCGAGGTTACGCGCCTCGTCATCGACCAGAAGAATGTCGATCGCTTCGCTCATCAGGATTTGTCGTTCCAATCGTTCCCGTGGTTCCAGTGGTTCCAATCGCATGTACCGCTCTGACGTCTGGAACGGTTGGAACTATTGGAACGACTGGAACCGCCTTTTTAAGTTATCGGTACAGCCACATCCTCAACATCGACAGCAGCTGTTCGGTGTTGACCGGCTTGGCGACATAGTCCGAAGCGCCGGCTTCGAGGCATTTTTCCCGGTCGCCTTTCATCGCTTTGGCGGTGAGCGCCAGGATCGGCATCGAGTGAAATTCCGGCCGCCGGCGAATCTCGCGCATGGTCTCGTAACCGTCCATTTCCGGCATCATGATGTCCATCAGCACCACGCTGACGTTGGGCGTTTCCGTCAATAGTTCGATCGCCTGGCGGCCGTTGGTCGCGCTGATCACTTCCATATCGTGATTTTCCAGCACCGTCGAGAGCGCGAAAATATTGCGCGCATCGTCGTCCACCACCAGCACCTTGCGGCCGCGCAGCACCTCATTGGACGAATGCAGCCGCTCGAGCATTTTCTGTTTCGCTTCGGGCAACTCGTCGATAATCCGGTGCAGGAACAGGGCGGTCTCGTCGAACAATCGCTCGGGCGACTGCACATCCTTGAGCACGATGCTCTTGGCCATGCTCTTGAGCATGCGCTCCTCGCCCGGTTCGAGATCCTTGCCGGTAAAGACCACCACCGGCAGATGCTTCAAATGTACTTCGGTCTTGATCCGCTCGAGCAGCTCGAAGCCGCTCATGTCGGGCAGGCGCAGGTCGAGCACACAGCAGTCGAAGTTCCCGGTGTTGAGCGCTTCGAGCGCGGCGGCGCCGGTGCTGACCGCGACGATCTCGATGTCGTCGTGCGCCAGCAGTTCGATGATGCTCTGGCTTTCCACCTCGTTGTCCTCGACCACCAGCAGGCGCTTGGTATGCGGCGTGATGAAGCTGTGGATGCGCTCGAGGCACTCCTCGATGCCTTCGGTGGTCACCGGCTTCACCATATACGAGAACGCGCCGTGCGACAGGCCGTGCTGCTGCTCTTCCTCGAGCGAGATGATCTGCACCGGGATGTGGCGCGTGTTCGGGTCGCGCTTGAGATTGTTGAGCACGGTCCAGCCGAGCATGTCGGGCAGGAAAATGTCCAGCGTGATCGCCGCCGGCCGGTAGGCGCGCGCCAGCTCCAGGCCCACCGAGCCGCGCATCGCCACCAGCGCCTTGAAGCCCTTGTCGCGCGCGAGCCCCATGAGCACGCGCGCGTAGTGGGGGTCGTCTTCGATGATGAGCAGCACGTGGTCGCCGTCGGCGATCGTGTCGCGGTCGTCGGCGATCGTTTCGGTGTTCGCCGAGACCACCGATAGCGCCGGCACGCTGGTGCTTTCCACCAGCGTCTTGCGCTGCCAGGCGCTGTTCACCGCCTGCTCGCTGTAGGTCAGCGGCAGGTACAGCGTGAAGGTGCTGCCCTGTCCCGGCACGCTGTTCAGGCGGATTTCGCCGCCGAGCAAGGTCGCCAGCTCGCGGCTAATCGCCAGGCCGAGCCCCGTGCCGCCGTACTTGCGGCTGGTGCTGGCGTCGGCCTGCTGGAACGCCTCGAAGATGATGCGCTGTTTTTCCGGCGCGATGCCGATGCCGGTATCGGTCACTTCAAAGGCGACCACGCCATGGGCCTGTTTGAGCACCGGATGCTCGGCGCTCCAGCCCTGCGTGGCCGGCGCCACGGTGAGGCGCACGCCGCCCTGCGCGGTAAACTTGAAGGCGTTCGACAGCAGGTTTTTCAGCACCTGCTGCAGGCGCTTCGAATCGGTCACGAAGGTGCGCGCCAGATCAGCGCCGACCTTGACCTCGAAATTGAGCTTGCGGTTTTCCGCCTCGTGGCGGAACGGCCGCGCCACCACGTCGAGCAGATTGGCGAACGAAATCTCCTCCGCTTCGATGGTGACGGTGCCCGACTCGATCTTGGAAAGATCGAGAATGTCGCTGATCAGGTTGAGCAGATCGGTGCCGGCGCCGTGAATCGTGCGCGCGAACTCCACTTGCTTGGGCGACAGATTGCCGTCCGGGTTGTCGCTCAGCTGCTGGCCGAGAATCAAAATGCTGTTGAGCGGCGTGCGCAGCTCATGCGACATGTTGGCGAGAAATTCCGATTTGTATTTGGACGTCAGCGCCAGCTCGGCGGCTTTTTCTTCAAGCGCGCGGCGCGCCTGTTCGATTTCCTGGTTCTTGCGTTCGACCTCGGCGTTCTGCTCGGCGAGCTGCTGCGCCTTCTGGCCGAGCTGCTCGTTGGTCTGCTGCAGTTCGCGCTGCTGGGTTTGCAGCTCGCCGGCGAGCTGCTGCGATTGTTTGAGCAGCGACTCGGTCTGCATGGTCGCTTCAATGCTGTTGAGCACGATGCCGATGCTGGCGGTCAGCTGTTCGAGAAAGGCCAGATGCGCCGGCGCAAATTCGTTCAGCGAGGCGAGCATCAACACCGCTTTCACCTGGTCCTCGAACAGCACCGGGAAGACGACCACGGCGCGCGGCAGCGCCTGCAGCGCCGTGCCGCCCACCGGAACCGTATCCGGCGGCACGGCGTTGATCAAAATGCGCCGTTTGTCGGCCGCGCACTGGCCGATGAAGCCCCGCCCCAGCTCGAGCCGCATGGGATAGCCCTCGTCGCGCGCGTTGGCATAGCTGGCGAGCATCTTGAGATGCGGCGTCTCCTCGGTGTCCATCTGGTAAATCAACCCCTGGTGCGCGTTGACCAGCGGCGCGAGCTCGGAAAGGATCAGCTTGCCGACGCTCACCAGATCGCGCTGTCCCTGGAGCATGCCGGTAAAGCGCGCCAGGTTGGTCTTCAACCAGTCCTGTTCGGTGTTGCGCTCGGTGGTGAGGCGCAAATTGTCGATCATCGTATTGATGTAGTCCTTCAGCTCGGCCACTTCGCCGCGCGCCTCGACCTGAATCGAACGCGTGAGATCGCCTTGGGTGACCGCCGTGGCGACTTCCGCGATGGCGCGCACCTGGTTGGTCAGGTTGTCCGCCAGCAGGTTGACGTTGCCGGTCAAGTCTTTCCACGTGCCGGCGGCGCCCGGCACGTTGGCCTGTCCGCCCAGCCGTCCTTCGACGCCGACTTCGCGCGCCACCGTGGTCACCTGATCGGCGAAGGTCGCCAGCGTGTCGGTCATGTTGTTGATCGTTTCGGCGAGCGCGGCCACTTCGCCCTTCGCCGCCACCGTGAGCTTTTGCTTCAAATCGCCGTTGGCCACGGCGGTGACCACCTTGACGATGCCGCGCACCTGCTCGGTCAGGTTGGCCGCCATGACGTTGACGTTGTCGGTCAAGTCTTTCCACGTCCCCGCCACGCCCGGCACTTGCGCCTGGCCGCCGAGCTTGCCTTCGGTGCCGACCTCGCGCGCCACGCGCGTCACCTCGGCGGCGAACGCGTTCAATTGATCGACCATCGTGTTGATGGTGTTTTTCAATTCGAGAATCTCGCCTTTGACGTCGACGGTGATCTTGCGCGACAGGTCGCCGCGCGCCACCGCGGTCGTCACTTCGGCGATGTTGCGCACCTGCGCCGTCAGGTTGCCGGCGAGCAGATTGACGTTGTCGGTCAAATCTTTCCACGTGCCGGCGACGCCGGGGACTACCGCCTGGCCGCCCAACCGCCCTTCGGTGCCGACTTCGCGCGCCACGCGGGTCACTTCGGCGGCGAAGGAACGGAGCTGCTCGACCATCGTGTTCATGGTCTCTTTGAGCTGGAGAATTTCGCCGCGCACGTCCACGGTAATCTTTTTCGCCAGGTCGCCGCTGGCGATCGCCGTCGCCACCTCGGCGATGTTGCGCACCTGCGCGGTCAGGTTGCCGGCCATCGAGTTGACGTTATCGGTCAAATCTTTCCACGTGCCCGCCACGCCCGGCACCTGCGCCTGGCCGCCGAGCTTGCCTTCGGTGCCGACCTCGCGCGCCACGCGCGTCACTTCCGAAGCGAAGCCGTTCAGCTGGTCGACCATCGTGTTGATGGTGTTTTTCAATTCCAGGATCTCGCCTTTGACGTCGACGGTGATCTTGCGCGACAGGTCGCCGCGCGCCACGGCGGTCGTCACTTCGGCGATGTTGCGCACCTGCGCCGTCAGGTTGCCGGCCATCGAGTTGACGTTGTCAGTCAAATCTTTCCATGTGCCCGCCACGCCCGGCACCTGCGCCTGGCCGCCGAGCTTGCCTTCGGTGCCGACCTCGCGCGCCACGCGCGTCACTTCGGAGGCGAAGGCGTTCAGCTGATCGACCATCGTGTTGAGGGTTTCCTTGAGCTGGAGAATTTCGCCGCTCACGTTGACGGTGATTTTGCGCGACAGGTCGCCGGTGGCGATCGCCGTCGCCACTTCGGCGATGTTGCGCACCTGCGCGGTCAGGTTGCCGGCCATCGAGTTGACGCTGTCGGTCAAGTCTTTCCACGTGCCGGCGACGCCGGAAACTTGCGCCTGGCCGCCGAGCTTGCCTTCGGTGCCGACCTCGCGCGCCACGCGCGTCACTTCGCCGGCGAAGGCGTTCAGCTGGTCGACCATCGTGTT
>Ga0073934_10005587_pt1 | contig 19269 bp, 16 predicted proteins | sample LarsenN4metaG_FD_76834 | JGI IMG/M metagenome (GOLD analysis project Ga0073934, IMG submission 76834) | Hot spring sediment bacterial and archeal communities from British Columbia, Canada, to study Microbial Dark Matter (Phase II) - Larsen... ... | reverse complement strand
CGCGCCGCGCGCGACGTCGCTCCACGCGAGCCACGGCCGCGGCCAGCGCCGGCCGTCGACCGTGAGCCGCCGGACGTACGGCGCCGGCGCGCCCGCGCCGACGATCGTCAGCGTGCCGCCCGCGAGCCGCACGACGGCTTCCGGAAAGAGCGGGCTCGCGAGCGCGAAGACGTCGGTGCCCGGCACCGCCGGGTAGAGCCCGAGCGCGGCGAACACGTGCCACGCCGACATCGCGCCCAGGTCGTCGTTTCCGACGTACCCCGCCGGCGACGCGTCGAACAGCGTGGTCGCGGCCGCGCGCACCACCCGCTGGGTCTTCCACGGCTGGCCGAGCCAGTCGTAGAGCCACGGGACGCCCAGCTCGACCTCGTTGCCGAGGAACGCGAACTCCGACTCCGGCCCTTCGTTCAGCTTCGTGAGGTGGTGGTCGAGCCGCGCCGTCGCCTTCCGGCGCCCGCCGAGGCGGGCGAAGAGGCCGGCGGGGTCGAACGGCACCATCCAGAGGTACTGCGCGGCGTTGCCCTCGGCGAAGCCCTCGAGCCCGTAGGGGTCGAACCCCTCCTTGAACTCCCCGGACGCGTAGCGCGGCTCGAGCCATCCCGTCTTCCGGTTCCAGAGCTTCCGCCAGCCGCCGGAGCGGCGCAGGAACGTCCGGTACGTCTCCCGGTCGCCGAGCGCGGCGGCGAAGCGGGCGATCGCGAAGTCGGCGACCGCGTACTCGAGCGTCGTCGCCGCCGAGCCCCACACGGCGCCGGTGTCGCCGAAGGTGGTGGTCGACGCGCCGCTGCTCGCCTCCGTCCCGTCGTGCGGCACCCACCCGAGCCGCAGGTACTCGGCGAGCGCCTGGCGCTCGACGTACTCGCCGTTCGCGCTCCGGCCGGTCTCCGTCGCGCCCTTCTTCATCGCGGCGAGCGCGGCGGCCGTGTCGAAGCGCGTCGCGCCGAGCGCGTGGACGCTCGCGATGATCGCGGCGGCCGGGTCGCCGACCATGACGTCGGTCTGGCCGTTCGCGACCGGCCAGCGGGGAAGCCAGCCGCTCTCGCGCGCGTCGGCGAGGAGCGACGTCACCATGTCGGACGCGCGGTCGGGGAAGAGCATCGCGACGAGCTGCATCTGGCCGCGGTAGACGTCCCAGCCGGAGAAGTTCGCGTACTTCGTGAAGCCGTCGGCCGCGTGCACGGCGCCGTCCATCCCGGCGTACGCGCCGTCGACGTCGCTGAAGACGTTCGGATGGAGGAGCGCGTGGTAGAGCATCGTGTAGAACGTGCGCGTCGCCGCCTCGGATCCGCCGCGGACGTCGATGCGGCCGAGGGCGTCGTTCCAGACGGCGCGCGTCGCGGCGCGGGCGGCCTCGACGTCGAAGTCGGGGCTTTCGGCGTCGAGGTTGGCGCGCGCCCCGGCGAGGCTCGTGAACGAGATGCCGACGCGGACGCGGACGACCGGGTCGGTCGCCGCGTCGAAGGAGACCCACGCGCCGGCCTGCGCGCCGTTGCTCGTCCGCGGCGGGTTCGGGACCCCCGGGACGTTCTTCAGTTGGAACGGCGCGTCGGCGTGCGCGGTCGCGATCGTGCCGCCGGGGACGACGTCCTGCGCCTGCCAGGTGCCCCACGCCGCGAACGGGCGCTCGAAGCGCGCGACGAACCAGAGCGTGTACGTGTTCCGCTGGTAGCAGAACTGGCCGGCGCGGACGGAGCCGGACACCTCCTGCGCGGCGGGGTCGACCGCGATCGCCACGTCCGAGTTCGCCATCGCGCTCCCCCCGGCGTTGAAGAGGACGCTCGCCGGCGCGCCGGGCACGAACCCGAACCGGCCGACGCCGCTCCGCGGCCGCGCCGCGAGCGCGACGTCGACCGCCTCCGGCGTCCCGGGGGCGAGCCGGACGCGATACCACCCGGGGCTCGCCTCCTCGTCGGCGTGGTCGAACGAGGGCACGTAGCGCGGGTTCACGTCGAACGTGCCGGGCAGGGACGGCGACTCCGTGACCGGCACCGCCGTCGGCAGGATCGGCACGTCCTGGAAGATGGCGCAGCCGGGGCCGCTCAGGTGCGTGAGGCTGAAGCCGCGGATCCTCGCGTCGTCCCACGTGTAGCCGCCCGCGAAGGCGATCACGCCCGGGACCGTGTCCGGGCTCCAGGCGAGCATCCCGAACGGCGCGACCGCGCCCGGAAACGTGTTGCCGGCGCCGCCGCCGGTGCCGAAGTCGGCGGCGCGCGCGGCGGTGCCGGCGAACGGGTTCACCCACTGCGCGGGGTCGTCGGCGCGCGCGGTGAACGGCACGAGGAGCGCGAGGAGCGCCAGGGCGCGAGGCATCCGGCCGCAGTGAACCCGTGCCCGGCGCCGGCTGTCAACGTCGGCGGCCCTACCGCCCGATGACCGCCATCGCGAACTCGGGGTACCGCGCGCCGGCTGCGACGCCGGGCGGCGCCGCCTCGTCGATGCGGCGGAGGTCGCCGGCCGCCAGCCGGACGTCGAGCGCGCCGAGGTTCTCGTCGAGGTACGTCCGCCGCTTGGTCCCCCGGATCGGCACGACGTCCTCGCCCTGCGCCAGCACCCACGCGAGCGCGAGCTGCGCCGGCGTACAGCCCTTCTCGCGCGCGAGCGACTCGACGCGGGCGACGAGGTCGAGGTTCTTCTGGAAGTTCTCCCCCTGGAAGCGGGGCGACATGCGGCGGTAGTCGTCGGGTGCGAGGTCCTCGAAGCGCTTGATCCGCCCGGTGAGGAAGCCGCGCCCGAGCGGGCTGTAGGCGACGAAGCCGATCCCCAGCTCGCGGCAGACGGCGAGGATGCCGTCCTCCGGGTCGCGCGTCCAGAGCGAATACTCGGTCTGGAGCGCGGTGATCGGGTGCACGCGATGCGCGCGGCGGATCGTCTCGGCGCCCGCTTCGGACAGGCCGAGCCAGCGGACCTTGCCGGCCTTCACGAGGCCGGCCATCGCGCCGACGGTGTCCTCGATCGGCGTCTCCGGGTCGACCCGGTGCTGGTAATAGAGGTCGATCACGTCGACGCCGAGGCGCTTCAGGCTGCCGTCGCACGACGCGCGGACGTAGTCCGGCTTCCCGCTCACGCCGCGGATCGTGCGGACCGGTCCGGTCTCGTCCCGGAGGATCCCGAACTTCGTCGCCAGGAAGACGTCCTTCCGGCGGCCGCGGATCGCGCGGCCGACCAGCTCCTCGTTCGTGTGCGGACCGTACATGTCGGCCGTGTCGAGGAAGGTGCAGCCGCGATCCAGGGCATGGTGGATCGTCGCAACGGCTTCGGCCTCGTCCCGCGGGCCGTAGAACTCGGACATGCCCATGCAGCCGAGTCCGAGGGCGGACACGGTGGGGCCGTTTTTGCCGAGGCGTCGTGTCGTCATGTCCGCCGACCTATCGGACGGCGGGCGCCGAGCACAGTCCCGGGAAGCGGGGAGCCGCGGGGAGTCGTTCGCCGCGCCGGCCGTGATCCAGGCGCGGATCGCATCCCGGCGGGGCCGCCGACGGCTCGCCGCCGTGCCGGTCCCGGCGCCGGACGCCGCCGCCGTCTCCCGCGTCGTCGTCGGTGGGATTTGCCGGACCGGGGGCCGCGCGCTAAGCCCGTCGCGTGGCGCTCGAGGAGTACCGGAAGAAGCGGCGCTTCGGCGTCACGCCGGAGCCCGCGGGCGCACGGAAACCCCGCGCGCGCGCCCGGAAGCTCGCCTTCGTCGTCCAGAAGCATCGTGCGACGCGCCTCCACTACGACTTCCGCCTGGAGTGGAACGGCGTCCTCCTCTCGTGGGCGGTGCCCAAGGGGCCCTCGCTCGATCCGCGGGTCAAGCGCCTCGCCATGCACGTCGAGGACCACCCGATCGAGTACGCCGACTTCGAGGGCATCATCCCCGAGGGCGAGTACGGCGGGGGGACGGTGATGGTGTGGGACCGCGGCACCTGGGAGCCCGAGGTGCCGGACGTCGGCGCCGCGCTCCGGAAGGGCGAGCTGAAGTTCCGGCTCCACGGGAAGAAGCTCGCCGGCTCGTGGGTGCTCGTGCGGACCCGCGGCGGGCCGGGCGGCGGCGAGGGCCGGTCGTGGCTCCTCATCAAGCACCGCGACGCCGCCGCGACCGACGAGGACGTCGCGGAGACGAAGCCGCGGTCCGTGAAGTCGAACCGCCTCCTCGCCGAGATCGCCTTCCACGAAGGCGGCAACGTCGAGCGCGCGGCGTCGGCCGATCCCGAGCACGAGATCCGGAAGATCATCGCGAAGCCGTCGCTCGTCACGCCCCGGAAGCGCGGCCGGAGGGCGGTCTGGCACTCGTCCCGCGAGGCGCGCCGCTGAGCGACCGCATCCCATTCCGCGTGAGCCCGATGCTGGCGACGCGGGTGCCGGAGCCGTTCCACCGTCCCGGGTGGGTGTACGAGGAGAAGTACGACGGCTTCCGCATCGTCGCCTACAAGGAGGGCGAGCGGGTGACGCTCCTCTCGCGGAACCGGAAGGACCGGACGGCGAGCTTCGCGGAGATCGCGGACGCCGTCCGCCGCCTGCCCGCGCGCTCGCTCTGCCTGGACGGCGAGGTCGCCTGCTTCGACGAGAAGCTCGTGTCGCGCTTCGAGCTGATGCAGCAGGGCGAGGCGCCGCGCCTCTACGCCGTGTTCGACTGCCTCTGGCGCGACGGCAGGGACCTCCGTCGCGTGCCGCTCGCGACCCGGCGGGCGGCGCTCGAGGCGGTCGTCGACGGGAGCGAGCGGCTCTTCCCCTCGCGCCGGCTCGCCGCGAACGGCCTCGTCGCCTACCGCCAGGCGCGGAAGCGCGGGTACGAGGGCCTGATCGCGAAGGACGCGCGGGCGCCGTACGTCGAGGGACGGAGCACCTCCTGGCTCAAGGTGAAGGTGCGCGAGGAGGAGGAGCTGGTGATCGGCGGCTACACCGCGCCCGAGGGCACGCGGTGGTACTTCGGGGCGCTCCTCCTCGGCGCGTACCGCGGCGACGACCTCGTCTTCGTCGGGCGCGTCGGCACGGGCTTCGCCCACGGGACGCTGAAGGCGCTCCACGACCGCTTCCGGCAGCTCGTCGTTTCCGAGTCGCCGTTCGCCGACCTCGAGCGCCTGAAGGGCGCCACCTGGCTCCGCCCGACGCTGGTCGCGCAGGTGGCGTTCCACGAATGGACGTCCGACGCGAAGCTCCGCGCCCCGGTGTTCCTCGGCCTGCGCGACGACAAGTCGCCGCGCGAGTGCGTCCTCCCGGCGCGCTTCGCGCGCCCGTCGAGCCCCGGGCCGCGCGCGCCCCGCGCTCGGACGCGCCGGCGCCGCCGGGCATAGCCGGCGGCCGGGTTCGGCGCACGCGGCGCGGCCCGCCGCCGCGCCGCTCACCCGGGCGGGGCGAGGTCCGCGAACCAGAAGCCGTCGCGCTCCACGACCGCCCCGCGCTCGACGGGGATCGGCGCCGAGAACATGGGGCCGGCGTGGCAGAACGTGTGGAACTCGCCCCGCTCGCCGCACGGGTCGACGCCCGGCGGCAGCCGGTCGAGGAAGTCCGCGTCGAACCGCCGGCCGGTCCACGCCGGGTCGAGCTGCGCGGGGTCCACGCACGTGATCGTCGCCTCGAGGCCGGCGCCGAGCATCTCGCGCGCGAGGGCGCCCGTCGGCCGCCCCCAGAGCGGAAAGAGGGGCGCGACGCCGGTGCCGGCGAGCATCCGCTCGCGGTACGCGCGGACGTCTTCGAGGAAGAGGTCGCCGAAGGCGACGTGGGTCGCGCCGGCCTCGCGCGCGCGGGCGAGCGCGGCGGCCATCCGCGCCTCGTACTCGGCGTCGAGACACGGGTGGGGGAGGGGGACGGGCCAGAGGGGCAGGCCGGTCGCCCGCACCTGCGCGTCGAGGAGCGTCCGGCGGACGGCGTGCATCGAGACGCGGTCGGCGTCCTCGCGGAGCGTGGTGAGGAGCGCGACCACCTCGACGTCGCCCGCGCGCCGGAGCGCGTGCAGCGTCCACGCGCTGTCCTTGCCGCTCGACCAGGCGAGGAGCGCGCGCTTCACCGCGTCACTCCTTCGCCTTCAGCGCCGCGTCGTGCTCCCGGAGGAAGGCGCGGATCTCGTCCGCCATGTCGAGCAGCTTCGTCCACTGCTCCTTGTAGAGCGTCACCGGAAAGCGCCCGAGCCCGTAGACGGAGAGCCCGCCCTTCTCGCTGACCTTCATCCGCGCGCCGCCGTGCCCGGCGGCGCGCTTGAGACGCTCGTTCTCCGCGCGCAGCCGCTCCAGCTCGCTCCGCTCGTCGTCACTCATGGCGACGGCGCATAGCAGAACCGACGCGACCGCGCGACGAGGGTCGCGCGCCGTTCGCCCTTCGCCTTCGGTTGCGTCGTCGTATTCTTCTGCCGAGTAGTGCAGTGAAGGCGGCGGTCGCCGTCCGCCTCCGTCCCCGCATCCCCCGGACACGCGTCCGGAGGGTCCCGGGACGTCGCGACCCGCGCCCGGACGCGCGCGGGGGAAGAGCGGGACGCTACGCGAGGTCGGGCGGCGTCACCCGCGCCAGCCAGGCACGGTAGTCGCCTTCGTACCCGACCGCCCGCTGCCGTTCCTGGATGCGGGCGAGCAGGCGCTGCGCGTCGGCGGCCGCGAGCCGCGGGCGTCCGGCGACCCACTCCGCGAGCTGCTTCCCGCCCTCGGCGGCGGCCCGGCTCGCACCCTCCAGCAGCCGCTCCTCGCCGGCGTGGCCGTTCGTGAGCCCGAGGAAGCTCTCGACGACGTGCGACGCGACCTCGATGCTGTGCCGCCGCGACACCGCGATGTTCCCCTTCCCGGTGATGACGTTCCCGGTGGCGAAGACGTGGTCGTAGCCTTCGAGCCGCCCGTAGCGGGGCTCCGTGTAGCGGTAGAGGGCGTCGTCCTGCGCGATGCCGTCGATCGACTCGGGGATGCTCCCGATCGAGCTGACGACCATCGGCGTCCGCACGTCCTCGAAGGCCTCCGCGACCGGGACCGCGCGTCGGCCCTCGACCCGCGTGTGCTGGAAGCGGAGCCCGGCCAGGCGCTCGCGCTCGACCAGGAGCCCGACCGGCACCATCCGGGGGCGGACCGCGAAGCAGTACTTCTGCATCGCCTTCTCGAGGATCTTCCGGCGGGTCGCTTCGAACTTCGCGGCGCGCGCGGCGTCGGCGCCCTCGGGGACCTCGGCGAGCGGCATGTCCTCGATGCGGCGGCGGTAGAAGAGCGTCGCGCCGCGGAGGCCGAGCTGCGCCCACTCGAGCCCGTGGGCGGCGAGCGCCGCGGGAATGCCCTCGTGCTCGAGGTGGAGGACGTCCTCGTCGATGCCGCGCCCGGCGAGCGCCCGCCGGACCAGCTCCAACTGGACGACCTTCACGACGTCGATCGACGCGAGCCCGCCGCCGACGACGATCGTCCCGTCGGCGATCGCGTAGCGCGGGCCGTCGTAGCCGGCTTCCGGGTAGTGGTTGAACCAGTAGATGAAGGGGTTCTGGTAGACGAGTCCGAGGCCGACGTAGGCGTCCGCGCCCTCGACGGGGAGCGGCCGGTCGCGCCACGCGCCGTGGGCGAGCAGGACCGCGGTGAACCCCCACTCGCGCGCGAGGGCGGGGAACTCGACGTCGCGCCCGATCCGCGTGTTCGGCACGAAGTGCACGTTCGGCCGGTCGAGCTTCTCGTTGATGGTGTCGTACTCCTTCTTCCGGAGCTTCACGTGCCAGCGCGGGAGCCCGTCCTCGATCTTTCCGTAGGGACGCGGATTCTGCTCGAAGACGGCCACGACGACGCCGCGCTCGGCGAGGATCGCCGCCGCCTCGGCGCCGGCGGTGGCGCCGCCGACGACGGCGACGACGTGCGGAGGGTAGGGGGCCGACATGGAGGCGCGGAGGATAGCCGAAAACCCCGCCGCGTGGGTAACCCCCCCGGCACAGCATCTGCCTGCCCCGTGCGGGGCCCGCGCGCACCAGAGCCGCTCGCTTTGCCCGCGCGGCGGCGAACGGCGCGCCGCCGCCGACGAGGCCGTGGAGGCGGCGGGCGAAGCGGTCGCGGCGTTCGTCCCGGCGCCGGGCGTTCTGCGTGCACGCACCGGTCCTGCGCTGGGACCTTCTGCCGGCGTGGAAGCGTCCGCTCGACACCGGCCGGACGTGGCTCGGCCGCCGGGCGCGTTCGGCGTCGTCGTGCGCGCGCGCCTCGCGGTGAACGTCGTCGGGTGGACGATCGGCGCCCGGGACGTGCCGAGCCGGCGTCGCCGGGCCGCGGCGCTATCCCTTCATCCCGATCGCGCCGGCCATCGGGTGGAGGCTCGCCGTCGCGCTCGGGCGGGCGGCGGTGCGCGCGAACCAGCCGGCGAGGCGCTCGAGCGCGGGATCGAGCGCCTGCCCGACGCTGCCGCCGAAGTCGAGCGCGACGTAGAGGATGACGTCGGCGATCGTGAAGCGGTCGCCCGCGATCCACGGCTTCGCGCCGAGGAGCCCGTCGAGCCACGCCAGGCCGTCGCGGGCGGTCGCCTTGAGCCCTTCGGCCGCCTCGGGGAGGACGCGCATGCGGGCGCGGAACAGCTCGAGCCCCTCCGCGAAGCGGAAGCCGTTGTAGAGGTGCTCGGTGATCTTGAGCTCGATCCGGCGCTGCCACATGCGGGTCTCGGCGCGCTCCTCGGGTGTCGTGCCGACGAGGGGCGGCGTCGGGTGGCGCTCCTCGAGGTACTCGAAGATCGCGACCGTCTCGCCGATCACCCGCCCGTCGTCCAGCTCGAGCGCAGGCACCTGACCGCCGGGGTTCTTGTCCGTGTACGGCGCCTGGCGGTTCTCGCCGGCGAGCAGGTCGACGGCCACGGTGGGGATCGCGATGCCCTTTTCGTGGAGGAACATGCGGAGCGCGCGCGGATTCGGGCCGAAGGCGTCGTAGATCCTCATGGCGGCCCGTCGTACACCGCTCGGCGGAGCCATGACCAGAGGGGCGAAGCTTGAGCGCCGCCCCGTTCGTCGCTAGACCCGCCCGGTGTCGCGGCTGGACCGCCTCTTCGCGCTCCGCGCCCGGGGGGCCGACGTCCGCACGGAGGTCCTCGGCGGGCTGACGACCTACTTCACCCTCTCGTACATCGTGGTCGTGCAGCCGGCGCTCATGGCGTCGGTCGGCATGGACGCCGGGGCCGTCTTCACCGCGACGTGCCTCGCGGCCGCCGGCGCGACGCTGCTCATGGGGTGCTGGGCGTACTACCCGATCGCGGTCGCGCCGGCGATGGGCCACAACTTCTACGTCGCGCTCGTGGTGGCCGCCCCCGTCGCCGCCGGCGGCATGGGGCACGGGTGGGAGACGGCGCTCGGCGCCAACTGCGTCGCCGGGCTCGCGTTCCTCGCGCTCTCGCTGGGCGGCCTCCGCGAGAAGGTGATCGAGGCGATCCCCGCCTCGCTCCAGCACGCGATCGCGGCCGGCATCGGTTTCCTGATCGCGTTCCTGGGGCTCCGCTGGAGCGGGCTCGTCCGCGCCGCGCCGGGGACGCTGGTCCGCCTGGGCGACGTGCACGAGCCGGTCGTGCTCGCCGCGGCGGGCGGCGTGGTGGTCGCGGCGGCGCTCCACGTGCGCGGCGTCCGCGGCGCCGTCCTCCTCGGCATGGCGACGACGGCGGCGGCGCTCGGCGCGCTCGGGCGCCTCCGGCTGGACGGCGTCGTCGGCCTCCCGCCGTCGCTCGCCCCGACGTTCGGGCGGCTCGACGTCGCCGGCGCACTCCGGCCCGAGCTGGCGGCGGCCGTCTTCACGCTCCTCTTCCTCGGCCTCTTCGATACGGTGGGGACGCTCGTCGGCATCGCGAACCAGGCGGGCCTCGTGCAGGACGGCCGCCTGCCGCGGGCGCGCGAGGCGATGGCGACCGACGCGCTCGGCACCGTCGTCGGGACGGTCCTCGGCACGTCGACGGTGACGGCGTACGTCGAGAGCGCGGCCGGCGTGGCGGAGGGCGCGCGGACGGGGCTCGCGAGCGTGGTGACGGCGGGGTGCCTCGTGGCGACGCTCTTCGTCGCGCCGCTCGCGCGTGCGGCCGGCGCGCCGGTGGCGGTGGGCGGCGCGACGCTCTACCCCGTCGTCGCGCCGGCGCTCGTGCTGGTCGGGAGCTTCATGGTGCGAAGCGTCGCGCGGATCGACTTCGGGGATGCGCCGGTCGCGTTCGCGAGCTTCGTCACCCTGCTCGCGGTGCCGCTCACGTTCTCCATCGCCGAGGGGATCGCGCTCGGGGCGATCGCCTACGCGGTGCTGATGCCGGTCGCCGGCCGGGGACGCGAGGTCCATCCGGTCCTGTATGCGTCGGCGGCCCTGTTCGTGCTGCGGTACGCGCTGCTCGGCTGAGCCGTCCCCGCTCCGGCGCCGGGCCGGTGCCGCTCGGCGGTCGCGCGGGCGCGCGCGTTTCCTCGTGACTGCCGGCGGCGGGTCGTGTACGGTCGGCCGGCCCATGTCGCCCCGCCGCCTGGTGCCCTTCGCCGCCGCGCTGGTCCTCTGCTCGGCGGCCGCCGCCGGGGCGGTCGGGGACGAGCGGGGCTTCCCGCTCTCCTCGGGCGAGCTGACGCTGCGGAAGAGCCAGCGTCCCGCGCGGCGTCGCGTCGCGTTCCGGGCCCGCTGGCGGGCGGCGCCCGGCGACGTGCTGCCGAATCCGATCTTCCAGCCCGCGTCGCTCCGTGTCGCGGGCGGGCCCACCGGCGGCGACAGCGGCGTGATCGGCCTCCCCGGCGCGAAGTGGTTCCGGATCGGCCGTCGCGGCTACCGCTACGACGATCCCGCCGCCGAGCGCGGCGGCATCCGGACGGTCCTCCTGAAGCGCGGTCGCAGGAGGGGCACGCTCAGGGTCACCGGCGTGCGCGCGGCGTGGACGATGGGCTTCGTCGAACCGCAGGCCCCGATCACCGTCACGCTCCGCATCGGCGACGCCCGCTGGTGCGCCGAGTTCCCGCGCCACCTGGTCGAGACCACCGGCCGGAAGCTGGTCGCGCGGCGCGCGGCGGCCCCCGGCGCGTGTAGGTGCGAGCAGTTCGATTCCACGTTCGCCGCCATCCAGGAGACCATCTTCCAGAAGCGCGGCTGCACCGCCGGGCCTTGTCACGGGAGCGCCGCGCAGGGCGGGCTCGACCTCCGCGCGCCCGTGTCGTACGCGAACCTCGTCGACGCCCCGTCGCCGCTCGGACGGATGCCGCGCGTCCATCCGGGCGAGCACCTGCGGAGCTTCCTCTGGCGGAAGCTCGCGAAGGCCACGCTCGGGCTCGCCGACGTCCCGGGGACGGCGATGCCGAGCGGGCTCCCGCCGCTGCCCGAGACCGAGCTCGAGGCGATCCACCTCTGGATCCGGAACGGCGCGCCCCGCGAAGGCGTCGTCGCCGGGACGGAGCAGCTGCTCGGGTCGTGTCTCCCGGACGCCACGCCGGCGAAGATCCGTCCGCCGGCCAGGCCGGCGCCGGATCAGGGCGTGCAGTTCTACGGCCCGCCGTGGGACATCCCGCCCGAGGGCGAGGACGAGGTCTGCTACGCCACCTACTACGACTACTCGGCGACGATCCCGGCGGCGATGCAGGTGGATTGCTCCGACGAGTGGGGCGGTCCGACGAAGCGCTGCTTCCACTACAACCGGAACGTCGTCACGCAGGACCCGAACTCGCACCACAGCATCATCCACTTCTACCGCGGCGCGTACGCCCTGAAGGACCCCGCGGCGAACTTCGGCCCGTTCACCTGCCACGGCGGCCCGAACGCCGGCCTCGCGTGCGATCCCGAGGGGATCGGCATTCCGGCCCCCGCGGGCGCGGAGTGCGGCGAGCGGAGCGCGTGCGCCGGGAAGATCGTGAGCGCGCTCGCCTGCGTCGGCTACGGACCGCCCGACTTCGGCGTCGACCTCACGGGCGCGGGGAGCGCGAACTCGCCCACGCTCGCGATCTCCACCGAGGCCGAGCAGGACACGAGGTATCCGGCCGACGTGTACTCGCTCCTCCCGGTGAAGGGCGTCCTGGTGTGGAACTCGCACGCCTTCAACGTCACGAAGTACCCGACGACGAACGAGCAGTGGTTCACGCTGTCCTTCGCCCCGCCGGAGGCGCGGAAGTACCCGCTCCGCTCGATCTTCGACGCGGGCGAGATCTTCGTCCACGACGTCCCGCCGTTCGAGCGGCGCGAGTACTGCCGCACGTACACGCTGCCGCAGTACGCGCGGCCGTTCCAGATGCTGTCCCACACCCACAAGCGGGGGACGCTCTTCCGCATCTGGGGGCCCGGCATCGCCGCCGCCTGCACGGCGGCGGGCGGCTGCGGGCCGGAGGCGGGACCGCCCTTCTACGTGACGACCGACTACTCGGATCCCACGATCTTCACGTTCCCGTACCTGCCGCTCGACTCGCCCGATCCGGCGACGCGGCGGTTCAAGTACTGCGCGGTCTACGACAACGGGTTCACGAACCCGTCGGAGGTGAAGCGGCGCTCCACCTCCGCGGCGCCGCCGCCGCCGATCGCCGTCGGCGGCCCGTGCGGGCTCGACACCGTCGCGTGCCTCGACGGTCCGAACCGCGGGAAGCTCTGCGGCGGCGACGATCGCGTCTGCGACTCGAGGCCGGGGGCGAACGACGGCGTCTGCGACGCGTGCCCGCTCAGGGGCGGGACGACGACGGACGACGAGATGTTCGCGCTGCTCGGCGGCTACTACGTCGTCGCGCCGTAGTCGTCGAGACGCGGCGTCCCGCCCCGCGCGGGGCGGGCCGTCAGGCTGCGCTCCGGAGCGACGTCGGGGTGGCGGTGTGGGTGGGTTCGGGGTGCTGCGGGCGCGGCGTGTGCGGCGGCTTCAGCAGCATCACGGCCGCCAGCGCGGCGAGGCCCCACGCCAGCGGAAAGAGCCAGGCGAGTTCCAACGACATCGACGTTTGCCCTCCCGGGTGACGGCGGGAGCAACGGGTGTGCCACCGGCGGGCCGCCGGATTCTCGCGCGCGGGCGGGACAGGCTCGCGCGGAGTGCACCCAAAATCGTGCACCGCGCGCATGCGGACGCCGCAGCGCGCGCGGCGCCGGCGCTACAGCGTGGGCAGCGTGCGACGGTCGTGGACGGGGAACGCGGCGTCGAGCCGGCGGATCTCGGCGGCGCTCAGCGTGACGTCGGCGGCGCCGGCGTTCTCGAGCACGTGCGCACGGCGCGCCGACTTCGGGATCGCGAAGAGCGCGGGCGCACGGACCAGGAACGCGAGCGCGATCTGGCGCGGCGTGGCGCCGTGGCGTTCGGCGATCTCGGCGAGCACGCGGCCCCCGCGGCTCCGCGGACCCGGGAAGTCCCCGGAGCCGAACGGGCTGTAGGCGACGACCGCGACGCCGTGCCGCGCGCACCACGGCGCCACGCGGCGCTCGATCGCGCGCTCGCCCGGATGGTAGAGCACCTGGTTGCACGCGATCGCGTGCACGCCCGCGACGGCGGCGGCGGCCTCGAGGTCGGGGACGTCGAAGTTGCTGACGCCCCACGCGCGGATCTTCCCGGCGGTACGGAGCGCCTCGAAGCCGGCGATCGTCTCCGCGATCGGGTGGCGGCTCGGCCAGTGGAGGAGATAGCAGTCGAGCCGATCGGTGCCGAGGCGCCGGAGGCTCGCCTCGCACGCGCGGATCGTGCCCGCGCGCGTCGCGTTCTCGGGCAGCACCTTCGAGACGAGGAAGACCTCGTCGCGCCGGCCGGCGATCGCCTCGCCGACGATCTCCTCGACGCGCCCGTGGCCGTACATCTCGGCCGTGTCGACGTGCGCCATGCCGGCGTCGAGCCCGGCGCGGAGCGCGTCCACCGCCGTCCGGCGCTCGGCGCGCTCCATGTTCCAGGTGCCCTGGCCGAGTATCGGGACTTTGACGCCCGTGGCGCCGAACGGGCGTCGCGTCATGGTCATCGGCGCGAGAGTACCCCGAGTCGCTGCTGGACAGCATCCCGGTCGGACGGGTACCGTTGCCGCATGGCTCCCGACCGGGGCTCACACAGGCCTCGCACCGGCGCACCGGGGTCGGGGCTGGACCACGACAACGGCGGTCGTCGGTCCGGCGGCGGGGGCTCGGGCCCGCCTGGTTCCACCGCCGGAGGAAAGGAGGTGATCCAGTGACGTGTACCCCTACGGTGATCTGTGAGGTGGTGACCTCCTAGCAAGGAGCCCATTCACAATCGTCACTGGGTCATTCTTCTGGGACCCAGCACCACCGGACCCCGATGGTCCCCGCTCTCACCGGCGGGGCGGCACTGCGCCGCCAAATCCATCGGGGTCTTTCTTCGTCTGCGCCGCGTCGGATCCCGCCCCGACGGCCGTCGGGCGGGCGCACCACGGCGGCCGCCGACCCGGATTGACCCGCCGCGCACGGCTTGGTAGCCGCCGCCCGAACGCGCCCGCTATTTACGACGGAGGGTACCATGCAGACGTCACGGACGATCGTCGCCGTCGCGTTCGCCGCCGCGCTGTCGCCGGGGCCCGCGCTCGCCGCGCTCCAGCAGGTCACCGGGAGCGGCAAGGTCGTCTTCGGGGCGGACGACGACGACACCGCCAACCCCGCCATCCAGCCGGGAGGTGCGCCCGCGAACCAGAGCCTCGACGACACCGACGTCATGATCGGCGGCGGCGGCAACGACGTCCTCATCGGGAAGGCGGGGAGCGACGTCATGGACGGCCGGGGCGGCGACGACGTGATCGTCGGCGGCACCGAGCAGGGGATGGCGCCGAACAGCGACGTCATGTTCGGCGGCACCGGCAACGACACCTCGCTCTGGCGCGGCGGAGACGGCAGCGAGGCGTTCATCGGCGGTCCCGGGCTCCGCGACGCGCAGGTCTTCGGGAACATCGACCGTGATGCGAACGACGTCCCGACGGTGAGCCCGCCGGTGCGCAACCACCCGACCGGCGTCCCCACGGCCGACGTCACCGGCCAGGGCGGCTTCTGCACGCTCGAGCCGGCGCCCGCGGAGTCCGGCTACGAGTTCCTCGTCCGCTTCTTCGTCCGCGCGACCGGCGCGCTGGCGGTGACGGTCCGCCTCGCCGAGGTGGAGCAGGTGTTCTGCACGAGCGAGGCGGGCGGACAGATCACGTTCGCCGACCTCCGGCGGGCGAACCCGGCGTTCGAGGTGGTGACGCTCGACGAGGTCGCCGCGTTGAATCCGGACGTCGGCCGCATCGTCCGCTGACCCGGGTCCGCCGGTCGGGGTGGAGCCGGTACCCGTCGGCGGCGGGCACGCGACCGCCGTCGTCGACCGCCGGTTCGTCGGCGGGCTCGGGTCGCTCAGGGCGTCGCCGGCCCCAGTCCGAGGCTGACCGTCGCGACGTCGCCGAGATAGACGAGACCGCCCCGGGACAGGAAGTCGCGGCCGAGCACGCACCGGAACGGCTCCCATTCGGGAGCGGTCGGAAGCTTCCCCGCGAGCACCACGAGCGGGTCGATGGTGACGTGCAGCGCGGGCACCCGGAGGCTCACGTCGTAGCGCAACGCCGGGGCGCTGCTGGTCACGCCGAAGAGCTGCGCGCCGGTGCCCTTCACGGTCAGCTCGAGCTTCTCGGCGACCTCGTAGCCGATCACCGTGATGGCCGCGCCCGTATCCACGAGCGCGTTGGTCGCGAAGGGCGGATGCGTGCCGGCGAATTGCGCCACCCGCGCGATCTCGACCCGGATGCGAAACCCGGCGTCGACGAGGTCCGTAACGCACGCCGAAATCAACGGCACGGTCAGCCGAGCGCGGCGACGAAGTTGACGGGCGGCGAGGCGGCCAACCGCTCGACGAGAAACGGGACGTCGCCCCCCGCGAGCTCGTACCCTGCCCGGAGCGCTTCACGCTCCGTCGGATGGAAGGAGTACCGGGTGCCGCTGATCACGACGAACTGCCCCCGATGCTCGCGGAGCCATTCGACGCGATGCTGCTCGAGGAGCGCGGTCTCGTCCGCCAGCTTCTTGCGTTCGCGCTCCAGGAAGTCCTCCCAGGACAACGCCATGTCGGGCCTCCCAGCGTCATCATCCCCCTCACCATGACGGCTCGACTGTCCCCCCGTTTCGGGACCCGCTCCGGAAGGTGAGGCAACGCTCATCCTCCGGCTGGGCAGGCGGGTTACAAGCGTCAGTAGTCTGCCCGTGATGTCTGCATAGTTGGCTTGCATGCGCTCCAGGAGCTCGAGGCCGTACTCCGCCGGGAAGGCGACGTCGACGTCGCCACCGCCGATCGACGGGAGGTGCTGTTCCGCCACCATCCACAGGATGGCTTCCACCTCCTGCCGTACCCGGGCCCGCCGATCGTGCGCGACGTCGAGCCCGTTCACGACGGCCGACGCCACGAACCGACCGGGATTCTCGACGTACCTGGGGAGCAAGCCGGGGTCGGAGATCCCGAGCGCGCGCATCATGAGGAGCATGACGCTGGTGTGCGCGTAATGATGATCTCCCAGGACTCGCCCGTCGATCAGGCCGGTCGCGCGCAGGAACTTGAGGGCACGGTCGAGTCGCCGTCTGAGCGGCGCAGAGCCGGGCTGGTTCCGCAACGACGGGCCGATCTCGTACCCTCGAAACAGGTCGCGCTTGATCACGCGCACGAGATCGAACAGCTGGACGACGCGAGGCTTCGTGAGCAGATCGCGCGGGTGCTCGAGCGCCTCGGGAGTGACGAACGTGATCTGCTCACGTTCGTCCGTGTCGTCGGTGAACGACGACGGATCGACGGCCTCGACGACCGCGGGCTTCCCGTCGGCGAGGTCCCAGAGGGCGCGGCTCTTGACCGCGCGGAGGACCGTCTTCCCCCGCCCCTCGGCCGGCCGGGTCCGGCCGAGCAGGGTGCGGAAGCAATCCGCCTGAGGAAGCACGACGGTCGCCACCGCGTGGCACGTGCAGAGCGGGGCGCTCAGACGACCGTGGTCGAGCGCCTCGTCCAGGGCCTGCGGCGACGCGGCGGGGACGAGGCGAGCCGGCTGGAGGGCGACGGCGGCGCCGCTCACGGGCGACCCCGAAGGCTACGGTTCCTCATTGGGTCGAGTGCGATAGATAGCCCACACCCCGCCTGTCAAGCTGAGTCCCATGGCCGGGACCCAACCCAACCGAGCCAGCCTCGGGGGTCCCGACCGGACGCGCGGGTCACTCGTGACACGCACCGTCGACGGACGCAAGGCGGCCGAGAGCACGTCGGCGGCGCGGAGACGACTGCGGCGGCGGCGCCTCCGCCGGCCCCGGGCCGCCCTCGCGCCCGTGCCCGCGGCCCCGCCGTCGCGCGCGGGTCGCACGCGCGCCGCGCGAGCCGTTCGCCGCGGCTTCTACCGCCGCGCGCCCGCGGCGGCGTTCGGCGGCGTGACGAGGTTGTTCACGGTGAGCTCCAGCCGGGCGCGGCCCTCGTCGTCCGACGTGACGTTGCCGAGGTCGCCGGCGTGGCGCGGGAGGGTGGACGGGCCGCCGTGCGGGTGGCCCTCGGGCGCGAAGTGCTCGCCCGCGGTGGTCGCGTCGGGGCCGCTGCAATCGCCGAACTCGTGGACGTGGAACGCGTGGATCGACGCGGGCGGGAGGCCCGCCAGGTCGGCGACGACGTGGACGCCGGTATCGGTGCGGGTGAACGTCACGATGCCCTGGACGCCGTTGCCGCGCGTCGGCACGAGCACCGCGACCGCCTTCCCGAGATTCGGCGGCGTCGGCGGGACGTTCTTCGCAAGCCGGGGTGCGCGGCCGCTCGCGCCCGCGACGTCGCGATCCGCGCGGCGAGCGCCGCGAGTCCGCCGCCCGTCGCGACGGCGAAGAGCCACGAGCACGAGGCCGGCGCCGGCGAGCGTCGCCTGTGCGAGCCGCGTCCGCCGCACGGCGGCCGGCGCCATCGGACCGCCGGCCGATCGGCGCGGGGCCGGGCGGCCCCCGGGCGCGCGAGCTTGTCCGGGGCGGACCCCGGTGTCACGATCGGCGCCCGTGCCGGAGCTCCCCGACGTCACCGTCTACGTCGAGCGCCTCGCGGCGCGCGTCGTGGGCGACCCGCTCGAGCGGGTGCGCCTCAAGAGCGCGTTCCTGGTCCGCTCGTTCGATCCACCCCTCGGTGCGGCGTTCGGGAAGCGCGTCACCGCCGTGCGGCGGCTCGGCAAGCGGATCGTCCTCGCGCTCGAGGACGACCTCTTCCTCGTCGTCCACCTGATGATCGCGGGGCGCCTCCGGTGGCGGCCGCGGGGCGCGAAGGTCCCCGGGAAGGTCGGGCTCGCGGCGTTCGACTTCCCGCGCGGCACCGTGCTCGTCACCGAGGCGAGCCCGAAGAAGCGGGCGGCGCTCCACCTCGTGCGGGGCGCCGCCGCGCTCGCCGAGCTCGCGCCCGCGGGCATCGAGGTGCTCGACGCCGACGTGGCGGCGTTCCGCGCCGCGCTCGTGTCGGAGAGCCACACCCTCAAGCGCGCGCTGACCGACCCGCGGCTCTTCAGCGGCATCGGGAACGCGTACGCCGACGAGATCCTGCATCGCGCGCGGCTCTCGCCGGTCGCGATGACGCGGGCGCTCGACGGCGCCGCGGTGGCTCGGCTCCACGCGGCCGCGCAGGCCGTCCTCCGGGAGTGGACGGACCGCCTCCGGGCGGCGGTCGGGGAGAACTTCCCGGAGGAGGTCACCGCCTTCCGTCCGGAGATGGCCGTCCACGGCCGGTTCGCGCAGCCGTGCCCGGACTGCGGCGCGCCGGTCCAGCGGATCGTCCACGCCGAGAACGAGACGAACTACTGCCCCGGGTGCCAGACGGGGGGACGGCTCCTCGCCGACCGCGCGCTGTCGCGCCTCCTGCACGCGGACTGGCCGCGGACGCTGGACGAGCTCGAGGACCGCCGCCGGTGAGCCGTCCGCCGACGCCCGCCGGCGCGTGGCGGGTGCTCGTCGCGTGCCTCGTCTGCCAGATGGGGCTCGGGCTCGGCGGGTACGTCTTCGCGGTCTTCCTGAAGCCGATCGTCGCCGACATGGGCTGGAGCCGGACGGCGTTCTCCGCCGCCGGCGGACCCCTCCTCCTGGCGCTCGCGTGCGCGAGCCCGCTGGTCGGCCGCGCGACCGAGCGCTGGGGCGCGCGCGCGGTCTTCGCCGGCGGCATCGCCGGCGTGGCGGCCGCGCTCTGGGGGTTCAGCCGGATGGAGACGCTCGCGGAGTTCTATCTCCTCGGCCTCGTGCTCGGCGCGTCGGTCACGGGGCTCGGCGACATCCCGGCCGGTGCGGTGGTGACGCGCTGGTTCGGCCGGGGCCGCGGGCTCGCGCTCGGGCTCGTGTACGTCGGCTCGAACGTCGGCGGCGCGATCGTGCCGCTGGCGGCGACGGCGATCGCCGAGGTGTCGTCGTGGCGGACGGCGCTCCGCGTGCTCGGCGCCGGCGGGCTCGCGCTCATCCTGCCGGCGGCGCT
>Ga0073934_10005586_pt1 | contig 19270 bp, 18 predicted proteins | sample LarsenN4metaG_FD_76834 | JGI IMG/M metagenome (GOLD analysis project Ga0073934, IMG submission 76834) | Hot spring sediment bacterial and archeal communities from British Columbia, Canada, to study Microbial Dark Matter (Phase II) - Larsen... ... | reverse complement strand
GAGGCCGAGGAACGGATGGGTGTGGCGGGCGAGCAGGGCCCGCCGGAGGCGGATGGTCCGCGCTCGAATCCGTACCCACAGCCTCCCTTACCCCTCACGTACAACCTGGAGCTGCTCAAGTCATGGGGTGAGAAGCTCAGCGTCCCGTTCTGGAGTCAGCCCTCGGCCAAGAACTCGGTGCCCTATCGAGGGCGCACGGTCTGTTGCCGCAGCGATACGTGCTCGCCCATCTGTCCCGTGGGCGCCAAGTACTCGCCGGACTTCACCTGGAACGCGCTCCGGGCCGCGGGCAAGGTCGAACTGATCACTCGCACGGTGGTGCGGCGGCTGGAGCTGGTGCGCGGATCGGATACGGTCTCCCACGCCGTCGCCCTGAATCGCGACCGGCCCGACGAGCCGGTGGAGTTCCACGCCAAGACCTTCGTGGTCGCGGCCGGGTATGTGTGGAGCCCGCATCTGTTGCTGGTCTCGGCCACCGGCCGCTTCCCCAGCGGGCTCGCCAATCGGACCGGCCTGGTGGGCCGATACATGAACGGGCACCGCAACGTGTCAGCGTTCATTCAGTTGCCGCTCAGGCTCTACCCTGGGATGAACGGGCAGCACAGCCTCATGTCCCACCAGTTCATGCGACCCCGCCGCCTGGCCAGATACCTGCGCCACGATCTGCGGATCTGGGAGTCGTCGGTCGGTGCCGAGCCGCGACTGCGGGACGACGCGGGCAATGTGCTCCTGGGGAACGATCTGCTCGCCGACTGGCGCAAGCGGGCGGCGCGGGGCACCGCTCGGGTGCGGGCCTATTACGACGTGCTCCCTCACCGGGAAAGCACGGTCACACTCGATTTCTACCGCAGAACCCCCTGGGGCGATCCGCTTCCCAGGATCAGTTATCGAGACAGCGACGAGTCAGCCGCGCTCAGGGGGTACACCGAGGACACCCTCAAGCAGCTTTTCCAGCGCATGGCCAAGGCCGGCGACGGCGAGGTCATCTCCATGCGGGTGGACGATTTCCAGGACCACCCTGGCGGCGGGTGTCGCATGGGCGCCGATGCCAAGACCGGCGTGTGCGACGGGTTTGGCCGGACCTTCGACCACGAGAACCTGTTCGTCGTAGGGGCACCTACCGCGGTGACGGCGAGTTGCTGCAATGCGACGCTGACCTTCGTGGCGCTGGGGTTGAGGGCCGCGTCGGAGATCGGCAAACCGTACCCCGAGCGGCCACGGGCGTAATCGCCTAGTCCCTGCGAAAGGGTCAGTCCTCGGTCGTCACCCCGGCTCCGGCCACTGCCACCGCGCTCATCGGCACCACCCCGTCCTGTCCGAGGTGCACCGCCACGTCCATGTCGAGCTGGCGGGCCTGGTCCGCGAGCGCCTTCAGCACGTCGGGCAACAGTCCCGGCTTGCCAGCCCGCTGGTCGTCGGCGATCTGGACGGCGGGATCGTCCTGGTCTCCGGCGAAGACCCGCACCGTGGTGATCCCGTGCGCCAACCAGAGCTTGACGTACATGCCTTCGGCTTCGATGACCTGGGGCGCCGTCACCCGGCGCCCATTACGCGCCAGGTCCGGCGGCGTAACGCGACGGATCTCGGTGATGGTGTTGCCCTCCAACCCAAAAAGGGGACTCGCTACGACTTGGGCCGGGGCGCCTCCACCAGCACGGCCACCTTCCGCAGAATCACCGCGACCGCGGCCAGCAGTTCCGAGATCTCATAGGGTTTGGCCACCACCGGCTGGCCGGACTTCTCCAGGAACGTGCGCGACGCCGGGTCGGTGTAGTCGCCGGTTACGAAGACAAAGCGGCCGGCCAGGTCGGGCATCGACTCTTCTACCTGCTCGAAGAATCCCCGCCCCCCCAGCGCCGGCATCCGAAGGTCGCAGATCACGCAGTCCACGGGACCCAGCTTCAGCACTTCGAAGGCCTCCAGACCGTTGGCGCAGGGCGTCACCAGGTGGCCCAGCCGCTGGAAGAGCCGGGTGATCGCGGAGCGGTTGGCGTCATCATCCTCCACCACCACGATATGCCCCGGTCGCGCGGGCGGGGTCTGGTAGGGTGCGAGCATGTGGGGCACCGTGTCAGGCGCCATGAGGTCCACCCGCCGCAACAGCTGTGCGGTGATGGTGCTCGCCCGCGACACGTCGACCTTTATGTTCTCCAGCTCGCGCCGTTGCGCCAGGCTGAGGTGCTGGGCCTGGATCTCTCCCACCGCAGCCAGGATTGCGTTGAGCCGGTTGTTCAGCGCGTTCACCGACTGCGCCACATCGTCGCGCATGAACTGGACCCATGCTTGGGCCAGTTCGTCCGGGACCGCTCGGCTCGGTGTCGCATCGGTCGCGGGTGCGTGTGCTGCAGCGCCCGCGGGCTTGGGTTCGGGTTCGCCGCGTTTCTTCTGAGCGCTCATCGCTCGAGAGAGGGCGGGCTCAGGACCTGCTCGTTGCGGCGCCGGCCTCCGGTGCCGGCCGCCGTGACGCCAGACTTCTCACCACCCACGTCTCACCTCGCATTCAGGGCCGCCGCGTGGAGAATCGCCCTCCCGCCGGGCATCTCGTACACCGGCCCCGCGTCGGTGCTGACCAGCTTGACCCACCGCTCCGACGCCACCACCAGATGTGAATCGTCCGCCCAGCCCCAGGTCGTCCCCAACGGCCGGTCGTTCACCAGCACCCGGGGCTCCACCTGCACTGCCGACGGATCCAGCGGCAGCGTGCGCAGAATCTTCTGGGCTCGGGCACCGATCACCCGGTCGTGCACCAGCTGCGCTGCTCCGGAAACCACCCAGACCGGAGCGCTGTCCGTGGGCGTGCCATCCGGCGTCTGGCTCGGGAAAAACCGCACCCGCTCCTGCCCGAGATCGTACACGGCGATGTGTCGTAAGCGAGCCCCTCCCGGAGGCCGCACGTCGAACGCGATCCGGCCGCCGTCCGGCGACCAGCGGGCGTGCCGCGGATCGTACGGGTCGCCAATGACCCGGCGCGCGCCGGCGCCGTCGTACCGAGCGACGTAAAGCTCGGTGGCCGCGAGGGTGCGCGTCCCCCGGCGCACCGGAGCGGTGGCGTAGTAGAACAGCCGTTTCCCGTCGGGAGAGAAGGTGACGTCCCGTTTTCCCGCCAGCCGCATCGCGGCGTTCCCCCGACAGCCTGGGATGTCCACCGGATACAGCGCCCGGCCATCGCCCACCACGATGGTGTCCGCCGTCACCCAGGCGTACACCATCTTCGACGCCTCGCAATCCACGCGGACAAGACCACCATCGAGCGACCCGATCAGGATGTCGCCGGCGCCAGGCACCGTCTCGCGCCCCAGTCGCCGCTCGGTGAAGTACCCGATGGCGAGCCGCGTCCCCCCCGGCGACCAGGCCAGCGTGTATCGGTGGGTCCGGTCGGCGGCGTGGAGGCGCTTCACCGAGCCTCTGCCAACGTCCACGACCACCAGACGTGCCGAGTCGGCCCCGCTGTAGCTGATCGCCAGCATGGACCCATCCGGGGACACGGCGCTGGCGACGCCGGCCCGGGCCACCGGGAACAGCACGCTGTCGGCGCCGCTCCGCGCGTCCAGCCGATGCACGCCGGCGGCATCCCGGTAGTAGAAGACGAACCGGGGCCCGGCCGGCGCCGGGGGCGGAGGCGCTGAGGGCTTGGCGCAGGCGGCCGTCAGAGCCGTGAAGGCCAGGATCGCCGCGCGGCAAATCCTGCCATCGGCAGTCAGCATTCAGCTAAGGGTCCAGGCCACTGACGGCTGAGTGCTGACTGCTGATGGCGTTCATCAAGTCTCCCACCACGCCACCTCACCCCGGTGCCCACATTCGGGGCACTGGAGCTGCTCCGGTTCCCCACCAAACCGGACCCGGGATCCGCAGACCGGGCACACCGCATATTTCCGTCCCAGGAAGCGGGCCGTGCCTTCGGCCGGGTTGGGCTGATTGCGCGCCAGGTAAACCACCGTGAACCGCGTGGGCTGCTTGGGGCGGATCTCCACCAGCCGCTTGGGCACGGCGACGCGGCGGTCCAGCACCTGGACCACCACCCGATCCCCCAGGTCCGGATCCACGACGGGGTACCACACACCCTGGCGCAGGCGTGGATTGGTCGCGATCCGGGCCGTGGGGTAGAGCCGGGCCCAGGCGCCCTCGGTCCTCCGTTCGGATGGCCCCGTCATATGTCCTTACTTATACCGACCCGCCCGCGTTCGTGGTAGTAGATGCTGGGAGGTACCCCCTCACCCCTTCACTCGCCCCTGACGCAGTCTATTTCCCCGGCACCCGGTTCCCGGCGATCCACACCGACTCGACCGACCGCGTGTTCCGGATGTCCTTCAGCGGATCCGCGCCGAGCACCAGGAAGTCCGCCCACTGTCCCTCCTCCAGCGTGCCCACGCCGGTCAGGCGCAGGCAATCGGCCGCATCCCGTGTCGCCGCCACGATCGCGTCCATGGCGCCGAGTCCGGCGTTCACCATCTGCTCCAGCTCCAGGTGCTCGAAGTATCCTTGGAACCGCGCCGGTGGGCCGGTGTCGGTTCCCATCCCGATCATCACGCCGGCGTCGAACAGCTTCTTGAGGTTTCGCTTCGCCCGAACCAGGGCCCTCTTGTAGGTCTGCGCCGCGCGATCCCGCCGAACCCGCGCCTGCCGCCTCGGATCCTGGAGCGCTCGCACCACGGCGGTGTCGGCCTCACGCCGAAAGACCGGATCGTCGAAGAACGCCGGCCGGGACTCGTAGACGTAGGTGCTCACCTCGCGCATCAGCGTGGGGACGTAGCAGGCATGGCGTTGCTTCAACAGCGAGATGAACTCGGCGTCTACCTCGCGGTCCCGGACGCTGTGGGCGATGAAGTCAGCGCCCGAGCGCAGCAAATCCTTGGCGTCGGCCAGGTAATAGATGTGCGCCGCCACTCGCTTGCCTCGCCGGTGGGCTTCGTCAATCACCGACCGATACACGGCCGGTGTCATCTTCCTGGTGGTGCGAAGATTGTCGTCCACCCGGATCTTGATGATGTCCACACCCAGGGCGACGTTGTCCTCCACCGTCTTGCGAGCAGCCTCGGAGTTCTGGGCAGTCACCACCGACCCGGCGACGTAGAGCCGGCTGCGGTCCAGCGTCGAGGTATCCTGCGCATCACGGAGCTGAATGCTCGGCGCGCCGTCCCCGCCCAGGCTCAGCACCGTGGTGACCCCGTAGCGGGCGTACAGGCGAAGCTGCGTCAGGACGTTCTCCGCGGAATAATGGCCGGCTTCGAGTCCTCGAGTGTCGCCTACGTGGCCGTGCGCGTTGATGAGCCCGGGAATAATGGTCTTGCCCGTGACGTCCATCACGGTAGCGCCCCGCGGGATCGCCACCTCGCGGCGCGGGCCCGCCGCCACGATGCGCCCCTCCTCAATCAACAGCGCCGCGGAGTCGATCGGTGGACTTCCGGTCCCGTCAATGAGCCGCGCGCCTACAAACGCCGTCACCAGCGGCCCGGCAGGTCGTCGCGAGCACGCCAGCGCTAGCAAGCACCCAGCCAGGGCCAGGGCGACGCGCCAGGGCCGCAACTCGGCCCGCAGCTGCCGCCTCCGCCGCTCCGGCGGCCTCCGCGGCCCCCGCGCCCCCCGCACCCCCCGCGGCCTCTCTCCTTTCCCGGTCACCTTTTCCTCAAGTCCGTGGGCCCAAACCTCAGCGGCACGACGCCGGTGACCCGGTCCGCCTCTGGCCCCAGGTCCGTGAACGTGGCGCTGCGGCCTTGCTGGTCCACAGCGCGGACCGTGGAGTTCTGGTACAACGGGTAGTAGCCGATGCGGGCCCGCGTGGTCCCCGGAGGCACGGTGCAGTTGCACGGCAACGCACCCGCCAGGCCGGCGTTCACGATGATGCTGATCGGCTGGCCGGTGTGGTTGGTGATGAGCGGCGCGAAGTACGCGCCTTCGGTTCCCCGGGCTTCAGCCACCCGGCGAACCCGCCCGCGGGGGCGCCCCAGGGCCAGCACGCCTCGTACCTCGACGCCCATCGCCCGGCCGCCGGCGGAGGTGGGCCGCAGCATTCGCCACTCCGCCACTGCCGACATCCGGCGTCGCAGCGGCAGACGGAGCGAGCCTCCCGGCTCCACCACCCGCTCACCGGGGCCTGCCACGATCCGAACCGGCTCGAGCAAGTGGTTCTCGAAGATCAGCACTGGACGGGTGAGGATGACATATGCCCCCACGCCCACGAGCGCCCCGACGGCCGCGAGACCGCCCCAGAGCCAGGTGCGGGAGCGGGCCAAAGAAGCGGCAGGGGCCGCAGGAGCCGCAGCGGCCGCAGGCATCTCAGGAGCGGTGGAGGCGCGGCGCTGGCCGCTTTCCATCTTCACCGTCGCCCCGGCCGCGGCTGCCGCCTGAGCCCGGCTGACAGCAGCCGGTGGCATGGACGCCATGCCCTGCTCTAACGCCCCTAGCATCTCTGCCGCGGACTGAAACCGCTCCGAGGGTTTCTTGGCCAGACACCGTAGCACGGCGTCCGACAGCCACTGCGGAACCCGCGGGTTGACCGCGATCGGGGCCGGCGGCGGGTCAGCGATGTGCTTCGCCACGATCTCCTGCGACGTCTCACCTTCAAACGGGGGCGCCCCCGTCAGCATCTGGAACAGCACCGCGCCCATCGAGTACAGGTCCGAGCGCGCATCCAGCGTGGTGTCTCCCAGCGCCTGCTCCGGGCTCATGTACTGCGGGGTGCCCACCACGAAGCCGGTCTGCGTGACCCCCTTCCCAGCGTCGAGTCGCTTGGCGATCCCGAAATCCACCAGCAGGGGTTTCCCGGTGGTCCGCTCGATCATGATGTTGTCAGGCTTGATGTCGCGGTGCAGCAGGCCGCTGTCGTGGGCGTGTTGGAGCGCGTCGAGGATCTGGCGCGCCAGGCTCACCACCCGCTCGTAGGGAAGCGGCCCTTCTTTGCGGAGCACCTCGGCGAGCGATTGGCCCTCCACGAAGGGCATCGCGTAGTACACGATCCCTTCGCCTTCGCCCACGAAGTGGATGGTCAGGATGTTGGGATGGCTGAAGCGGGCGACCGCCTTGGTCTCATGGCGGAAGCGGTCCAGCATGCCGGGCGTCCAGGCCACATCCGGCCGGAGCACCTTGACCGCGAGGCGGCGCTCGAGGTCTCTGTCCCAAACCTCGTAGACCTCGGCAAAGCCGCCGCGGCCGAGCAGCCGGCGTACCTCGTATTTGGGACCGAGGGCCGTGCTCAGCCGGCCCTGGATGTCGGCTTCCGAGACGGGCTGCGTCATGCGTGGCCGATCAGGCCACCGCCATCTCCATCTTCGCCGAGTACTTCCCGTAGCGCGCCGCGCTCACGCACTGGGAGCGGTGGGCAAACGCTTTCTGTCCCGCAGCCACGTTGGCCTTCTCACCCTTCCAGGCCTTCAATGCCTCATCCTGGAGCGCGCGCCCGTAGGAGAAGGACAGCTCCCACGGCAGGTGGCCCAGCACATTCATCGCGTTGAGATGGTCAGTCGCCACCTGCGGTGTCTGGCCGCCCGAGAGAAACACGATGCCCGGCACAGCGGCCGGCACGGTCCGCTTCAGGCACCGCACCGTAGCCATTGCCACTTCCTGCACGCCCGCTTGCGTGGGGCACTTGTTGCCGGAGAGCACCATGTTGGGCTTGAGCACCATGCCTTCGAAGACCACCCGGTGCGCTTCCAGGTGGAAGAATACGCTGGTGAGCGTGGTTTCGGTCACCTGCTCGCAGCGCTCGATGGTGTGATCGCCATCCATCAGCACCTCGGGCTCCACGATCGGCACCAGCCCGGCTTCCTGCGAGAGCGCCGCGTAGCGGGCCAGCCCGTGGGCGTTGGCGTCAATGCAGAACCGGGTGGGAATGTCCCTCCCGATGGTGATCACCGCCCGCCACTTGGTGAACGTGGCGCCGAGCTTTCGATACTCGGCCAACCGCTCGCGGAGCCCGTCCAGCCCTTCCGTAATCTTCTCGCCGGGGAACCCGGCCAGGTCCTTGGCGCCGGTGTCCACTTTGATGCCCGGGAGGACCCCCTGTCGCTTCAGCACCTCGGGGAACGGCGTGCCGGACTCGGCCTTCTGGCGGATGGTCTCGTCGAACAGGATGACGCCGCTGATGTACTCGCCGATACCCGGCGTGGTGAACAACATGTCCCGGTAGGCGCGGCGGTTTTCTTCGGTGGAGGGGAGGTTGATGCTCTTGAAGCGTTTCTCGATGGTGCCGAAGCTCTCGTCGGCCGCGAGGATGCCCTTCCCCTTCGCGACCATGGCCTGCGCGGTGCGCTGGAGATCTTGCGTGTTCATGGACCTACCCCTTGGTGGCTTGTCCTGACGGGTGTTCGTGGTGAGAAGCTACCCGCGGTGGGACAACATCGCCAGTTGGACCGATGGTGCGCGCCGATGAGTCCCTTCGGCCGCTGGCAGTGCCTGTACCTGCCTTCTCCCTCGGGCAATGCCGGCCGCACTGACGCTCCCTTCGGAACCCATCGGCGCGCTAACAAGAAGCCCCGGAGGGGAAAGCCTCCGGGGCCACAAGCGTCAATGCAACGCTCTTTCCTTACCCTCGTCGCCGCGGCGAGCCCGTTGCCGAGGGTGCCCTCCCGCCCCCGCTCGGCGCGCGCGGTGCAGCCCGAGGCGCCCACGACCCGCCGGAACGCGGCGGGCTGCTCATCCGGGGCGGGCTGCTACTCCGCGATGGGCTGGCCTGCCGGGTTCGCGCGCTCGGCACCGAAGGTCTGGCCTGAGCCGGCGGATCGCGCCGCTGAGGTGCCGTGCGCCGCTCCAGCTGCGGTCGCGTGGTGGACTCGGGCGATCGAATCGAGGATCGCGACGGCTGATTCAGCGTCCGGCCCTGGATCTCTCGCCCAGGCTCTGTGGGAGTAACCGCCCGGATGGAGCGCCCCTCGCGCCGCGGCACCGCCGCCCTGGTGTCACCCTCGCGCACCGGTACCAGGCCGCGCGGCTCGCGGGCGGGCGTCGTGGGCTCCACTCGGCGCGGCTGACCAGTCACGCCCCGCCGGGGCTCTTGGGCTTCCGGAGTAGCGCGGCGCCCGGGCGTGGTGGGCTCGACGCGCCGGGGCGTATCGCCAATCGGCTTGGCAGGCCCCTGCAATTGCGGATCGGCACGCCGCCCCGCCGTCGCCGGGATGGTTCCGGAGTCCCGCACCCGCGGCACCGCGACCGTCGGCGCCACGATATCCGTGGGCGGTTGGATCCGCTGGCGCGCGGTGATCACGCTCCGGCTGGGGTCGTAGAAGCTCAGGGTGCGTCTCCCCGGCTGCACGTAGTTGAAGGCGTAGCGCCGAGGAACCACGCTGCCGGTGCGGTACCCCTTCCACCCATAGGGATACCCGGAGTAATAGTTCCGATAGGTGTAGATGACCGTGGTGCGATAGCCATACGGACGGTACCACCAGGGGTCCCACCACGAACTGTAGTAGTGGGGCCGGTAGTAGTAGGGCCGGTAGTACGCGACGCTGTAGTACGGATCATACCAGGGGTCGTAGTACCAGGGATCGTAGTACCAGGACGAGTAGTACCACGGCCGCCCGAAGGAGATACCGATGTGGAACCCCGGGCGCCAGGGGCGATACCACGGATCCCACCAGGGATCGTACCAGCCACTGTAGTAATCCGGGTAGTAGGATCGATACGCCACTCGTGCCGAGACATCGTAACGCACCAGGTCGTACTCGAACGCCGCACCGGCGGCCATCTGGCGCGCCAGCTCCGTGAGATCGGTCTCCGCGTCATCCCCCACCCGAAAGGCCTCGACCCGGTAGTCCCAGTGACCCTGCCGCACGAAATCGTCGAACCGGAAGGGGTCGGGCGAGTACGCCGCGAACACCACACCCGTCCCCCGGGAGTCGTACGCGGTAAACGCCTCGCGGTCGCCGCGACCCCTCACCTCGTAGGTCTCTCCGGCCCGCACGTAGTTGTCGTCTGTGGGATCCAACGGGAACAGCACTCGCACTCGGCCTTCGGGCTCGGCGTGCAGCACCACCGCGTAGCCGTCGCGGCCGGTCTTGACGTAGACCCGGACACGATCCCCGCGCACGAAGCGGTCGTCGTTGAGCCACACTTTGACGGGGGGATCCTGCAACGGGAGGCCCATCTTGGGCGCGGGATGCGGCGCCGACACGGCCAGCAGGGGAAGGAGCATCGCGCTTATCATGTGCGCCTCCGGGTACTCACAGGTATTCCTACCCCGGACATGAGCGAAATGCGTGCCATAGGCTAACCCATCGGAATCCAATGACTTAGCAGCATCGAAGTCGGTTCGATCTGTCCTCCCGAAGGGACGCCGCCGGCCTATTTCAATTGCTCCAGTCGCTGCCTGATGCGCTGGTTGGTGGGGAACGCCCGGCTCAGCGCCTCCAGCGTGGCGCGGGCCGAGTCTGGGAATCCTGCGGCGACGTACGCGTCGGCCTGAATGAGCCCGTATCGAGTTCGGAGCTGCGGGTTGTCGGGCGGCACGGTGAGGCCGGCCAGCGCCGCCAGGGCCGCCTTGCCGTCCTTGAGGTCGAGCACCTTGGACTCGGCACGGAGCAGCTGAATGGACGGATCCGCCGGGAACCGGGTCGCGAGCTGTTCCAGGGTTTGGGCTGCGGCCTCCGGTCGCTTCGCCGCCCGGTCCTGCATGGCCTGCTGATATAGCCCCGCGAGCAGCAGCCGCTGCACGTCGCTCGAGTCGCCGTAGCGGAGGCCCACGTTGCTGGCATACCGGTACACCAATTCGCCCCCGTGCTCCGAGGCCTCGTACAACACCGCCAGCCCCCCTACGCCGATCACTCCCGAGGCAGCCAACACCCAACGCCGCCAGGGTCGCTTGCTCCAGGCCAGCGCGGCGATCTCCAGCGCCGCGACCACCAGGAAGATGTTCCGCGTGCGCTCGCCCAGCTCTTCGTGCTCCACCACCGCATCGCGGGCTCCGGGAATCCGTTCCGCCGGGCCGTGGGCGTCGGTGCCGGACTTGACGGCCACCACGGCCGCCGCCGTGCCGAGGAAGATGAGCAAAGCGGCCGCGGGACCCGTGAAGCTCCAGCGACCGGCGAGCCAGATCAGCCGGAGCGCCACTCCCACGAACAGCAGTGCCACGACGAAGTGGACTACTTGCGGGTGCCAGTAGGCGATGTTCGGCATGGGTATCCTGGGGTTGAGGAGAGGCCGGCCCCAACGCCGGCTCCGGATTTCACAGACGCAGGTATTGCGCCCGCCGTCGGCCCAGGGCCTCACCAGCGGAGCACGCGCTTGTCCGGATTACGGATGGCTGGGTCGGGATGTTGGGCGAGCAGCTGGTCCATCGCGGCCAGTTCCACGCTGCCACGCCCCCCGCGCCGCACCAGGCGACCTCAGCCTCGCGGGCGGGACGACCTCAAGCCTGGGGCGCGACCTCGACGTCCACGTTCAAGCCCCCGCGCACGCTCTGCGTCACGACGCAGAAATCCTCGAAGATCTCCAGGCAACGACCGATGCGTTCCCAGTCCTCCGCGGCAACCTCGGGGGCCAAGCGCACCTTGAGCTCGCCGATCCGCAGGCGGCCTCGCTCGTTCCGCACCATCGTCCCCTCGACGCGGACGCCGAGGGACTTGACGTCTACGCGCGCCTTCCGCACGCAGAAGAGGAACGAGGAGGCCAGGCAGTGGGCCACCGCCGTGGCCAGCATTCGCGCGGGATCGGGGCCCCGGCCCGCGCCGAGGGGCGGGTGCTCGTCCACCACCAGTTCCGGAACGCCGGGCTGCTCGAAGTCTACGGCGAACTGGTATCCATCCTTGAAGGTGAGGTGCAGCGCGAACGCGCTTGGCCTGTCAACGTCGGGTTTGACGGGTGCGGCGGTCATGGGTCGGTCCTGGACCGGTGTTTCGAGGCTGACCGCAATGTCACTCGCTCGCTCTAAAGACCGCGTGAGGTGCCTTGTGAGGATTCTTCAGGTTGCGGGGCAGGCTCGCTGTTGCCAAGTTCCCGCCACTTCGGAGGTGCTATGACTGGCGTTCGTCTGACGCTGAATGTCGCCCTGTGGCTCGTCGTGCCGCCGTTCACGTTTCCCGCATCACGCTTCACGGTCACCCAAGCACAAACGCGGCTCCAGCTCCCTGGCCTGGACCGCCCCGTGGAGATTCTCAAGGACCGTTGGGGCATCTCGCACATCTACGCCGGGACCGAGCACGATCTGTTTTTCGCGCAGGGCTACAACGCGGCGCGGGATCGGCTGTTCCAGCTCGAGCTGTGGCGCCGTCAGGCAACGGGCACCGTGGCCGAGATGCTGGGATCGCGGGAGCTCAAACGCGACATCGGCACGCGGTTGTTCAAGTTCCGGAGAGACCTGGCGCAGGAGCTAGCCCACTACCATCCACGAGGCGCCGCGATCGTCACCGCCTTCGTGGCGGGGATCAACGCCTACATCGACCAGGCCAATCAAGCACCCGAACGCCTGCCGCTGGAGTTCCGATTGCTCGGCATTCGGCCGCAACACTGGACGCCCGAGGTCGTGATCTCGAGGCATCAAGGCTTGTTGGGGAACATCAGCGAGGAACTCAGCACCGCGCGAGCGGTGGCGGTCCTGGGGCCGGAGACAGTCAAGTGGTTGGAGAGCTATGGCCCGGGCGACCCCAACCTGAGCTTCGACCCGGCGATCGACCCCAAGCTCCTGTCGGCCAACATCCTCGAGCTGTACAGCGCGTTTCGCACCGCGCTGCGGTTCCGGCCGGAAGATGTGGCGGCGCGGTACAGAGCGGCAGGTGGGGCAGGTGGGGCAGGAGGGGCAGAAGAGGGAGAAACGGTAGAGGATCCTCCTGCCCCTTCTGCCCCATCTGCCTCTTCTGCGCCTTCAGCCGCCAGGGAGTGGCCGAGGAGGGTGGATGTCGGCAGCAATAACTGGGTGGTGGATGGATCTCGCTCAGAAAGCCGCTACCCCATGATGGCCAATGACCCGCACCGGGCCCAGTCCGCGCCCTCGCTCCGGTACTGGGTGCACCTGGTGGGGCCCGGGTGGAACGTGATCGGCGGCGGCGAGCCGGCATTACCCGGCGTGTCCATCGGCCACAACGAGTACGGGGCATGGGGCCTCACCGTGTTCGAGACCGACGGTGAAGACCTCTACGTCTACGACACCAATCCGGACGACGGGAATCAGTACCGGTACCACGGCCAGTGGGAGCGCATGACAGTACTCCGGGAACAGATCAGCGTGAGGGGTGAGGGGGAAACGACCGCGGAGCTCAAGTACACCCGACACGGGCCCGTGGTGTTCGAGGACCGGGAGCACCACAAAGCCTACGCCGTGCGCGCGGCCTGGATGGAGATCGGCGGGGCGCCTTATCTCGCGAGCCTCCGGATGAACCAGGCCAAGAACTGGGAGGAGTTCCGCGAGGCGTGCAGTTATTCGAACATCCCGGGTGAGAACATGGTCTGGGCCGGACGCGACGGGACCATCGGCTGGCAGGCCGTGGGCATCGCGCCCATACGGCGGAACTGGAGCGGCTTGATCCCGGTCCCCGGCGACGGCCGGTACGAATGGGACGGATTCCTCCCCATCAAGGCGAAGCCGCACGTGGTAAACCCGCCGGAAGGATACTTCGTCACGGCGAACAACGACCTGATTCCGCGCGACTACGGCTATCTGGACGCGGTCGGATTCTCTTGGGCCGACCCCTACCGCTGGGCGCGGATCAGCGAGGTCCTGGGAAGCGGACGCCGGATGTCGGTGATGGACATGATGCGGCTCCAGACGGACGAACTGGCGATCCCCGCCCGACAGCTGGTGCCGCTACTGGACGCTCTCACCGCCGCGGAGGCACGCGTAGAGCAAGCGCGACGGAGGCTCCTCGCGTGGGACTACGTGCTGGACAAGCGGTCGGTGGAGGCCGGGATCTACGTGGCCTGGGAGAGCGCGCTCCGCCAGGCGGTGGCCCAGCGGATGGTGCCGGCGCAAGGACGCGAGCTGGTGTCGGGCTTGGCGCTCTCCAACGTGGTGGCCTGGCTGGTGTCGCCGCCCGGCGAATTCGGCGTGAACCCGACGGCGGCTCGTGACTCGATGCTGCTGGGGGCGCTGAGCACGGCGCTCCAGCGGCTCACGGCCAAGCTGGGAAGCAACCTGGAGCAGTGGCAGTACGGCCAGCCGCGCTATCACCACGCCTTGATCCGCCATCCCCTGAGCGGCGCGGTGAACGAGGAGACCCGCCGGAAGCTCGACGTGGGCCCGCTCCCCCGCGGCGGCTATGGCTCGACGCCCAACGCCACCGGAAACGGCGACAATCAAACCAGTGGGGCGTCGTTCCGGATCATCGTGGACACCGGTGACTGGGATCGGGCCGTGGGCACCAATACGCCGGGCCAGAGCGGTGATCCGGACAGCCCGCACTACCGCGACCTGTTCGAGATGTGGGCCAACGACCGCTACTTCCCGGTGTTCTACTCGCGGGAACGGGTGGAGAAGGTCACCGAGGAGAGGCTCCGCCTGGAGCCGGGCTCGGGCCCCGGAAGCTGACCACCGGGCCCATCATCTTCGCCGCGACCTACCCGCTGATCGCGGTCCAGCGGCTGCCCTTCATCCACCTCAACCGTCCCACGGCCAGCGCCAGGCGACCACGCGGCCAGCCGCGCTTTCACCTCCGCGCGATTCTTGCGCGAGACCGCGTACACCTTCTGCTTCGCGTGGTCCCGCTCGAACAGCGACACCTTGAGGAAAATTAGCGCGATCAAGGCCCAGCGAACGAACCGCGCGGCACCGCGGCCTCGCCGGAGGTAGGACCACACCAGCCGCCCGCCGCGCTGCAGGATGTTGGGCCAGGAGTAGAACGTCCGATTGATCCGATGGTACGCGTCGAACACGTCATCCGGCGACACGTGATGGGGCAGGAAGACCAGGTGATCGCCCTCGTAGTGCGATAGGTCCGGATCGAACACGCGCCCTTGGTCCTCCCCCTCCCGGGCGAAGGGCGTGCCGGGTATGGGAATCGAGATCGAAAGCAGCACCGCGCTCGGGTCGACCTCCTCGAGCCGCTCCGGCAGCGTCCGGGAGTACTCCGTCGTGTCTTCTTCCAGCGCCAGCATCATACCGGTGAACGTCACGATGCCGCGTTCACGGAGCTTGCGGAACATCTCCTGGTACTCGTGCACCTTGTTCTGGCGCTTCTGCACCGCGTACAGGCTGGGCTGATTGAGCGACTCCAGGCCGATGAACGCCATGGCGCCGTGCGCCTGCTGCAAGAGATCCACGAACTCGTCGTCCTTGAGACAATTGAACGTGAACTGGAACCCGATGGCCCAGTAATCGAGCTTGGCGATCTCCCGCAACAGCTCCTTGGCGTAGCCCATGTCGCCGGCGAAGTTGTTGTCGTAGAACATCGCGGTCTTCCGCTTGTGGAACGGCAACCGATCCACGGCCTTGAGGTCGCGGATCACGTCCTCGATGGGTCGGCAGGGATGCGCCGTGGGCAGGATGTTCAGCGCGCAGTAGGTGCAGCGGAACGGGCATCCGCGCGTGGCCTCCGTCACGATGGGCGTCATGAATTCCGGCTCGGCCAGGTCGTAGCGGGGCGGCGGGATGTTCTCCAGGGAGGGCGCCAACGGCGCCTGGTACACCTTCTTCAATCGTCCGCTGACCCGGTCTTCCACCACCTGGGGCCAGACGCAGGGGGCTTCGCCCACCACGACGGCGTCGAAATACGGCAGCAGTTCGTGCGGAAAGGTGGAGGCATAGCGGTCGCCGGCGATCACCTTTGTGCCCCGCCGGCGGAACCGCTGCGCCACGCGGCGGGCGTGCGGGAAGCAGTAGTCCATGAAGCTCAGCGCGATGAAATCCGCGTCGGTGTCGTAGTCAATGGGGCGCACCATCTCGTGCAGCACCTCCACCTCCACCAGATCCGGCGTGAGCCCCGCCAGGAGCAGGCCCGGCAGCGGGGGCGCCGGGGAGTTGGCGACGTAGGGCTGTCGTTCTCCCAGGTTCTGGAACAGCACGATGATCTGGAGTTTGGGCTTACGCATGACACACCCGCTCTTTCTCGCGGAGTTGGATGGCGAGGACTCGCATCGCACGCTGCACCAGCCCGGGAACGAGCCCGCGCAGCAGCGCCAGCGCGCGCCCCGGCGGCGACAGCACCAGCTCTTCCAGATCTCGCTCGATCGCCCTCACGATCGAGCGGGCCACATCCTCAGGGGCGGCGTACCCGCTCCGGGGGCGGCGCGCGCCGCCCAGCTTCTTCTCGTGGTCGAACAAGGGGGTTCGCGTGTAGCCGGGGTATACCGTGAGCAGTCGGATGCCGCTCTCGTGCAGCTCCGCCCGGAGGCTCTGGGTGAGTGCGGCCAGTGCGGCTTTGCTCGCGCTGTAGGCGGCGAGATAGGGCACGCCGTGCAGCGCGGCGACCGAGGCGACGCTCACGATGAGCCCGCTCCGCTGCCGGCGCATGAGCGGGATCGCCGCCAGCGTAGCGTAGAGCGGGCCGTAGAAGTTCACGGCCATCACCCGCTCGAAGTCCGCGACCGATCCGTACTCGGCCAGGCCATAGACGCTGATGCCGGCGTTGTTCACCAGCACGTCGAGACCGCCCAGCTGTTCGACCGCGGCGGCGCACAGGGAGCGCACACTTTCTCGGTCAGTCACGTCGCACGGGACCACCGCCGGCGGCATCAGCCCGGGATGCCGCAGCGCCGCCACGGCGGCGGTCCCCTGCAACCGCCTCTTCCCCCGCGCCGCGAGAAGCAGGCGCGCTCCCCGCCCGCCCAGAGCCAGCGCCAGGGCCGCTCCGATGCCGGAAGAGGCCCCGGTGATCACAACCCGCTTCCCCTCAAGCCGCATACGCCAGGCTCAGCCGGCGGAAGAACAGGCTCAGGTGCAGGACCGGGCCGACTAGGCGGATCAGCAGTACGGGCAGCGCCATGGGAACTCCTGTCAGCGTCACGGGCGTAGGGTGACCGAGCCACGTCAAGCCGCCGTCAAGGGCCGAACTTGACGGTCCCTTGACGGACCATCCGCATGATTCGCCCGGTCTCATAGGACGGGCGAACGTGAGCGAGGAGCGTAGACGCAGGCTGGAACGGCGCCTGAGCATCGCGACGTTGGTGGGCGGCCTGCTGGTGGCGGCCTACTGGACCGTCTACTTCACCAACGTGGTTCCGCTGGGGCAGGAGCATTCACTGGCTAGCGCGTTCGAATCCGCGTTCCCAGTGGCGGATGCCCTGCTCGGCATCCTGTTGTTCGCCGCGAGTCGGGCTTTGTACGCCGGACGGCGCACGGGCCCGTTCTTCCTGGTGGCCGCCGCCGCTACCTGTCTCTACCTGGGACTTCTGGACCTCACCTTCTACGCGCGGATCGGGCTCTACTGGCCGCTCACCACGGCCGGGGCCGTCGAGCTGCTCGTGAATGGGTGTTGCATCGGCGGCGGGGCAGCCGCGCTCCGGCTGGGCTGGCGATTGTGGAGCGCCACATGAGGCCTGCCCCGCTCGCCGGCCGATCTGTGGTAGTGATCGGTGCCGCCAGTGGCATCGGGGCGGCCGCCGCTCGGGCGCTGCTGAACGCGGGTGCCCGCGTCGCCCTGGCGGACGTGGCCGAGCTTACCCTCCCTGACTCGGACCGCGTGCTGGGGATAGGGGCCGATGTCAGGCGCGCGGAGACGTTGGAGGCGTTACGGGACGCCGCGATCGGTGCGTTCGGCTGGATCGACGCCGTGGTCAACTGCGCCGGCGTGATTGTGCCGGGTCCGCGGATGGGATTCCCCTCGAAGCGGTCCACCGCCAGATCAATGAGAACCTCGTGGGCACGGTGCTCGTGACCAGGGCCTTCCTCCCCTATTTCCGCGAGCGGGGTCGTGGCCACCTCATCCACGTTGGCTCGCTGGGAGGCATCGTGCCACTGGCGGGCGAGCCCATCTACTCGGCGACCAAGTTCGCGGTTCGGGGCTTCTGTCTGGCGCTGGCACTGGAACTCAGGGGCACCGGAGTGGCCGTCTCGGTGGTCTGCCCCGACTCGACCGACACTGCCCAGCTGGCCATTGAAGCGACACAACGTGGTTCGCCGTTCTCGTTCTTGAGTGCGCCACTCGCGCCGGCGGCGGTCGCGGCCGCCATCGTGGCGACGATTCGCCGGCCGCGCCTCGAAGTGGCGGTGCCGACCGGCCGCGGGCTGGGGGCCAAGCTCCTGACCTGGTCGCCCGCGCTGCTCCACCGGGTTTACCCACTGCTGGAGCGTTGGGGCGCGGCACGCCGCAGCCGCTTCGCTGGAGGCTCTGCCGCCTCTGCCGCCCCTGCGAGGACCCAATGACAGCCCGCGCCGTGGACTTCACCCGCTCCTACATCATCACGATGCGCCCCTACCTGCTCTTCGTCTCCGGCATCACGGGGATCGTAGGGCTCTCGCTGGGGCCGAGCCTGGGCATTGGAGCGGCGGTCACGCCGGCCATCGCGTTCTTCCTCTCATATGGCTTCGGGCAGGCGTTGACGGACTGCTTCCAGCTGGACACCGACTCGCTCTCGTCGCCCTACCGGCCCCTGGTACAGGGCCGTCTCAGCCGGCGGCAGGTGGTGGTAGTGAGCCTCACCGGGCTCGCGCTCTGCGGCGCGATCCTGATTCAGCTCCACCCACTCAACGCCCCACTCGCCGGGCTCACGGTCTTCGGCCTCGCCACCTACACCTTCTTCAAGCGGCGCTGGTGGGGCGGCCCCTTCTACAACGGCTGGATCGTGGCCCTGCTGGTCTTGATGGGCTCCCTGGCCGCCGCGGGGGCCGGCGCGCTTCCGGGAGCGCCGCCAGCCTCGCTTCAGTGGTCCATCGGGCTGGCCGGTGCGTTGATCGTCGCGTTCTTCGGGTACGCCAATTTCGTCTTGACGGGATACTACAAGGACATCTCTGCCGACCGTGCAACGGGCTACCAGACGCTGCCGGTCAGGTTCGGCCTCAAACCGGCCGCCGCGGTGAGCGACGGGTTCGCGATCCTGGCCCTATGCGGCGTGCTGGTCGCAGTCCTAACGCACCTCGCACCTTGGACCTGGGCGCTGGTGCCGGCTCTGGCCTTCGTGGCCGCGGGCACGGTCGCCGCGGCGGTGGCGCAGGTCCGGCTCCACGGCGTGCGGCATGAGGCCGGCGCCCATCGGGCGATCGCGCCGGTGGTGCACGCATACGTCTTGTGGCTGGCAGGCCTCTCCGCACTCCACCGACCGACGTGGGCGCCCGCTCTCCTGGCGTTTTACCTCGCGTTCGCGGTCACCCTGGCTCGGCGACCCGAGAAGGAACAGATCTGAGATGTTCGTGCTCCTCAACCCCACCGCCGGAGGAGGCCGAGCGCTGGCGCGGTGGAAGCGTGTCGCGGCCGGCCTG
>Ga0073934_10005583_pt1 | contig 19275 bp, 15 predicted proteins | sample LarsenN4metaG_FD_76834 | JGI IMG/M metagenome (GOLD analysis project Ga0073934, IMG submission 76834) | Hot spring sediment bacterial and archeal communities from British Columbia, Canada, to study Microbial Dark Matter (Phase II) - Larsen... ... | reverse complement strand
TTGAGATAGACGAGAATGGCCTGGACGAAATGGACAAACGGATTCTGGAGACCATCATCGTCAAGTTTGCCGGCGGTCCAGTGGGCGTCGGCTCTTTGGCTGTGGCGGTGGGAGAAGAGCCGGACACGCTCGAAGAGGTCTATGAACCCTACCTGATCATGGAGGGCTACCTGAAACGCACTGCCCAGGGCCGCGTCGCCACAGAGTTGAGCTACCGAAAACTGGGATTGGCCATGCAAACAGGTCGCCAGCCTGGCCTCTTCTAGGCCGGGAGCACCCTGCCTCTCCGGTCTGCCGAGGCTATGCCCGCCCCATTACAAAGGGCGCTGGCCTTCATAGTGGCGACCACGCAAAGGGTGTTCTACAATCCGCTCCACCAAAGGCACGTTATGAACACCATTGAGAAACAGGAGTTGTTTGAACACCTGAGCAGCTTTCTGAAAAGTAAAGGCGTGGTCCTTGAGGACGGGCCCTATACGCAACGCATCAAAAAAGGCTGCGGCATCATTGCCGACACTGTCAACAAGAGCCAGAGTGCCCTTGCTGCCGCCCGCGGCAAACTCGACCGCGGCCTCGACAAGGTGCGTCAGGTCATCCACGAAAAGACCGCACCCAAACCGGCTCCAACCCCCTCTTCGTCAGCGCCCACTGCCTCGAAACCCGAGTCCGCAAAGAAAGGTGGCGCGCCCGCCAAACCCCGGAAAGCTCGCCCCTCCCCGCGGCCGGCCAGGCGCCGCGCCCGGCCCTGAGTCTGCGGCTGGCCTTGACTCCAGCCGGGGGGCTTGCCCCAACACCCTTTCCCGCCTGGAACGTCGCTCGCCAGGCGTGCCCAAGTTGCGCTCGACAAATCGAGCCAACAGCGGTAAGCAAACGCCACGTATGCAACACATTTCTCTGACCAGACGCCAATTCGTCAAGACCTCCCTCGTCGGCGCGGCCGCCCTGGGCTTTGCCGGCCTGCCCGCCCTCCGGGCGGCGGGCAAAAAGCTCCCGGTAGCCCTGCAGTTGTATTCCATCCGTAATGATTGCGCCAAAGACTTCGACGCCGCCCTGGCTGAAGTGGCCAAAATGGGCTTCGAAGGGGTGGAGTTCGCCGGCTACCACAAATACGCCGGCAAACCCAAGGAATTGCGCGCGAAATTGGATGAGCTCAATCTCAAGGTGGCCGCAACCCATATCGGGACCGGGACACTGCGCGGAGATGCCCTCAAGCAAACCATCGAGTTTCATCAGACCATCGGCTGCAAATTCCTCATCGTGCCAGGTGACGGCGACTTCACCCATCCCGAGAAGAGCAAGGCGCTGGCGGAGGTCTTCAACAAGGCCACCGAAGTCCTGAAACCTCTCGGCATGGCCTGCGGCTACCACAACCACACCGGCGAGTTCAAGAAGGACGGAGACAAGACCTATTGGGATCTTTTCGCCGAGCGCACGAGCAAGGATGTCATCCTGCAGCAGGACTGCGGGTGGACCGCCGCCGCCGGGCTGGACCCCGTCGAGATGATGAAGCGCTACCCCGGCCGTATGCGCTCCACACACTTCAAGCCAACAGTGGTGCGCAATGAACCGGGCAAGAAAGCGTTCCTCGGCCAGGACTCGGTGAATTGGGCAGCCGTCATTGACGCTTGCATCAAGTACGGGGGGACGGAATGGATCACCCTCGAACAGGAAGCCTACCCCGATGGCAAGACCCCTGTGGAAGCCACCGCCATCTCGTTTGCCGCCCTCAAGAAGTTGCTCGCCTAGCCCAATCAATCTCTTGCGACTGGCCACGGGCGGTTGCGCCTTCGATGCGGATCCAGGTGCAACCGCCCGATCGTTGAGCCCCGCAATCCCGCGGGCGAGGGAAGCTCTGGCGGGTGCTTTTTCCTTCCGCAACGGCTTCCTTTCCTGCTAGAGAGTCCTGCCATGAAGCGCCTCTTGATCGTCCTGTTTACGGGAACCGTCTGGTTCGGCCACGCCGCGGAAACGGTCTGGCTCGACACCCTGGACCTGTCACACATGAGTCAGGGCTGGGGCAAACCACAGGTCAACCGCTCGATACGGGAAAAACCTCTTTCCATCGGAGGCAGGCCGTTTCAGCGCGGTGTGGGCACCCATGCCAACAGCACGCTCTGGCTCGACCTGGGGGGCGGCAGCGAGAGGTTCCAGGCGTTCGCAGGGGTGGATGACGCAGCGGGAGGCCCTGCCACCGTGGTCTTCCGCGTCCTCGCCGATGGACGAAAAATCTGGGACTCCGGCCTGATGAAACCCGGGCAGGCGGCCAGGGAAATCAACCTGGATGTTCGCGGGGTTAAGCTCCTCCTTTTGCAGGTCTCCTCCGGCGGCGATGGCATCTCCTACGACCATGCCAACTGGGCCGAGGCCAGGTTTCTGCTCAAGCCAGGGGGGCCAGCGCCGCGCACCCAGGCGGCCCCTCGAGAGGATCCAATCGTGCTTACTCCGAAGCCGGGTTTGGCGCCCAGGATCAATGGACCGCGGGTTGCTGGATGCCGCCCCGGCAATCCGTTCATCTTCAGGATCCCGACCACAGGCCAGCGCCCCATGGTCTTCACCGCCGAAAACCTGCCCTCCACCCTGCGGCTGGATGGCTCCACGGGGATCTTGACCGGCGAGGCTCCCCCTCGCGGGGAATACGTGGTCCTGCTTCGCGCCCGCAACACGCACGGCGAATTCAGCCGGTCACTCAAGATCGTCTCAGGCGACAAGCTGGCGTTGACGCCCCCCATGGGATGGAACCACTGGTACACGCACTACGACCGCATCACCGACCGACTGATGCGCGAAGCGGCGGATGTGATGGTTGCCAGCGGCATGGCCGACGTGGGCTACCAGTACGTCAGCATTGATGACTGCTGGATGAACGCGCCCAGGCACAAGGACCCGATGCGGGTCGGGCCCCTGCGCGACGCCAAAGGGAACCTGATTCCCAACAAACACTTTCCCGACATGAAGGCCATGACCGACTACATTCATGCTAAAGGACTAAAAGCCGGCATCTACACCTCGCCCGGCCCGTTGACCTGTGCCGGCTTCGCGGGAACCTGGCAGCATGAGGAGCAGGACGCCGCACAATTTGCCGCCTGGGGCTTCGATTTCCTGAAGTACGATTGGTGTTCTTACGGGCAAATCGCCAAAACCAACCCCGCACCCGAGCTGGAGAAACTCAAGCAGCCTTATCGGCGCATGGGGGAGATTCTGAAGCGACAGCCGCGAGATATTGTGTTCAACCTTTGTCAATATGGCATGGGCAAGGTGTGGGAGTGGGGGGAAGAGGTGGGTGGGCATTGCTGGCGCACCGCTGGGGACCTCGGATTCGAGCTGGATCGCGTCTTTGAGGTCGCGCTGGCCAACGCCGCCCACCGGCAATGGTCCAGACCCGGGGCCTGGAACGACCCGGACTACATTCAGATCGGACGCATCGGGAACGCGCGGGGCATGGGCGAACCCATGGAATGTCCGTTAAGCCCCAACGAGCAATACGCCTTCATGTCCCTTTGGTGCCTCATGGCTGCACCCCTCTTTTTCAGCGGCGACATGGGGCGGCTGGATGCGTTCACCGTCAACGTTCTCTGCAATGCCGAGGTGATTGAGGTGGACCAGGATCCACTGGGAGAGTCGGCTGCCGTGATCGAACTCGGTGAAGACACCTTCGCCATGGTCAAGAAGCTCGAGGATGGAGGGCGGGCGCTGGGGCTCTTCAATCGCGGGGAATTGCCCGCTCTCGTCCGGGTGACGTGGCAGCAACTGGGGCTGACCAGCACCTGGGAGGCCCGCGACTTGTGGCGGCAGAAGGATCTCGGGCCGGTCAGCGATGTCTATGAAACCGAGGTGCCACGGCGCGGCGTGGCCCTGCTCAAGCTAACCCCCAAACGCCCCTGACGAACGCGCGGCAGAATCATCATGGAGCAGCCGAAGATACTGGGGCTGATCGCCGGCAACCGCTCGCTGCCTTTGGAACTGGCCCGGCAGGCGCGGGCGGCGGGGGTGGAGCGGATTGTCGCGGTGGCCTTCGAGGGTGAGACGGACCCCGCCCTGGCGAACCTGGTGGACGAAATCACCTGGGTACGGGTCGGGCAGCTTTCTAAAATGATCGAGGGATTTACCCGCCACGGCGTCAGGCAGTGCGTCATGGCTGGGCAGATTGCGCCGCGGCATCTGTATGAGGTGAGGCCGGATTTGCGAGCCCTCGGAGTGCTCTTTCGCTTGAAAGAGCGCAACGCCCACACGATTTTCGGAGCCATCGCCGAGGAGTTGCACAAGGACGGGGTCGAATTGATCGAAGCCACACCCTGGCTGAAGCCGTTGATGCCCGGAGCCGGGTTCCGCATGGGCTCGACACTCTCATCGGCTCAGGAGGAAGACGCGGCGTTTGGTTTTCGCATGGCCAAGGAGGTTTCACGGCTGGAAATCGGTCAGACGGTGGTGGTCAAGGAGGGCACCGTTCTCGCCGTGGAGGGGTTTGAAGGCACCGATGCGTGCCTGAGGCGCGGAGGGGGTCTGGCCGGCCCCAAGGGCGGCGCGGTGGCAGTCAAAGTGGCCAAGGAGAGGCACGACATGAGGTTCGACATCCCCTGCCTCGGCGCCCAAACGGTGCGGGTCTGCATGGAGGCCGGGATCAGTTTGCTCGTGTTCGAGGCAGGCAGGACGCTGTTGTTGGATCAGAACGAGATACAGGGACTGGTGCGTAAGAGTCCGTTCAGCCTGGCCGCCTGGGCCTGAGCCTCCGCCGACGGCAGCCCGGCAGTCACAAAAGAGGGGTCTATGGCCTGGGTTAGATTTCCCGCGTCACCCCGGGAATCGGCGCCGGGTAGCTCCCTTGGGCGTTGGCTTGAACCGGGGCGGGGCTGTTGGCATCGAGCTTGTCCACCTGAGGGCAGAAAACAAACTCCGACGCCAGGGCCTCGTCCCAAGTGATGATCTTACCGGAGTGGACAGCCGCCCGCCCCATAATGGCGGCGAGGTTGGAATAGACGGCGCGCTGGGTTTCGTTGTGGGCGCGGTTGTTGCGGATCGCATCCATGAGGACGTTCCATTCCGCCTGCCAGGGATCCACGGTTTCTCGCTCGGGTCGCCACGCGACATTGTCACGGGCGATACGCTGGTCTTTATAAACGAAGACAGTGGGGGCGTGCACGTTGCCGGAGAACTGGGCGGCGCATCGAGTGCCGTGGACAAACGTCGCAAAGTCGGTGTGGCACTTGGGAATGTAGCGTCCAGTAACGAGGGCCTTGGCGCCGTCGGCGAAGGTGTACTCGATGGAATACGTGTCCAGGTTCTGGCTGCAATCCTTGCTGTCGGGGCCGCGGCCGCCGACGCCGTGCGCTTCCACAGGCCAGGCGTCCTTGATCCAGCAGCACTCGTCAATCTGGTGGATCATCAATTCGATGAAGATGCCCGAGGAGGCCCAGAGGAACTGGTAGGGGCGCCGAAGCTGCCAGAGGAGCTCGTTTTCCTTGCGATCATAAGGCCCCATGCGGTAGCCGTCGTCCATCCGGTAGGCGCGAATGAGTTGGATCTGCCCGAGTGCGCCATCGCGAATGCGCTGGATGAGAGCCTGCCGGGCCGAGGAGTGGCGGCACATGAGACCGGCGGCAATTTTGAGATTCTTCTGTTTGGCGGCCTCACCGGCGCGGAGCATGCGGCGGAGCCCGCCCGGGTCCGGGGCGAAGGTTTTCTCCATGAAGACGTGCAGCCCTTTTTCAACAGCGTATTCCAGGTGGCCGGGGCGGAAGGCGGCATGGGTGGTGAGGAGCACAATGTCTCCGGGCCGGAGGCAGTCCATGGCCTTCCGATAGGCGTCGAAGCCGATGAACTGGCGGTCGGGAGGCACGTCCACTTTGTCGGGGAACTGCCGGGACAGCGCTTCCAGAGAACGGGCCAACTTGTCAGGGAACACATCCGCCATCGCGATCAGTTTGGCCGGGCCGCCCGGCGCGGACAGGGCGTTGGCGACGGCGCCGCTGCCGCGCCCCCCGCAACCCACAATGGCCAGGCGAATAGTGTGGTCCTCGGCGGCATGCACGTGAGGCAGTGCGACACCAGCCAGAGCCGAGACGGCGGCCATGCGGCCGGAGGTCTTGAGGAATTCCCGACGAGAGGCGGGCAGGGAAGCAGGGTTGAATGTCATAACGTATGAGGGTGGACGGCGGTGAGGAGCTTTTCATTCAAGCGGCCCGATGGCGTCGAGATGGAAGACTTCGCGGAGACGGGAAAGCCATTCCCCCGGGAAGGCATCCAACACTGCAAACAACTTCAAATCAGTTCAAATTACTTGAACTCCGCGGGGTTCGGGTGGGCTGATTTGAGCCTCCCCTCGCCCCTGGTCAGCGCGTGGATACGCCGCGGGGGAAACCATTTGCCGGAGCGGCCGGACAGTTCCCCAGGCCGGACTGTGGGTCTTGATGCATTCGCTTGATTGTGTGATGACATGAGTCTGCAGTGGAGACTGCCCCGCCCGATTGCCTGGCACCCGTTACCCGGTAACACGATTTGCGGGGGGGAGGGAAATTCAGACACAAGAGGACGCTGCCGCTCAAGGCCATGGCCGCCCGGCTGCACTTGGGAACCTCCAAGAGGGTCAACACGCGACTGCACTCCCGGATGCGCGGCGAGCCGCCGACCCATGGAGCGGAGGAGGCAGCGTGAAACGTGAGCCATACTATGGTCTGGCCCCGTGTCGAGGGTGAAATGTGCTTGCCAGCGGTTTGCGGGGCGGCGGATATTGAAGGGGCATTGAACCCCGGCGGGGCCAGAAACAGATGAACATGAACAAAGTACGGTTTGGCATTATTGGCATGGGCAACATGGGGCGCTTCCACGCGGAGTATCTGCAGGCGGGCAAGGTCCCGCGGGCGGAACTCACGGCGGTCAGCGATGCGATTCCGGCTAACCTCGAGCGCTACAAGCACCTGAAAACGTTTGCGCGGAGTGAGGATTTGATCCGGTCGGGCGAGGTGGATGCAGTGATCATTGCCACACCGCATTTTCTGCATACTTCCATCGGGATTGACGCGTTGGGTCAGGGGTTGCATGTGCTGGTCGAGAAACCAATTTCGGTGCACAAAGCCGACTGCGAGCGTTTGCTTGCGGCGCATACGCGGCCCAGACAGATCTTTGGGGCGATGTTTCAACTGCGGACCGAGGGGCGGTATCGCAAGATGCGGCGGCTGATCGAAGGGGGCGAGTTGGGGACGCTGGTGCGGGTGAGTTGGATTATCACGGACTGGTACCGCACGGAGGCGTATTACGCAAGCGGCGGGTGGCGGGCCACCTGGAAGGGGGAAGGCGGCGGAGTGTTGTTGAACCAGTGCCCGCACAACCTGGACTTGTTGCAATGGCTATGCGGCCGGCCGGCACGGGTGAGGGGCTTTTGCCAGCTTGGGCGCTACCATGATATCGAAGTGGAGGACAATGTGACGGCCTACCTGGAGTTTCCAAACGGAGCCACGGGGGTCTTTATCACGTCCACGGGGGAGGCGCCGGGAACGAACCGCTTCGAGATTTGCGGGGAACGAGGGAAGTTGGTGTTGGAGAACAATCGGCTGACTTTCACCCGCAACGAAGTTTCGATGATCGAGTTCAGCCGGACCAGCAAGGCGGGATTCGCCAAACCCGAGGTCTGGAATGTCGAGGTGCCTTTTGAGAGCGCGGGCGGCTCGCACGTGGACATCACGCAGAATTTTGTCGCCGCCATTCTGGACGGCGCTCCCCTGCTCTGCCCGGCGGCCGAGGGCATCTATTCCGTGGAACTGGCGAACGCGATTCTCTATTCGTCGCTGGAGAACCGGACCGTGGAGCTGCCCCTGGACGGCGCGGCCTACGAAGCCAAACTTAACGAACTGATTGCCGGATCGAAGTTTGAGAAGAAGCGGGTGGTGGCGACCAGCGAAGATTTCACCCGGTCGTTCAACACGTGATCCGCGGGAGGGCCGACCGACAACCCACAGAGACTGCAACTCCAGGAAACCATGTTTTTTACAGGCATCGCCGACGAAGCCGGCCCCAACATTGACACACAGATCCGGGCCACCCGGGAGCTGGGCTGGAAGCACATCGAAATGAGGTTCGTGGAGGTTCCCGGTTTCCCCAAGGGAAGCGTCCACGATATTCCAGACGCGGCCTTTGAGGTGGTGGCGGAGAAGTTGCAGGATGCCGGGATTCTGGTGAACGCCTTTGGCTCGACCATTCTGAATTGGGCCAAGACGGTCGAGACACCGTTCGAGGTCACCCTGGGGGAAGTGCGACGAGCCATCCCAAGAATGCAGCGTCTGGGAACGCGGCATGTGAGGATCATGAGCCTGAAGCCGGCGGATGACGCGGAGAGCATTCCGCCGGTGGTGTTCGAGCGGGTGCGCGAGGTGACACGCATGTTTTTGGACGCGGGGCTGCAGCCGGTGCACGAGAACTGCATGAACCATGGCGGGATGAGCCCGAGGCACGCTCTCGAGCTTCTGGAGCGAGTGCCGGGGCTGCGGTGGGTGTTCGACACCGCCAACCCGATCTTCAATCCCGATCGTTCCAAGCCCAAACCCTGGCCCAGGCAGGATCCCTGGGAGTTCTGGCTGGCGGTGCGGGATTTTACGGATCACATCCACATCAAGGACGCGACGTGGAATCCGGCGAAGAATGACGCGGACTATCATTGGCCAGGGGAGGGCAGCGGGCGCGTGCGCGACATTCTGGCGGATGCGTTTGCGCGGGGTTATGATGGGGGGCTGTCCATCGAGCCACACCTGGCGGTGGTGTTTCATGATGCCACGGTGACCGCGTCCGCCGAGGCCCAGTACTCGAGTTATGTGGAGTACGGGCGGCGACTGGAGAAGTTGGTCGGGCAAATCCGCGGGACGCAGAGCGCCTGACACCACCCCGCGCAACGGTTCCGCCTCTGGAATTGTTCACCTTTTCCGGGTACGGCCACAGAGTTGTTTGGACGAGCGCGCCGTTCGCCTCACGGCTTCGTGGACCACGGAAGCGACGGCGGGAAAAAAGGAATGCCCCCGGCCAGGGAACTTTCGGGGTTGAGCGCCCGATCTCAATGCTGGAGCATGGACCAAGATGCAAGCCAACGAGAGAAAGCCAGCCGCGCCCGCACCGGACGAAGGAGTCTTCTCGCGGAAACGGGATAGCGTGTCGGCAGAAGGCGGGCCAAGCCGTGAGAACCGCCTGGGGGACATCCGAGACGATGGCCGCCACACACTTCTGGCGATATGGGATGGTTTGAGGGTGTTCTGCGAATCCTGTTTTTCCCGAAAACACCAACCACGCCGCCAGCCTGGCCGGCGCATCCGCCCCTCCTCTGGGGCAAAGAACCATGCCGGGAGACGGCAGCGCCTGCACCCAGCCGAGAGGACCCTCCTCAGCAGCACGGCTCCCCTGCCCTGTTTCATCTCCTGCTTAACGGTTGCCACCGCCTGGCGCTCCGCGGCGCCACCGCAACCGCGGCGGGTTCGCCCGCGCCGTAAAACGCCGGGCGGCTTGCCCGCCCTGATCTGGGTGGTGTTGATGGGAGTGTTGGCAGCCGGAGAGGGGCCGGTGGTCTCAATCTCAAGAGCCGAGGAGATCGTTTATTACGACGCGACCCATCTCCACGGGTTGAATCTTCAGCACGAGGCTCAGCGGCGGCGTTTTTGGGACGAATCGCATTTGCTTTTCTCCCTGCAAGGTCTGGTCAACCGCGGCAGTCCGCGGCTGTACATCCGATATCTCAAAGAGCCAGATGATTTCTGGTGGCAACAAATGACCAACGGCGGCGGATGGCTGGCCGGTCGCACGGTGCGCCAGATCGCAAGTCTGGATGAACTGCTGCGCGTTTTTCGCCAGCACTACCGTGGGGCCGTGCTCTGGGACGAACGCGTGCCCTCCACGTCCAATCTTGCCTCGACAATCGCCGGCTGTGAGGACCTGCTTTGCCTGCGCCACGACACAGAGCCGGATTCGCTCTGCCGGCAGTTGACCCGCGGCGCTGATGGCCTGGCAGTGCGGGCGCGGCTGCTGGCGCCGGACGGCGGACCGCTGTTTACCGGCAAGGGAATGATTCCGGGAACCACCCTTCCCTCGACGGGCAGCGCCAAGGCTGATGCCTACCATTGGTTGATCGAGCACTACGTGCGGCCCGGAAAAACGGATCCGCGGCATCTCGGCTACTACCTTGACGCCTTCTGGTTGAAGTGCTGGCGTGCCTCGGGGCCCGAAAATCACACTCTGTCGAATCATGATTTTCTCATCGCTCGTCGCGGGGCGCTTTTTGACTTGAACGTCTGGGACGATGAGGCCCCGGTGGATGATCCCACCCAGCAACCCGGGACGGATGTGGCGGTCCTGAAGACCCTCTTGCGGGCTTGTTACGAACGGCTGAACGGCGCAGGCATGATCCACGTGGCTGGATTCGTTCCGTGGGCCTACAAGTACACCATCTTTCGAAGCCCCGCCTGGGCGGCGGGAGGAACCCATGCCGAGGTGCCGACCGAGTGGCGTTATGCCGAGATTCTCTCGTGCTTCAATGCTTACATGGACGCCGACGCCCTGGGGCTGGGGGCGATGGCCAACGCCTCGTTTTTTCAACATTACCCGCTCGCGCGGCACTACCCGCAGACGAACAAACCGGATCGAAAGCGCCTCCAGGCCCAGGGGCTGTTGGACGCCGGGGGGAAGATTACGCGGCGGCACTATGTCGCGCATTACGTGGGGGACTACGACGCGGCGGCCTGGCTCTACCGGCAGTTGCCGCGGCAATGGACCGACGCCGCCCGGGGCACAACGCCATTGTCGTGGGCGTTTAACCCAAACCTCGCCGTGCGGTTCCCCCTTGGCCTGGCCTGGGCCCGTCAACGAGCCACCTCCAACGACTGGTTTGTGGCTGGCGATTCAGGCGCTGGATACCTCAACCCCGGCTACCTTACTCCCCCGCGTCCACATTCAGGTCTGCCTTCGGGTCTCGCCGTCTGGGAAAGTCATTGTGCGCGCTTCTACCGCCAATGGGACATCACGCTCACCGGGTTCATTATTGATGGTTTTGCGCGCGGACTCTCGACAGAGGGTTTGGATGCCTACGCGCGGTTTTCGCCTGATGGCATCGTCGCCCAGAAAATCGAGCGCCAGGGAGTGCATCGCGGCATGCCTTACGTTCGGATGCGCATGGATTTGGATGGAGATCCGGCCGAAGCGGCGCGAACGATCCAGGGCCTGTGCGGAGGAACGGCCCCGCGGTTTGTCGTCTGCCGTTCCATTCTCAAGCCGCCGTCCTGGTATGCCCGTCTGGAGAGCGAGTTAAAAACCCTGGCGGGACAGAACATCCAGGTTGTGGATCTTTACACGCTCCTCTGGCTGGTCCGAGAATGGGAAACCAACCGACTGGCGCGTGTTCCTTCGATGTTCGCGCAGCGGCCCGTGGTGGAGGCCACACCGCAGTCCAGCCAGGGCCTGTCTGCGATCGGCGCGGGCGACGGCACGTTCACGGTTTCACGGTGGCGGGAAAGTGCCTGCTGGGTTGTGCCTGCCGCCCGGCAATTCCGTTACCTCTATTTTGATGTGGATGATGACTTTCTTTCCAATGGCGGCCCCCTGGAGATCGAAGTGGAATACCGCTCGGGCGGCCAGGGCCGCTTCTTGCTGGAATATGACTCTTCCGACCAGGCTGCGCCCCACGGGGGAGCCTATAAACCCCATCCCAAGGTGGTCGCGCGAGGGGGAGCCGAGTCATGGAAAACCGAGAGCTTTCAGCTCCCCGACCCCCGCCTGCTTGGCCGACAAAACCACGAAGCAGATTTCCGGTTCTGTGTCCAGGGTGACGCGTGGCAAGTGCGGGCGGTTCGGGTCCGACGTGTTCAAACCCCCACCCGTTGACTGGGTGCTGAAACGCTCCTGTGGTGTTCCGGCCTCGGGTTTGGGATATCGTTTGAGGTGCGGGCGTGGGAGGGCTGACGTCCAACAAGGCTTCCTCGATAACTGTCACCACGGGGGACTTGTTGCCTCAGGTTGGGACGGGTATCCAGGGGCTGGCTGACCGGAATTAACGATCTGGAACGCCACTGACAGAGGCGCATCCGTTTGAATGAGCAAGGCCGCAGCCGGGGTTCCGCAGGGCACGTTGAAGAGGCAGCGGAGTTTGTCGGGGCGACCTGCCGGAACTTTGCTTACCAGAGAAAGGATCGCTGTTCGCCAATCTGGGTGCCTGCTTTCCAGAGAGTGACGCGCCAGGCAACCAGCGCGCCCAACTTGCGAAATTCGTCCCCCTTCAGGGTCACAGAACTCCACTTGGCCAGCCACTGGGCCCTGGCGGGGGCTTCGGCGGTGACCAGAGTGGTGGCGCCGTCTTTGGTACCACGGGCCTCCACGCGCAACGTCAGGTTGGCCAGGGGGCGTCCTTTCCACTGGACATCAAAGCGAAGGCCGGAGCACGCCGGCAGGTTCTTGCGCAGTTCGGCCTGATAGGCATCGCGCTCATAAAGGCTGGGACGGAGGGTGTGCCTTCCCTTCAGGTCAAGGTAGTGAGGCAGCACTTTGACGATGCGCGCCTCGGCGCCGTGAGTCGCCACCGCCATCAAAATGCAAAAGCCGATGACCAGGTTGAACCAGCGCATGACCCGGAGGCTAGGCGATGCGCTGGGATTCCGCAACCGCGGAGTGCGCGGGCCACCGGATTGGCGGGGCGGGGCCAAGGCGGCGCACTCCCGCCACCGGGTCAATGCGGCTGGCCCGGCTCAGGCCAAGCAGCAGCGAGGTCGGGCTGGCCGGCCTCTTCAGGATCTCCTTTTTCAACCCTTTCACGCCCGGCCGGTTGGGCGGGAATTGTCGTCCGAGTTCAGGATGGACTTTTCCCGGGAAGGGACAGGCGCTGGCTTCTCACTCGACGGCCCGCCACAGCATGTTAAATTAGGATCCATGACGTTGCCTGTGAATGGTTCCGCCAGCAGCTCGGCCAAGATTAACCTTCGTCGCCCGGATGTGATGGAAGCCGTGCAGGCGCAGGTGCTCTCCCACTATCGCAGTGAATTGGTCGAGCGCATCCGCGCCAGCGGACACACACTCTCTGCCAAAGGCCTGACCGTGAAACTGGCCAAGGAGTTTGGGTTCTGTTATGGCGTCGAGCGTGCCATAGACCTGGCCTATGCCGCGCGCAAGGTTTTTCCGGATCAGCCACTGTACATTCTGGGCGAGATCATCCACAACCCCGAGGTGAACGATCAGCTTCGCGATATGGGCATCCAGTTCCTCTCCGGACGGGAGAAGAACGCCGACATCAACGACCTTCGAGAGGGTGATCTGGTCATCATTCCGGCCTTTGGGACCGAGGTCGAGACGCGCCGGATGCTGGAGGCCAAGGGGTGCCGGTTCATTGATACCACCTGCGGGGACGTGATGAGCGTTTGGAAACGCGTGCGGCAATACTCGCGCGAACAGGCCACGAGTATCATTCATGGCAAAGCGTGGCATGAGGAAACCAAGGCGACCAGTTCGCAGGCCACCGCTACTAACGGGCACTATCTGGTGGTTTTTACGCTCGCCGAGACGGATTACGTTTGCGACTACATCGTGCATGGGGGGGACAAGGCGGCATTTCTGGAGAAGTTCAAGGGAGCGTATTCCCCGGGCTTCGATCCCGACCAGCACTTGCGGGTGGTGGGCGTGGCCAATCAAACCACGATGCTTCGGGGTGAGACCGAAGAAGTGCAACGGCGGCTCAAGAAAGCCATGGAAACCCGCTACGGCGCGGAGGCCCTGGGAGAGCACTTCCGATTCTTCGACACCATTTGCGGGGCCACGCAGGAGCGCCAGGATGCCCTGCAGAAACTGCTCAACGAGCCCATGGACCTTCTGATTGTCATCGGAGGCTATAACTCCTCGAACACCTCCCATCTGGCCGAAATGGGCGAAGCCAGATTGCCGACCTATTTCATCAAGAACGCCGCGAAGATGGTCTCGGAGAAATTGATCGTGCATTGGAATCAGCACCGCCAGACCGAGGTCGAAACCCGGGATTGGCTGCCTGCGGGCAATGCGATTGTTGGCGTGACTGCCGGCGCCTCGTGTCCCAACAACCTGATCGAAGACACGATAAGGCGGCTCTTCGAGTTTCGAGGTGTCTCCGTGTCCACTTTGTTGGCGGCCTGAGGGTAGCGATCCATGCCTTGCACCCGTTCTGAATTGGAGGCCCGCGAGCGTGCCACCCTGGCGCCATACGCTCAGTTCAGCGCCGACACGCGGGGACGACGCCACCCTGAGGATCCTCCGGAATGGCGGACCCACTATCAGCGGGACCGCGATCGGGTCATTCACTCGCGCGCCTTCCGACGCCTGGAGTATAAAACCCAGGTTTTTCTCAACGGCACCGGTGATCACCTCCGCACGCGCCTGACGCATACCATCGAGGTAGCCGGCATTTCCCGCAACATCAGCCGGGCCTTGCGACTGAATGAGGACCTGACAGAGACCATCGCGCTCGCCCACGATCTGGGGCATTCGCCCTTCGGCCACACCGGAGAGAAAGTCCTGGACGCTTTGATGCGGAGCGAGGGAGGGTTTGAACACAACCGGCAAAGCCTGCGCGTAGTCGAGGAACTCGAACAAAAATACCCGGGGTTTCCTGGATTGAATTTGACCTGGGAGGTTCGGGAGGGGCTGGCCAAGCACCAGACCGGTTTTGACCACCCGGAGCGGGGCCTCGGTTTTGAGGCCCGCTGCGCTTCGTTGGAGGCGCAGGTCGCCAACCTGGCGGACGAAATCGCCTACTACAGCCATGACCTCGACGATGGCCTGAGTTTCGGGCTATTGTCGGAGGCTGCATTGCGCGCGGATGTGCGGGTCTGGGCCCAGGCGCATCGGCTGGTGCTTCGGCGTCACGGTGAACTGCCGGACGAATGCCGTCGCTACTTCATTATCCGTTGCCTGATTGATGATCAGGTCAAAGACGTGGTTGAGACCACGGAGGGGCGCATTCGATCCGCCGGTGTTGGCAGCGCCGACGAGGTGCGGCGCCAGGGCGAGCCCCTGGCCTCCTACAGCGCAGACCGCAAAACCATGAACCAGGAGCTGCGCCGTTATCTCTACGAGAACCTCTATTACAACCCGGCGGTGCACGAGCCGAACGTGCGCGCGACGCGCATGCTGGAGGAACTCTTTCACTACTACGAGACCCACCACGCCGAACTCGGCGAACCCTGGCGGCGCCGGGCCCGGAAACTGGGCTGGCCGCGCGTGATCTGTGATTACCTTGCAGGCATGACCGACCGCTTCGCCATGCAGGAGTACCAGCGCCTGATTGGTTTGAGGAAAGAACTGGTCCCTTGAGCCAATCTCAGACTCCACGCGCCTCCGGTGACCAGATGATCTTGTGCATCTGCAATTGCAGGCGCACGGGGAGGGCGTCGGCAATGATTCGATCCGCCAGCTCCCGCAAGCTCAGCGGAGTCTGGTTCCCGGGCATGGGCTTCAAGGCGGGGTGACGGGCTGAGGCCGGCAAAGGCGAGGCCCAGGAGAAGAGCACGGGGCAAAGCGCGTGCAGGTCGCGGCTGCGCAATTGCTCAACGGCCCAGGCGTAGTCCTCGCGGGTGGCGATCACCACTTTGATTTCATCCGTGGGTTTCAAATGCGCGAGGTTTTCCCAGCGGTTCCGGTGACTTTCCCCGCTGGCCGGACACTTCAGGTCCATGATGCGATGGACCCGCGAGTCCACCGGGCTGATGTCCATCGCCCCGCTGGTCTCCAGCAGCACGGTGTAGCCTGAGTCGCACAGCCGCGTCATCAGGGGCAGCGCGGCGGGCTGCAGGAGTGGTTCGCCGCCTGTCAGCTCCACCAGGGGACGGCGGGGTTGATAGGGTGCGGCCAGGTTGTGCACCCGATTCAGCACCTCCGCGACGCTGGTCGCGTGCCCCTCATGAAAGGCATAAGCGGTGTCGCACCAGGAGCACCGCAGATTGCAGCCCGTCAGGCGGATGAAAACGCACGGCAGTCCGGCAAAGGTGCTTTCCCCCTGCAAGCTGGCATAAATCTCATGGACAACGAGGGTCTCTTTCATGAAGCACTCCGGTTGCGTCGCCTTCGAGGTGGTTCCTGGGGGTGACTGTGTTCAACGGAGCTCATAAGAGTTGTGCGGGCCAGGTCTGCCGGAGTGCGCCAGCCGCGGCCACGGCGAGAGCGGGGCTGGCCGGCACTATTTTGCGAATTCGATGCAGCGGGTTTCGCGCAGGACGGTGATGCGAATCTGGCCGGGGTAATGCAGTTCGTTTTCAATGCGCCGGGCCAGGTTCCTCGCCAAGACATAGGCCTGGTCGTCATTGACTTTGTCCGGATGCACGAAGACACGAAGTTCCCGGCCGGCCTGGACCGCATAGACCTTCTCCACGCCTTCAAATGACATGCCGATTCTCTCCAGGTCTTCGACCCGCTTGAGGTAGACCCCCATGGTCTCTGAGCGCGCCCCGGGCCGCGCCGCGCTGATGGCATCGGCCGCGCTGACCAGAACGGCCAGCGGGCCGTTCTGCGGCACCTGGTCGTGGTGACAGGCGACGGCGCTGACCACCTCCGGCGGTTCCCCGTGGCGCCGCGCAATCTCCGCGCCCGCCTGCGCGTGGGGTCCTTCGACCTCGTGGCTGACGGCTTTGCCGATGTCGTGCAACAGGCCGGCCCGTCGGGCCATGACGGGGTCCAGGCCGAGTTCAGCGGCCAACAATCCTGTCAACTGGGCCACCTCGATGGAGTGATCCAGCACGTTTTGCGAGAAACTCTGGCGGAACCGCAATGAGCCGAGCATTTTGAGCAGCTCAGGGTGCAGTGGCGGAATTCCGACCCGCGCCACCGCCTCTTCGCCAAACCTGAGGATGGACTCCTCCATCTCGTGGCGGACCTTTTCCACCACTTCCTCGATGCGGGTGGGATGGATGCGCCCGTCGGCCAGCAGCCGTTCCATGGCCATCCTCGCCAGTTCCCGGCGCACAGGATCGAAGGCCGACAACACGACCGCGTTTGGCGTGTCGTCAATCAACACCGTAACCCCCGTCGCCGACTCAAATGCGCGGATATTGCGCCCGTCCCGTCCGATAATCCTCCCCTTCAACTCCTCGCTCGGCAGCGCCACCGAGGTCGTGGTGGTCTCGGAGGTGTGGTCACCGGCGTAGCGCTGAATGGCGATGGCCAAAGCCCGGCGGGCTTTTTCTTCGACACGGACGCGGGCCTCTTCGAGGAGATGGCGCGAGTAGGCGCTCACGTCTGAGACCATGTCTTTCTCCAGTTGCGCCAACAGCAAGGTTCTGGCCTCCTCTTCGGTTGTCCTGGCCAGGTTCAGCAGTTTCTCCCGCGCTTGCCGAACCAGTTCCTCGTATTGCGCCTGTTTTTCCGACGCCTCCTGAGCGGCCTGGGCGGCCGCTTTCTCCTGCATCCGCAGTTTCTGTTCCTGCTGGACCAGGCTCTCGAACTGTTGATTGAACAACCGCTCCCGCTCGGTGAGCCGCGACTCGGCTTCCGCCAGTTCGCGATCGCGGGCGGCAAAGGCCATTTCCGTTTGCGCGCGGAGCTTCAGGGCTTCTTCGGCGGCCTGCATCCGGGCCTCGCGGTTGAGATCCTCTGCCTGCCGCCGCGCCCGGTTGAGAATGGCGTCATGCTCCGCCTGAATGGCCGCGTGGCGACGCTTCTCCACCCAGCGAAACAACAGAATGCCCGCCACCACGCCGCCAGCCACCAGGGCCGCGTCGTGGAGGCCGCTATTTGCCAGCCACATCATAGACCGCCGCGCGCTCCGGAGCACCGAAGCCAGCGCGAGGGTGTCAAGATCAAGTTTAGTCGAACATCATGCGGATGAACGGGCACAGCAGGCACCAACTGCCAGTCGAATGCGACACCGCACGACAACCCGCCCACCACGCGCAAGAGCCGGTCGTAGTAGCCCTTCCCTCTCCCCAACCGGCACCCTTCACAATCAAAGGCTACACCAGGAACCAGGGTCAAGTCCAGCCGGTTTAACGCAAAAGTTGCGCACTCGGGCGGGGGTTCCAGGATGCCAAAGTGCCCCGGACGCAGCGCCTCCAGCGAGAGGACTTCCGCTCCTTCATAGGCGTCCCGCTCTTTGACAAACCGGGGCAAAACGACACGCCGTCCGTCGCTGAGGGCCTCCGCCAGGAGCGGGCGGATGTCGGGTTCCCCCTTCACGGGGTAAAACAGCATGACCGCCCCCGCGCTTTGCCACACCGGCTCCTGGCGCATGCGCTGGCAGAGCTGGGCGGAGGCCTGAATCAACTCCTCCATGGGGGTGCGGGCGCGTTGTTCCTCCATCGCGCGGCGCAAGCGCCGCTTAGCCTCCGTGACGTCCGGGTTCATGAACCTGGGTTCCTGAGGGGTGTTGGGCCGCGAGCGCGCGCCATTGGTCCAGCCGTTCCTTGATCTTCCGTTCATGCCCCTGGGCGGTCGCCTCGTAATAACGCCGGGCTGCGCCGAGGTAGTCCTGGACAACAAAGTGGCCAGGATGGTCATGGGCGTATTGATAGCCCTCGCCATGGCCGAGGCGCTCCGCGCCGGCGTAGTGAGTGTCCCGGAGGTGCTTCGGCACGGGCAAAGTCCGTCCTTCGCGCACATCGGCAAGGGCGGCGTCAATCGCCAGATAGGCGCTGTTGCTCTTGTGGGCGCAGGCAATATAAATGGCGGCTTCGGCGATGGGGATTCTTGCCTCGGGCCATCCAACGAACTCCGCGGCCTGGTGGGCAGCGTTAGCCACGAGCAGGGCCATCGGGTCGGCCAGCCCCACATCCTCCGCAGCACAAATCACCATCCGGCGGGTGATGAACCGCGGGTCCTCGCCGGCGTGAATCATTTTCGCCAGCCAATAGAGCGTGGCGTCCGGGTCGCTGCCGCGCATGGACTTGATGAAGGCGGAGATGGTGTCATAGTGGGCGTCGCCGTCGCCGTCGTAAACAATCGCCTTCTTTTGAATGCTCTGCTCGGCCACCGCCAGGTTCACACGAATCGTGCCGCCCTCGTCAGGCGGCGTGGTCAGGGCCGCAATTTCGAGGGCGTTCAGGGCTTTGCGCGCATCGCCATCGGACACCTGAGCCAGATGCGCCAGGGCTTCGGGGCTCGCCGCGATCTTCAGATGTCCCAGGCCTCGCTCTGTATCACTTAACGCCCGTTCCAGCAGTCGGTGGATTTCCTCTGGCGACAGCGGCCGCAGCTCGAAAATCTGCGATCGCGATACGAGGGGGGAATTGACAAAGAAGAAGGGGTTATGGGTCGTGGCCCCAATCAGCCGAATCACCCCGTTCTCGACATCCGGCAGCAGCACATCCTGCT
>Ga0073934_10005582_pt1 | contig 19277 bp, 13 predicted proteins | sample LarsenN4metaG_FD_76834 | JGI IMG/M metagenome (GOLD analysis project Ga0073934, IMG submission 76834) | Hot spring sediment bacterial and archeal communities from British Columbia, Canada, to study Microbial Dark Matter (Phase II) - Larsen... ... | reverse complement strand
TCGACCTGCGGACCGACCTGCCGCGCTACCGCGTCTGGCGCCGCGGCGAGCTGATCGACGAACCCACCGACATCCGCGCCCTGTGGTGCGACGACTTCGTCGCCTTCGTGATCGGCTGCTCGTTCAGCTTCGAGCAGGCGCTGATGGACGACGGCATCCCGCTGCGCCACGTGCGGCAGGGCCGCAACGTGGCCATGTACCGCACGAACCTGGCCACCGCGCCGGCGGGGCCCTTCGCGGGGCCGCTGGTGGTGACGATGCGGCCGTTCTCGCCGGCGCATGCCATCCGCGCCGTGCAGATCACCTCGCGCTTCCCGGCCGTGCACGGCGCGCCGGTGCACATCGGCGACCCGCGGCAGATCGGCATCGAGGATCTTGCGCAGCCGCACTACGGCGATGCCGTGGACGTGCGGCCCGGCGAGGTGCCCGTGTACTGGGCCTGCGGCGTCACGCCGCAGGCGGCGCTGGTGCAGGCGCGGCTGCCGTTCGCCATCACCCATGCGCCGGGCGCGATGCTGGTCTCGGACCTGCTCAACCAGCAACTGGCGAGCTTCTGAGTCCCGCCCCGTGCCCGCCGGCCACCCCTCACGCATTCGCATCGCGCACTTCCGCACCCACCCCACGAGAGGACCGACGACCATGCATCGCAAGCACTTCCTCGCTGCCGCCGCCGCGCTCGCCGGCGCCCTCGCGGTCGGAGCCGCGCACGCGCAGACGAAGTGGGACCTGCCCTCGGGCTACGGCCCCAACACCTTCCAGGTGCAGAACCTGCAGTGGTTCGCGGGCGAGGTCGACAAGGCCACGGGCGGCAGGCTGAAGATCGTCGTGCACCCGGGCGCGTCGCTGTTCAAGGCCAACGAGATCAAGCGCGCGGTGCAGGGTGCGCAGGCGCCGGTCGGCGAGTTCATCCTCTCGGGCGCCAGCAACGACCACCCGATCTACGGCGTCGACTCGATCCCGTTCCTGGCGACGAGCTATGGCGACAGCCGCCGCCTGCACGACGCCTCGCGCCCGGCGCTGGAGAAGGTGCTGGCGAGCCAGGGGCTGAAGCTGCTCTACGCGGTGCCCTGGCCGCCGCAGAGCCTGTACTCGAACAAGCCGGTGTCTTCGCTCGCGGACCTGAAGGGCACGCGCATGCGCGCCTACAACCCGGCGACCTCGAAGATCGCCGAACTTCTGGGTGCGGTGCCGGTGACGGTGCAGCTGGCCGAGCTGCCGCAGGCGCTGGCCACGGGTGCCGTGCACAACTTCCTCACCAGCAGTGCCAGCGGCGTCGACAGCAAGCTGCACGAGCACGTGAAGCACTTCTACGCCGTCGCGGCCTGGCTGCCGCGCAACGCGGTTGTCGTCAACCAGAAGGCGTGGGAAGGCCTGGACAGGCCGACCCAGGAGGCGGTGCTGAAGACGGCCGGCGCCGCCGAGGCGCGCGGCTGGCGCATCAGCGAGGAGAGCGACGGCCAGTACCTGAAGGAGCTGGCCGCCCGCGGCATGAGCATCGACCCGAAGGCGGAGGGTCTCAAGCGCGAGCTGCGCAGCGTGGGCGAGCGCATGACGGCCGACTGGATGGCCCAGGCCGGCCCGGATGGCAAGGCGGTGATCGACGCCTATCGCAAGTAGGCCTGCCAGGGGTCGGCGCGGCCGCGCCCCTGCCGTCGCCGGCAAGGCGGCCCGCCACCGGTAGTTTCGCGGGGGGCCGGGGCCGGCCCCCGCCGCTAGAGTGCCGCACCGGCGGTGCGGGCACGGAACCTGCTGTCGCCGCGACACCACTGCCTCACCGAGCCCGCCGATGCGCCTTCTCCTCGACCGGATCTACGACGCCGCCGCCGCACTGGCCGCGCTGTGCGTGCTCGCGATCTTCGCGCTGATGATCTATGCCTCCATCGGCCGCGAGCTCGGCTGGCGCGTCGGCACGATCAACGACCTCGTGTCCTGGCTCACCGCGGCGGCCGCGTTCCTGGCGATGGCCAAGGCCTTCCGCAACGGCGACTTCGTGCGCGTGACGCTCCTGCTGGAGTCGATGAAGCCGGCGCTGCGGCGCGCCTTCGAGATCGGCTCGCTGGCGGTGGCGGCGGTGGCCATCGGCTACCTCGCCTGGTGGGCGGCGGCCTTCACGATCGAGAGCTGGAAGTTCAACGACATGGCCGGCGGCCTGCTCGTGGTGCCGATGTGGATTCCGCAGACCACGTTCGTGGTCGGCGCGGTGCTCTTCTTCGTGGCCGTGCTCGACGAGTTCGTCGTCGTGCTGCGCGGCGCCAAGCCCACCTACGTGCGGCTGGTGGAAGAGCGCCACGCGCGCGGCGACTTCTCCGAAGACATGTGAGGCGAGGGCGGACCCATGGACCTCGTCGGCCTCGGTGCCTTCCTGCTCGTCGTGATGCTGCTGTTCCTGGCCGGCGGCGTGTGGATCGCCATGACGCTGGCCATCGTCGGCTGGATCGGCCAGGCCTTCTTCACCAGCACGCTGCCGGGCAAGAACCTGTTCTCCGCGTTCTGGGAGAGCAACGCGAGCTGGGAGCTCGCCGCGCTGCCCCTGTTCATCTGGATGGGCGAGATCCTCTTTCGCACGCGCCTGTCGGAGCAGATGTTCGAGGGCCTGGCGCCGTGGCTGGAGCGCGTGCCCGGGCGGCTGATGCACACCACCATCCTCGGCTGCGGCGTGTTCGGCTCGGTGTCGGGCAGCTCGGCGGCCACCTGCGCCACCATCGCCAAGGTGGCGCTGCCCGAGCTGCAGCGGCGCGGCTACGACGAGAAGATGGCGCTCGGCTCGCTGGCCACCGCGGGCACGCTGGGCATCCTGATCCCGCCATCGATCACGATGGTGGTCTACGCGGTGGCGGCCGACGCGTCGATCATCCGCATCTTCCTGGCCGGCTTCCTGCCGGGCCTGCTGCTGATGCTGCTGTTCTCGGGCTACATCGCCGGCTGGAGCCTCGCGAATCCGGACAAGGTGCCGGCCGCCGGCGAGCGGCTGACGCTGGCCGAGAAGATCAGGAAGAGCGGCAGCCTCATCCCGTGCCTGCTGCTGATCGTCTTCATCGTCTGGGTGCTGATGGCCGGCTGGGCCACGGCCACCGAGTGCGCGGCCTACGGCGTGCTGGGCTCGCTGGCGATCGCCGCATCGAGCCGGATGCTGACGTGGCAGAACTTCTGGGAGGGCCTGACCAGCGCCACGCGCGTGAGCTGCATGATCATGTTCATCCTCGCCGGCGCGGCGTTCCTGACGAAGACGATGGCCTTCACCGGCATCCCGCGCGGGCTCGCCGACTGGGTCAACGGCCTGGGCCTGTCGCCCTACGCGCTGATCGCGATGCTGACGGTGGTGTACCTGGTGCTGGGCACGGCGCTGGACGGCATCTCGATGATCGTGCTGACGAGCGCGGTGGTGCTGCCGATGATCCAGAAGGCGGGCTTCGACCTCGTGTGGTTCGGCATCTTCATCGTGCTGCTGGTCGAGATCGCGGAGGTCACGCCACCGGTGGGCTTCAACCTGTTCGTGCTGCAGAACATGACCGGCAAGGACAGCAACACCATCGCGCGGGCGGCGGTGCCGTTCTTCATGTGCCTCGTCGTGTGCATCGTGCTGATCACGGTGTTTCCGCAGATCGTCACGTGGCTGCCGGATCTCGTGATGGGGCCCAGCAAGTGATGCTGATCGGAGGCTTGCTGGTTCTCTCGGCGGCCATGCGTGCCGAGGTGCCGAGGCAGGATCGGGCCGACGGGGTGCCCCGCTCCGCGAATGTCCTCTTTCGAGTGACCCGCTTCGCGTGTCACTCGAATGCCCCCTTGATTTCGCTGCGCAGGGCACCCCGTCGGCTCGATCCGGCACCGCCCGTGGTGCTCGACCCGGAAGGCGGGCGCCCCGCCTTCGGCCACCGCCGCCGGTCTTCAGCCACGAAGACAGACACCCCGTCACGCCGAGGCTGGCGGGCGGTCGGCGCAGCGAAATCAAGGGGGCATTCGAGGGCCGGGCGCAGCTCGGCGCTCGAAAGAGGACATTCGCGGAGCCGAGCGCCCGCCGTCCTCGGCGCGCCAAGGCCGTGGCATGCGGTCGCCGCGCAGGCGCTCGACACTCGCGCGTAGCCTGGAAAGCCCTCCCGATACGACCTCGCGTCAGCAGCAGCAGGACAGCGCCGCCGTTCCCCGTCTTCGTCCCAAATTGCGAACCCGATGAGCACCACATCCCCCCGCTGGCAGTTCTGGATCGACCGCGGCGGCACCTTCACCGACATCGTCGGCCGCCGCCCCGACGGAAGCCTCGAGACGCTGAAGCTGCTCTCCGAGAACCCCGAGCACTACAAGGACGCGGCGGTCGAGGGCATCCGCCGCCTGCTCGGCCTGAAGCCCGGCGATCCGATCACGCCCGAGCGTGTCGAGTGCGTGAAGATGGGCACCACGGTGGCCACGAACGCCCTGCTCGAGCGCAAGGGCGACCGCACGCTGCTCGTCACCACGCAGGGCTTCCGCGATGCGCTGCGCATCGCCTACCAGGCGCGGCCGCGGCTCTTCGACCGCCACATCGTGCTGCCCGAGCTGCTGTACGAGCGCGTGATCGAAGCGCACGAGCGCGTCGGCCCCGAGGGCGACGTGCTCGTGCCGCTGGACGAAGCGCACCTGCGTTCCGAGCTGGCCGCCGCGTTCGCCACCGGCATCCGCAGCGCGGCCATCGTCTTCATGCACGGCTACCGCTTCACCGCGCACGAGCAGGCCGCGGCGCGCCTCGCGCGCGAGGCCGGCTTCACGCAGGTGAGCGTGAGCCACGTGGTGAGCCCGCTGATGAAGCTGGTGGGCCGCGGCGACACCACCGTGGTCGATGCCTACCTCAGCCCCATCCTGCGACGCTACGTCGACCAGGTGGCGAGCCAGATGCCGGGCGTGCGCCTCTTCTTCATGCAGAGCTCGGGCGGCCTCACCGAGGCTCACCACTTCCAGGGCAAGGACGCCATCCTCTCGGGGCCCGCGGGCGGCATCGTCGGCATGGTGCGCACCGCGGTGGCGGGCGGGCACGAGAAGGTCATCGGCTTCGACATGGGCGGCACGTCCACCGACGTCAGCCACTACGCCGGCGAATTCGAGCGCGCCTTCGAGACGCAGGTGGCCGGAGTGCGCATGCGCGCGCCGATGATGAGCATCCACACCGTCGCCGCGGGCGGCGGCAGCCTGCTGCAGTTCGACGGCGCGCGGCTGCGCGTCGGCCCCGAGAGCGCCGGCGCGAACCCGGGCCCGGCGAGCTACCGGCGCGGCGGTCCGCTGGCCGTGACCGACGCCAACGTGATGCTCGGCAAGATCCAGCCGGCGTACTTCCCGAAGGTGTTCGGCCCGAAGGCCGACGAGGCGCTCGACCGCGACGGCGTGGTCGCCAAGTTCGAGGCGATGGCCGCTCAGGTGCGCAGCCAGTCCGCCGCGGGCAGCGGCCGCGAAGCCACGCCCGAGAGCCTGGCCGAGGGCTTCCTGCAGATCGCCGTGCAGAACATGGCCAACGCCATCAAGCGCATCAGCGTGGCGCGCGGCTACGACGTCACGCAGTACACGCTGCAGTGCTTCGGTGGTGCGGGCGGGCAGCACGCGTGCCTGGTGGCCGATGCGCTCGGCATGACGCGGGTGTTCGTGCACCCGCTGGCGGGCGTGCTCAGCGCCTACGGCATGGGCCTGGCGGACCAGATCGCGATGCGCGAGGCGAGTGTCGAGCAGCCGCTCGATGCGGCGGGGCTGGCGCAGGCCGGCGAGCGGCTGGACCAGCTGGCCGCCGTGGCGCGCGACGAGCTCGTCGGCCAGGGCGTGCCAGCCAACGCGGTGGAGCTGCGCCGCAAGGTGCACGTGCGCTACCAGGGCACCGACACCGCGCTCGTCGTGCCGCACGCGGGCGTCGACGACATCCGCCGCGCCTTCGAGGCCGGCTACCGCCAGCGTTTCGCGTTCCTGATGCCCGGCCGCGCGCTCGTGATCGAGGCGGTGTCGGTGGAAGCGGTGGGCGCCGGCGAGCGCTACGAGGCGCCCGCGGTGGCTGCCGGCACCGGCCGCCACGTGCCCGAGCGCGATGCCACGGTGCGCATGCACAGCGGCCGCTGGCTCGAGGCCGGCCTCTTCGTGCGCGAGCGGCTGCAGCCCGGCGCCACGATCGACGGCCCGGCCATCATCGCCGAGAAGAACGCCACCACCGTCGTCGAGCCCGGCTGGCAGGCGGTGCTCACCGCCGCCGGCCCCATCGAGCTGGCCCGCGTGGTGCCGCGCACCACGCAGCACGCCATCGGCACGGACGCCGACCCGGTGATGCTGGAGGTGTTCAACAACCTCTTCATGAACATCGCCGAGCAGATGGGGCTGCGCCTGCAGAACACCGCGTACTCGGTGAACATCAAGGAGCGGCTCGACTTCTCCTGCGCGCTCTTCAGCGGCGCCGGCGAGCTGATCGCCAACGCGCCGCACATGCCCGTGCACCTGGGCTCCATGAGCGAGAGCATCAAGACGGTGATCGCGCGCAACCCGCAGATGCGCGAGGGCGACGTCTACGTGCTGAACGATCCGTACCACGGCGGCACGCACCTGCCGGACGTGACGGTGGTGACGCCGGTGTACCTGCACGGTGACCGCCCCGGATCCGGGTCTCCCGGTCCGGGGCGAGCCCCCTTGGGGGGTGGCGGCCGCAGGGAGCCTGGGGGCTCCGATGTCCGGCCGAGCTTCTACGTCGCCAGCCGCGGCCACCACGCCGACATCGGCGGCATCACCCCGGGCTCGATGCCACCCTTCAGCAAGACCATCGACGAAGAGGGCGTGCTCTTCGACAACTTCCTGCTCGTGCGCGACGGCGAGTTCCGCGAGCAGGCGCTGCGGGACCACCTGAAGAGCGGTGCCTATCCCTCGCGCAACCCCGAGCAGAACGTGGCCGACCTGCGCGCGCAGATCGCCGCCAACGAGAAGGGCGTGCAGGAGCTGCGCGCGATGGTGGCGCAGTTCGGCCGCGACACCGTGGCGGCCTACATGAAGCACGTGCAGGACAACGCCGAGGAGTCGGTGCGCCGCGTCATCACCGCGCTGAAGAACGGCCAGTTCGAGCTCGAGCTCGACAACGGCGCGCGCATCTGCGTGAAGGTGACGGTGCACCCCGAGCGCCGCGCCGCGACGATCGACTTCACCGGCACCAGCGCGCAGCTGCCCAACAACTTCAATGCGCCGAAGGCGGTGACGATGGCCGCGGTGCTGTACGTCTTCCGCCTGCTGGTGGAAGACGACATCCCGCTCAACGCCGGGTGCCTGAAGCCGCTGGAGGTGATCGTGCCCGAGGGCTGCATGCTCAACCCGCGGCCGCCGGCGGCCGTGGTCGCGGGCAACGTCGAGACCTCGCAGAGCGTCACCAACGCGCTGCTCGGCGCGCTGAAGGTGATGGCCTGCAGCCCGCCGACGATGACCAACTTCACCTTCGGCAACGACCGCCACCAGTACTACGAGACGATCTCCGGCGGCAGCGGCGCCGGCGCCACCTTCGACGCCGAGGGCCGCGTCACCGGCGGCTTCCCGGGCACGAGCGCGGTGCAGACGCACATGACGAACTCGCGCCTCACCGACCCCGAGGTGCTGGAGTTCCGCTTCCCGGTGCGGCTGGAGAGCCACGTCATCCGCCAGGGTTCCGGGGGCGCCGGCCGCTGGCGCGGCGGCGACGGTGCCGTGCGGCGCATCCGCTTCCTCGAGCGCATGACCGCCAGCGTGCTCAGCAACGGCCGCCGCATCGCGCCGTTCGGCATGGCCGGCGGCGAGCCGGGTGCGCTCGGCATCAACCGCGTCGAGCGGGCCGACGGGCGCGTGGAGATGCTGACGCACATCGGGTCGGCCGAGATGGAGCCCGGCGACTGCTTCGTCACCGAGACCACCGGCGGCGGCGGCTACGGCGAGCCCGACGCGAGCAGCGTCCGCACCGCGGCGTGACGGTCCCGCCGGCGCTGCTGCTGGCCGCCAAGCTCGCGCTGGTGGCGGCCTCGGTGCTGCTGGCCTCGCTCGTGTCGCGGCGTTTCGGCCATGCGGCGGGTGGCGTGCTGGCCGGCATGCCGATGATCGCGGGCCCGATCACCGCGCTCCTGCTGGTGGACCTGCCGGCCGACGCCGTGCGGGCCGTGTGCCTGGCCACGCTGGCCTGCCAGCCGGCGCTGATGGGCTACCTCGTCGTGCACGCGCACCTGGCGCAGCGCTGGCCCTGGTGGGCCTGCCTCGCGGGGGCGCTGGCGGTCTTCTTCGCCGGCGGTGCCGCGCTGCTGGCGCTGCCCCTGCCGGAGTGGGGCCGCGTGCTGCTGGCCGCCACGTCGCCGCTGTGGGGCGCCCGCGCCATGCCGCGCGTCGGCGCGCGGGCCAGCGCCGGCCCGGTGGCGCTGCCGCGCATCGAGCTGGCGTGCCGCGTTCTGGTGGCGATGGCGGTCGCGGCGGGTGTCCTGTGGGGCGCCCAGCACTTGAGCTCGGGGCTCGCCGGCCTGCTGCTGGCCGCGCCGATCACCGGCATCGTGCTGCCCGCCTTCACGCTGCCGCGCCACGGCGGGCCGGCCACGGCCCTGCTGCTCGGCGGGTTCGTGCATGGCCAGCTGGGCTTCGTCACCTTCTTCGTCGTGCTGCTCGCGGCGCTGCCGGGCCTGCCGGCGGGACCCGGCTGGGTCCTCGCCATGACCGCCTCGGGCGCGCTGCCGTGGCTGTGGGCCAAGGCGCGGCGGCAAGCCGCGCTCCGGTGACGGTTCAGCGGGCTGGTGTGCCGAGAGCCGCGGCAGGACAGGCCTGCGGCTGCAGCCACCGCGCCATCACCACGTTCAGCGTGAAGCACAGCCAGCCGCTCCACAGCGTGTGGCTGGCGAAGTGCGCGCCGCGCATCAGCTGCACGAGGCCCAGCAGCAGCCCGAACACGAGCACCGCGGCGGTCCAGCGGCGCGCCGCCGCCGGGTGCGCACGGCGCAGCGCGAAGCCGCCGCTGAAGAACGCGAAGGCCGAGCTGGCATGCCCCGAGGGGAAACAGTGCCCGCCGCCGCCGTCGGTCATCGCCAGCGGCCCGAGCTGCAGCCAGTGCGGCAGGTGACGCGCGGCGCCGCCGAACTCGGCCAGGTCCCAGGGGCAGCTGGTCAGGCTCTGCTGCTTGACCAGGGGCACGACGGCAGCCCCGGCGAGCGTGGCCAGCAGCCACCAGGTGCGTTCCCGCCGCGTCAGCGCGGGGGTCATCGGCCACCAGACGTTCAGCGCCAGCAGCAGCGCCAGCCCCCAGGCGAACTGGCGCGCGCCGTCGTGCAGCACCGTGCTCAGCCACCAGTCGTGGCGCCAGGCGAAGCCGTGCGCGGTGCCGAAGAGGCGGCTCGCCGGCAGGTCGAGCGCGCTCAGCTCCCAGATCAGGAGCGGCGCCAGCGCCAGCAGCGCCAGCGCGGCCGCCCGCCGGTCAGCCGGCGGCACGCGCGACCTCGGCCGGCGGCACGCGCGTGCAGCCGTTCGTGAGGTCCAGGTCGGCCTCGCGCGCACCGGTCTGCACGTCGAACAGGCCCAGCACCGTGTGGAAGAGGTGATCGTGGCGCACGCGCCCGGGCTCGGCGCCGGCGCGCGCGGCGAGGCACGCCGCGTCGAGGCCGCGGCCGCGCGCGAATCCGCTCGAGAGCCACATCAGCATCGGCACGCGCGTCTGCACGTCGGGGGCGATGGCGTACGGCATGCCGTGCAGGAACAGTCCGTGCTCGCCGAGCGACTCGCCGTGGTCCGAGACGTACACGACGGCACTGTCGATCTCGCCGGCGCGCGCCTGCAGCCGCTCGATCAGCGTCGCGAGCACGTGGTCGGTGTAGAGCAGCGCGTTGTCGTAGGCATTGACGATGCTCTGCGCGTCGCACTCGCGCAGGTCGTCCTTTTCGCAGGCGGGCTGGAATCGCTTGAAGTGCGCGGGCGCGCGCCGGTGGTAGGCCGGGCCGTGGTTGCCCAGCTGGTGCAGCACGATCAGCCTGGCCGACGGCGCGGAGGCCACCCGCTGCGGCGCGCCCGTGCCGGCGCCGCCGGGCAGCAGGGCCTCGAGCCCGTGCAGCAGGCCTTCGTCGTAGCACTGTCCTCCGGCGCAGGCGCCCGGCGGCGCCAGGCCGGCCACGGTGTCCTGCTCGAAGCCGTTGCACACGCCCTTGCAGCCGGACTGGTTGTCGCGCCAGTGCACGCCGACGCCGGCGCGGCGCAGCACGTGCAGCAGGTTCTCGCTGCCGTGGATGCGCCGCTCGTCGTACTGCCGGCGGCCGACGGCGGCGAACATGCAGGGCAGGGAGGTCTCGGTGTCGGTGCCGCAGCTCGACACCTCGGAGAACCGGATCAGCGGCAGCTGCGCGAGGCGCGGCGTGGTCTGGCGCGCGTAGCCGTTGAGCCCCCAGTTGGCGGCGCGGGCCGTCTCGCCCACCACCAGCACCACGACGCGCGGCCGCGGCGCCAGCAGCAGCGCAGGGCCGGCCTGGGCGTCGACGCCCACGGCCGCGAGCGGGCCGGCCGGCGCCGCCTGGGCCCGGCGTGCCAGTGCGGCCGAGGACCACAGCACGTTGGTGGGCGTCACCAGGTAGCGCAGCTCGCGCTGCTGCCGCACCAGCGACGACAACGGCTGGAACGACGACCAGACCGCCACCACCAGCGCGACAAGCGCCAGCGCGATGGCGCCGCCTCGCCAGGCCAGCGCCTGCGTCCACCGGCGGGGCTGCGGCGGCCGGCGCAGCAGCAGCCACGCCGGCAAGGCCGCGCCCAGCGCCAGGGCCCCCAGGAGCCGCCACCCGAGCAGCTCGCGGGCCTCGCCCCAGTGGGTGTGCAGGGCGTTGCGCAGCATCGCGGGGTCGATGAACGTGCCGAAGCCGTCGATGAAGTGTGCGGCCCCGGCCGTCAGCACCAGCGTGGCGATCACGACCGGCCTGAACAGGCGGCCCCACGCCAGCAAGGCCAGCAGCAGGAAGTTGATGGCGACCAGCGCGACCACGATGGCCCCGCCGAAAGCCCAGGTGGACGCCTCGGACGCCGGCCGGCCGCTCAGCGCCAGGTCCAGGAATCGCCGGTTGCCCACCGCCAGCGTCAGCAGGCTCGTCAGGAGCAGGAGAAGTTCGGGATACCAGGGGCGCGACACGATCCGCGAGGGCATGCCGGGGAGTCTGGCGACGGGCGCTGAAGGCGGCCTTAAGGGCAGGGCAGGGCGGGGAGGGGAAGGTGACGAGGGGCGGGCGGCGCCGGCGAAACGGGACAATGCGCGCCATGCGGCTGCTCCTGCTGGAAGACGACGCGCTGCTCGGCGAGGGCCTGCGCGACTTCCTGCGCGCCGAGGGGCACGTCGTCGAGTGGTGCACCTCCTTGTCGGCGGCGCAGGCGCTGCAGGACGAGCCGTTCGACGTGCTGCTCGTCGACTGGCAGCTGCCCGACGGCTCGGGCGTCGAATGGGTCGCTGCGCGCCGGGCGGCCGGGGACGCGCGCCCGGTGCTGCTGCTCACCGCGCGCGACCGGCTGGCCGATCGCATCCGCGGCCTCGACAGCGGCGCCGACGACTACCTCGTCAAGCCGTTCGCTCCCGAGGAGATGCTGGCGCGGCTGCGCGCCGTGCTCCGGCGCACGAGCGCCAGCACCGTCGCGCCGCGCGTCGACCTCGGCGGCGGCGTGCAGGTCGATCTCGCGGCGCGCTGCGTCTGGCGCGTGGCCGAGGCGGCGGGCGCGGGCGGCGGCCCGACCGCCGGGCCGCCCGTCGAGGCGTCGGCCGCGACCCCGGGCGAGCGCGTCGAGCTCACCGCGCGCGAGTGGGGCGTGCTGGAGGCGCTCGTGCGGCGGGCCGGCCGCGTGGTCACGAAGTCCGAGCTCGACCGCCTCGTGCTGGGGCTGGACGCGCACGTGCAGAGCAACGCGCTGGAGGTGCACGTCTCCGCGCTGCGGCGCAAGCTGGGCCGCGACGTCATCGACACCGTGCGCGGGCTCGGCTACCGCGTCGCGGGGCCGCGGTGAGGCCCTTCGCGGCGGACGCGGGCCGGCCGGCGTCCGTGCCGTCGCTGCGCCGGCGGCTCTCGCGCTTCGTGCTGGTGCTGGCGCTCACCTGGGTGGCGCTGGCCTCGGTGGTGCTGGCGCTATGGGTGCGCGAGGAGGTCTTCGAACTTCTCGACGACGGCCTCGTCGCCGCGTCGGAGGCACTGGCCGTCGTGCTGCAGCAGGCGCCGGGGGCGATGGCGTCGCCTCCCGAGGCGCTGGCGCGGGCGGCCGGCGACGCGACCGGCGCCTCGACCGTCGATGCGGCCGGTGGCGCGACCGGCGACGCGGCCGGCGGTCGGGCCGCTGCGCCGGCACCCGCCCCGGCGCGCCACGGCGGCGATCGCGGCGAGACACCGTTCGCATGGCAGCTGGTCGACGGGACGGGCCGGGTCGTGCTGCACTCGCCGAACGCGCCGGCGCGGCCGATGACCGACCCGCCGGCCGAGGGCCTGCTCGACGGCCGCGGCGGCTGGCGCGTGCACGCGCGGCCGCTCGGCGAGGGCCGCTGGCTGCTCGTCGGGCAGGCCGGCGGCGAGCGCAGCGAGGATTCGCTGGAGGTGGCGCTCGGCACCTTCGCCGTCGCGCTCCTCGTCAGCCTCGCCGGTCTGGCCTGGCTGCGCTGGCGCCTGGACCGCGAGACGCAGCCTCTGGCCGACCTGCGGCAGGTGCTGGGGCGCTACGACCCGCTGAGGCGCGACGCGGTGCTGCCCGCGCCGGCCCTGCTCGAGCTGGCGCCGGTGCACGAGGCGGTGCAGGACCTCGGCCGCCGCCTGGCCGAGCACGCGACGGCCGAGCGAGCCTTCAGCGCGCACGCCGCGCACGCGTTGCGCACGCCGCTGGCCGGCCTCGATGCCCAGCTCGCCGTCGCCCAGCGCGAGGCCCCGCCCGGCGAGCTGCAGGCAAGGCTGGCGCGCATGCGCAGCGCCACCGCGCGCCTGTCGCGCGTGGTCGGGGCACTGCTGGCGCTGTTCCGCAGCAGCGGCGAGCTTCGCCGCGAGGCGGTGGACGTGGCCGCGCTGCTGGCCCGCCTGCCGCTCGAGGGCCTGGCCGTCGAGGTCGCGGCGGCGGCCGCGCGGCCGCGCGCCGATGGCGACCTGCTCGCCGCGGCGCTGATGAACCTGCTCGACAACGCCGTGCGACACGGCGCGCGCACGGTGCGCGTGCAGGTGGACGAGCGCCACGTCACGCTGAGCGACGACGGCCCCGGCGTCGACGCCGCGCGCCTCGAACAGCTGCGCCAGGCGCTCGCGCGCGAGGACGCCGGCGCCGCCGCCGGCGAGCAATCGCCCGCGGGCCTCGGCCTCGCGCTCGCCGACCGCGTGGCGCGCGTGCATGGCGGTCGGCTCGAGCTGCTGCAGGTGCAAAGCGGCTTCGCGGTGCGGCTGTGGCTCGCGCCCGAGGACTCCGGCGCCGCCGACGCGGGCCGTGCCGGCTTCGCGGCCGCGCCCGCGGCGCGGCCGGTGGATGCCGACTGAGGCCGCGCTGCCATGCTCGATCGCACCCTGCTGCGCATCGCGCGGCCGCCGCTGCAGCGCTGCGCGCGCTGGCTCGCGGCGGCGGGCGTCGGGGCCGACACCGTCACGCTCGTCGGCTTCGCGTTCGGCGTCGCGGCGATGGTGGCGATCGCGCTGGCCGAGCCGCTGCTCGGCCTCGCCGGCATCGCGCTGTCGCGGCTCGCCGACGGGCTGGATGGCGAGCTCGCGCGCGCGACCAGGCCCACCGATCGCGGCGCGTTCCTCGACATCACGCTGGACTTCCTCTTCTACGCCGGCGTGCCGCTGGCCTTCGCGCTGGCCGACCCGGCCGCCAATGCGCTGCCCGCGGCGGTGCTGCTGGCCGCCTTCATCGGCACCGGCTCGAGCTTCCTCGCCTTCGCGGTGCTGGCCGAGCGGCGCGGCCTGAAGAGCACCGGCTTTCCTTCGAAGGGCTTCTTCTACCTCGGCGGCCTCACCGAAGGCACGGAAACCATCGCCTGCTTCGCGCTGATGTGCCTCGTGCCGCAGCACTTCGCGTGGTGGGCCTACGGCTTCGCGGGGCTGTGCGCGCTGACCATCGCCACCCGGCTGGCCGCAGGCTGGTCGATCTTCGGCGCACGCTGACGCGGCGCGCGGGCTTCCCGTGCTCTCCGCGCGCCGGCGCGGTGGACGCGGCGCGCGGGCGGGCCACAGGACGCTCGCGAAGGGAGGCGCCGGGATGCGCCAGGACGCGCCAGGATGCGTCGGCAGGCGCCCGCGTGTAACGTCGGCGCCTCGCCGGGCGACCACCACCGGTGTGCGCAGCGGGTCGAGGAGACGCATGAACGACAACCACGCGGCCGCCGGCAGGGCCGGCCGGGCACCGAGCCGCAGGCCGGTGCGAGACGCGGGCCGGGGGCCGGGCGGCACGGGGTGCCCCGCAAGGAGCCCGGGAGCGGGCGCGGCGGCCCGCCGACCCTCGGCTGCACGGGCTGCGGGCGGGGCCCGGACCGGGGTCACGAGCGGGGCCATGAGCGGGGCCATGAGCGCGGCCAGGAGGGGGCCCACCCGCGGGTCCACGCGGATCGCGCTCGTGATCGCACTCGTCGTGCTGGTGGCCGTCTTCTTCGCCTTCGACCTCGGGCGCTTTCTGAGCCTCGCCTACGTCAAGGGCGCGCAGGCCGAGTTCGCGGCGCTGTACGCGGCGCGCCCCGGGCTCGTGGCCGGTCTCTTCTTCGCCACCTACGTGGCGATCGCGGCGCTGTCGCTGCCGGGTGCGGCGGTGATGACGCTGCTGGCCGGTGCCGTGTTCGGGCTGCTGGCCGGCACCGTGCTCGTGTCGTTCGCCTCCAGCATCGGCGCGACGCTCGCGATGCTGGTCGCGCGCTACGTGCTGCGCGACGGCATCAAGCGCCGCTTCGGCGCCCGCCTGGCCGACATCGACAAGGGCATCGAGAGCGAGGGCGCGTTCTACCTGTTCACGCTGCGGCTGGTGCCGGTCTTCCCGTTCTTCGTCATCAACCTGCTCATGGGGCTGACGAAGATGAAGGCGGGCACCTTCTACTGGGTCAGCCAGCTCGGCATGCTCGCCGGCACGGTCGTGTACGTGAATGCCGGCACGCAGCTGGCGAAGATCGACTCGCTGGCCGGCATCGTGTCGCCGGGACTGCTGGCGAGCTTCGTGCTGCTGGGGCTGTTCCCGCTCATCGCGAAGAAGATCGTCGACGGCGTGAAGGCGCGCCGGGTCTATGCCCGGTGGGCGGCGCGCAGGCCCCGGCGCTTCGACCGCAACATGGTCGTCATCGGCGCCGGCGCGGCGGGCCTCGTCACCAGCTACATCGCCGCGGCGGTGAAGGCGAAGGTGACGCTGGTGGAGAGCCACAAGATGGGCGGCGACTGCCTCAACTACGGCTGCGTGCCGAGCAAGGCGCTCATCAAGACGGCGACCTTCGTGCGGCAGATGCGGCACAGCGCCGACTACGGCGTGCGGCGGGCCGAATGGGAGCTCGACTTCGCGCAGGTGATGGAGCGCGTGGCCGGTGTCGTGCGGGCCATCGAGCCGCACGACTCGGTCGAGCGCTACACGGGCCTGGGCGTCGACGTGCAGCTCGGCACCGCGAAGATCCTCGATCCCTGGCACGTGCAGATCACGCGCGAGGACGCCGACGGCACCGTGCACACGAGCGTGCTCTCGACGCGCAGCATCGTCATCGCCACCGGGGCGCGGCCCTTCGTGCCGCCGCTGCCGGGGCTGGAGGACGTGGGCTACCGCACCAGCGACACGCTGTGGGACCTGCGCGAGCTGCCGCGACGCCTGGTGGTGCTGGGCGGCGGCCCCATCGGCTGCGAGCTGGCGCAGGCCTTCGCGCGGCTGGGCGCGCAGGTGACGCAGGTGGAGATGCTGCCGCGCCTGATGGCGCGCGAGGACGAGGAGGTCTCGGCGTGGGCGCGGAAGGCGCTCGAGGCCGACGGCGTCACCGTGCTGGCCGGGCACAAGGCGCTGCGCTGCGGCATGGACGCCGATGGCGGCAAGTGGATCGAGGTGGAGGCCACCGGGGACGGCGGGCGCACCGCGCGCATCCCCTTCGACCTGCTGCTGTGCGCGGTGGGCCGCGTGGCGCGCTTGCAGGGCTTCGGCCTCGAGGAACTCGGCATCCCGACGCAGCGCACCGTCGTCACCGACGAGTACCTGCAGACGCTCTATCCCAACATCCTCGCCGCCGGCGACGTGGCCGGGCCGTTCCAGTTCACGCACACCGCGTCGCACCAGGCCTGGTACGCGGCGGTCAACGGGCTCTTCGGCACCTTCAAGCGCTTCAAGGCCGACTATTCGGTGATCCCCTGGTGCACGTTCATCGACCCGGAGGTCGCGCGCGTCGGACTCAACGAGCAGGAGGCTCGGGACAAAGGCATCGCCTACGAGGTGACGCGCTACGGCATCGACGACCTGGACCGGGCCATCGCCGACAGTGCCGCGCACGGGTGGGTCAAGGTGCTCACGGTGCCGGGACAGGACCGCATCCTCGGCGTCACCATCGTCGGCGTGCATGCCGGGGACCTGCTGGCCGAGTACGTGCTGGCCATGAAGCACGGCCTCGGCCTGAACAAGATCCTCGGCACGATCCACACCTACCCGACGCTGGCGGAGGCGAACAAGTACGCCGCCGGCGAGTGGAAGCGCGCGCACGCGCCGCAAGGACTGCTGCGCTGGGTGGAGAGGTTCCATGCCTGGCGGCGCGGCGGATGAAACGGGCGCTGTGGCTCGGTGGCGTGTCGCCGCGCGGCGCCGAGGGCTTGCCGGGGGCCAGTCGACGGTGCGGGCGCGCCGATTGCGGGCAGGGCTGCCGGCGCATCGCGCGGTGACGACGGCGCCGGCGACGCCGGGGGTGCTGGCGGTGCTGGCGACGCTCGGGGCTCTGGCGGTGCTGGCCGTGCTGGCGGGCGGGCCCCGACCGGCGGCCGCGCAGACGCCCGCGGCGTTGCCCGCTGCAGCCGCTCCGGCTGACCCGCCCGGTTCGACGGGCGGCGCCGCGTCGACCACACCGGCGCCGGCCGGGTCGGCGTTGCCGCCCCTCGTCGGCGAAGGCGCCCGCCTCGGCCCGGGCTGGCGCGTGGCGGGGCTGCCGCGCCAGAAGATGCCGCTCACGCGCTATGGCGTGGCGCGGGTCGACGGCGTCGACGCGTTGCGCATCGAGGCCGCCGCGTCGTACGGCAACCTGGTGCACGACATGCCGGGACGGCCGGCACCGGCCCGGTTGCGCTGGCGCTGGCGGCTCGACGAGCCCAACGCCGCGGTGGACCTTTCCAGCAAGGCCGGCGACGACGCGGCGGTCAAGGTGTGCCTTGCGTTCGAGCTGCCGCTCGAGCGCGTGCCCTTCGTCGAGCGGCAACTGCTGCGCCTGGCCCGCGCGCAATCCGGCGAGCCCTTGCCCGCCGCGACGCTGTGCTGGGTCTGGGGCGGAGCCGAGGCGCGCGGGGCGGCGATCGACAACCCCTACTCGCGCCGCGTGCGGGTGATCGTGCTGCGCAACCGGGGCGACGGCAACGGCCGCTGGTTCGAGGAGGACCGCGATGTCGCGGCGGACTGGCGGCGCGCGTTCGGCGACGAGAGCGCGCAGGTGCCGCCGCTGGCGGCGGTCATCGTCGCCGCCGACGCCGACAACACGGGCGGTGCCTCGGTGGCGCACGTGGCCGGGTTACGCTTCGGCCCGTGAAGAGACTCCTGCTGCTGGGCGGTGGACACGCCCACGTGCACGTGCTGCGCGAGATGGCGCGCGATCGCATCGCCGGCGCCGAAGTGACGCTGGTGACGCCGTTCGCGCGCCAGATGTACTCGGGCATGGTGCCCGGCGTCATCGCCGGTCACTACCGCGCCGAGCAGGCAGCCATCCCGCTGGCGCCGCTGGCCGCCGCCGCCGGCGTGACGATGATCGAAGGCGTGGTCGTGGCGCTGGACGCCGGGCGCCGGCGGGTGCGGCTGGCCAGCGGCCAGGTGCTCGGCTACGACGTGCTGTCGGTCAACACGGGCTCGGAGATGGACCGGGGCCGCCTCCCCGGTGCGCGCGAGCACGCCCTCTTCGTGAGGCCGGTCGAGCACTTCCTGCTCGAGATCGACGACATGCTCGATGCCGCCGCGCAGCAGGCGCTGGACGTGGTCGTCATCGGTGGCGGCGCGGCCGGGTTCGAGCTGGCGATGGCGCTGCAGTTCCGGCTCGGCCTGCTGAACGCCGACCCGGGCCGCGTGGCCCTCGTGCTCGGCGGCGAGCAGTTGCTGCCCGGCTACCCCGAAGGCGTGCGCCGGCGCGCCGCGCGCGCGCTCGAGCGGGCCCGGATCACCGTGTTCCGCGACACCTGCGTGGAGATCCGCGTCGACGCCGTGGTGCTGGCCTCGGGCGCCCGCGTGGCCTGCGACGCGCCGGTGCTGGCCACCGGCAGCGAGGCGCCGGCCTGGCTGGCCGGCAGCGGCCTCGCGCTGGACGGGCACGGCTTCATCGTGACGGGCCCGACGCTGCAGAGCGGCTCGCACCCGGAGGTGTTCGCGGCTGGCGACGTGGCCACGCGCATCGACGCGCCGCATCCGCGCAGTGGCGTCTACGCCGTGCGTGCCGGCCCGCCGCTGGTCGCGAACCTGCGGGCGAGCTGCACGGGCGCGCCTCTCGTGCGGCACGTGCCGCAGCCGCGGTCGCTGAACCTGCTGTCGTGCGGCCGGCGCAGTGCCATCGCGAGCCGGGGTGGCTGGGTGGGCAGCGGGCGCTGGGCCTGGTGGTGGAAGGACCGCATCGACCGCGCCTTCGTGGCCCGCTATGCCACGACCGGCCCCGCGCCGGCCCCGGGAGTGGAGCCGGCGAGCGTGCCGGCCGCGTCGGCGGCGGCGATGACGGCCCCGACGATTTCGCCGGTTTCGCCCGCCACGCCTTCCGCGGCGCCCGGCAGCGTGTCGGCGGGTGCGGCGGCGCCGCCGGAGGGCGGCACCGCGCGCCCGGTCATTCCTTCGGCCGGAACGCGATGATCAGCAGCGGCGGGACGCGGCCGTTGGTGTCGGGTGGCAAGGTGGCGGTGCGGTCGATGGCGCGCAGCACGGCGTCGTCCCAGGCCGCGTTGCCGCTGCTCTTGACGAGGCGGCGCGAGAGGATCGTGCCGCCGGCGGCCGCACGCACCTCCACCTCGGCGGCCGGGTTGCCGGCGACCTCGCCGGCGAAGACCGAATTGCTGCGGATCAGCGAGGCCAGCCGCGCCACGTAGCTGGCGGAGGGGGCCGCGTCGCGCGCCGCGGTGCCGGTGGGCGAGCCGCCGACGGTGCCGGCGGAGTCCATCATGCGCCGCAACTGCTCCTGGCGCGCCCGCTCGGTGGCCGCG
>Ga0073934_10005581_pt1 | contig 19278 bp, 17 predicted proteins | sample LarsenN4metaG_FD_76834 | JGI IMG/M metagenome (GOLD analysis project Ga0073934, IMG submission 76834) | Hot spring sediment bacterial and archeal communities from British Columbia, Canada, to study Microbial Dark Matter (Phase II) - Larsen... ... | reverse complement strand
TTCCAGGGTTTCACCGACGATTCCGCCGAGGTGCTGATCGGCATGGGTTCGAGCGCGATCAGCGGGTTCCCCGGCCTGCTCGCCCAGAACGAGAAGCACAATGGCCGTTACCGCGCGCTGTCGGGCGCGGGTCGACTTTCGGCCGGTCACGGCATCGTGCGTTCGGCGGCCGACCGCATGCGCGGCGCGGTGATCGAGGCGCTGCTGTGCCGCGGCGAGGCCCGGCTGTCTCCCTGCCTCGTCGCCGAAGTGCGCGAACGGCTCGCCCCCTTTGCGGCGCGCGGGCTGGCGAGCCTTGAGGGCGAGGTCCTGCGCATCCATGACGGGGGCCTGCCCTATGCCCGTGGGATCGCGGCGCTGTTCGATGCCTATCGCGCGGTGACCCAGCGGCGCTTCAGCTCCGCAATCTGACCTTTCCCCCGCTGATCCGCCTTGCAAGACCGACGCTTTGCGCGGATACATCGCGCAAAGAAAAGGCACGCGGAGTCTCTATCGGGCGCACAGGATTTTTGGGGGGGAACCAATCATGGCAGTTACCGATCACGTAGACCTCAACGGGTTCATGGAAGGGGTGAAGAAGCGCAATCCCCACCAGCCCGAATTCGTCCAGGCGGTGCAGGAAGTCGCCGAGGACATCTTCGAGTTCATGCAGGACAAGGAGGAGTATCACTCCCAGCAGATCCTGCGCCGCATCGCCGAGCCCGACCGGGTGGTTTCCTTCCGTGTGTGCTGGGAGGACGATGCCGGCAACATCCGCGTGCAGCGCGGCTGGCGTGTGCAGAACAACAACGCCATCGGTCCCTACAAGGGCGGGATCCGCTTCCACCCCTCGGTGAACGAATCGGTGCTCAAGTTCCTCGCCTTCGAGCAGACCTTCAAGAACGCGCTCACCGGCCTGCCGATGGGCGGCGGCAAGGGCGGATCGAACTTCAACCCCAAGGGCAAGAGCGTGCGCGAAATCATGCGCTTCTGCCAAAGCTTCATGACCGAGCTTTACCGCCACATCGGCGCCGACATCGACGTGCCGGCGGGCGATATCGGCGTGGGTGGGCGCGAGATCGGCTTCATGTTCGGCCAGTACAAGCGCATCACCAACAACTTCACCGGCGTGCTCACCGGCAAGGGGCTGGAGTGGGGCGGCAGCCTGATCCGCACCGAGGCGACCGGCTATGGCGCGGTCTATTTCCTCGCCGAGATGCTGGCCACCAAGGGCGAGGACCTCGTCGGCAAGACTGCGGTGATCTCGGGCTCGGGCAACGTCGCCACCCATGCGGCCGAGAAGATCGTGCAGCTCGGCGGCAAGGTGCTGACCCTGTCGGATTCGGGCGGCTTCATCCACGATCCCGACGGCATCGATCAGGAAAAGATCGACTGGGTGAAGACCCACAAGACCCACCGCCGCGGGCGGATCGAGGATTACACCGCGGTCTTCACCAATGCCTCCTTCCACGAGGGCAAGACCCCCTGGGGCGTGCCCTGCGACGTCGCCCTTCCCTGCGCCACCCAGAACGAACTGCTGGGCGAGGATGCCAAGACGCTGGTCGCCAATGGCTGCCGCGCGGTCTCTGAAGGCGCGAACATGCCGACCGACCTCGACGGGGTGCACATCTTCAAGGCGGCCAAGCTGCTCTACGCGCCGGGCAAGGCCTCGAACGCGGGCGGGGTGGCGGTCTCGGGCCTCGAGATGAGCCAGAACTCCGAACGCCGTTCGTGGAAGGAGGAGGAATTGCAGCAGATGCTCAAGGACATCATGTCGGGCATCCACAATTCCTGCATCAAGTATGGCGATCAGGGCGGCGGCTATATCGACTACGTCAAGGGCGCGAACATTGCCGGCTTCAAGAAGGTCGCCGACGCAATGCTGGCCTTCGGAGTGGTGTAAGGCTCAAGGGTGACACAACAGCCCCCGCGCGGCACACGACCGACGCGCGGGGGTACCCCGCCTCCGCCTACCAGCCGTTGCGCTCGAGCATGGGCTTCATGATCCGCTCAAGACCGGCGGCCAGCACTGCCAGCCCGGCGCGGCGCGTCGGTGACAGATGGCGCCCATCGACCGCCATGTATTCGATCACGCCGCGCGCGCCGCGGTTGCGCTTGAATTCGGACGCGCCGGCCGAACCGTGGAAGCGCAGCCCCTCGCTCATCGCCAGATCGGCGGCAAGATAGCTGGCGATGCGGTAGAGCCCCTCGGATTGGGGGCGCGCGGTATCATAGCCCATCAGCGGCACTGTCCCCACCCCGCCCGCACGGCGCAACGCGGCGAAGGCCATGATCCGCCCAGCCTCGTCGCGCACCAGGCGATAGGTGAGCAGCCCGGCCTCGGCGCTCAGCGCGATGAAGCGGGGGCTGAAGATCGGGTTGATGGCGGAATAGCGGCCCACGTAAAGCAGGTGATAAAGTTCGGCGATGCGCTCGCAATCGGCCTTGCTGAGCCGCGCGGGTTGCTCGGCCACCAGGCCCGATCGGCGCAGCGCGCGGGCATCGTTGCGGGTCTGGTTGCGCGGGCGCCACGCCGTCGCCAGATCATCGGTCACCCACACCTGCCGTGCCGGCAGCATGGTCCAGCCGTCGGCCCGCACCGCCGCGAACAGGGCCGGACAAGTCCAGGGATCGAGCGAGCGGATGATCAGGAAATGGTCGGGATGGCGCCCGGTCAGCAGCCTCCGCATCGGGGCGAGGCCCTCTCCGGTCCACTCGCCATGCAGGTTGGTCGACAGCAGCCAGTTGTCGAGGTGCACTGCACGGTTGAGCCGGATGGTCCGCAGCAACCCGTCCAGCGTCGCGAGTACCCCGTGGGCGGCGTGGCGCACCCGGCCCAGCCCCATCAGGGCGATCTCGTCGCGGGCATAGAGCACATAGGCGCTGTGCGGACTGGCGACATAGGTCCGGCCCAGTGTGCCATCGTCGACCGTGACCGGCAGGTGCAGATCGCCATGACGCAGCAACAGCACCTCACTGGCAGCGTTGGTGACGAAGGCGGCCGTGCCATGCGTGCGCAACGCCGCGACATAGCGCGCCGCAAGACTGTCGATCAGGTTCAGTGTGGTGGTGTCGTCGATCAGTTGCAGGGCCATGTCCGTTTCAGGCATTGCCATCACCTCAGGCATGCTCCCGAAATCGCTGCAGCTGTCCCTGACCGGCCTGCGGGGCCGACGCTGCCACGGGCTCCAGCGGCAGCGCAAGAGCGTCGAAATGGCGGCCGAGTCCATAATGGCGCACAATCGCGAAACCGGCCTGAGCCAGCGTCGCTGCGATCGCGGCACCATCGCTCCACCTGCAATCATGCTCGAAGAAAATGCCGATCACCCGGCCCGCCAGCGGGGAGCCGAGCAGCTGCGCGATCACCGTGGCCTCGTGCCCTTCAACGTCGATCTTGACGAAAATCGGCAGGTTGCCCGGGAGATGGGTGGCGAGACTGGCCATGGTGCGCATCTCGACAGCGATGCTGGCAATGCCGGGCCCGCCTGACGGCCGGTGGTGCTCGAGCGTGGCCACCCCGCTATGCGCCGTACAGGTCGCGATCTGGCGTGTGCCGTCGCAATCGGAGAGACCGAAATTGAGCGCCTGCGCATGACCGGGTGCACACCCGAGCGCGAGATTGCGGGTCAGGCGGGCATGGGTGTCGGGCACCGGCTCGAGCGCCACGATCCCCTCGCAGGCCGGATTGCGCGCGGCGATCAGCGAAAACAGGCCCTGGTTGGCCCCGATATCGAGGAACAGGAAGGGTTGATCGAGCGCCCCGATCAGATCGGCCAGATAGGTGCCATAGGTGCCGTAGTGACAATAGGCATAGGTCCGATCGCTCCAATTTTCCTCCATCGCGACGCCATAGGCCGTGCGTCGCACTGCGCGCTCGCGGTCACCCGCCATCACGTCGGCAAGCCGGTGCAGGTGCCGCATGCTGCGCGCCCGCAGCACCCGAAGATGGCGCCAGAACAGGAAATCGCGCGCCATGCGGGCCGGATCGTGCACGGGCCACGCCGGTCCCTGCGTCCTGCCCTCGCGGGTCGACACCGCCATTGCATCCATCGCCATCTCTCGGGGGGCCATGTGCGTTCAGTCGCGATAGCGCATGGCGATGGTCAGGCGGTTCACCCCCGCCGCGGCGGTGAAGGCGGCCTTTTCCACCGGAGGCGGGCGCGGAATGCCGAGGAAGGTCCGCACCTCGGGATTGTTGGACATGGCGGCCCCGTCGCTCGTAACGTCCATCTCGCGGTCGCCGTCGACGTCGTGGTGAGCGGCGATGGCGAAGCGTCCGGGCCCGGGCAGAGGTACGCACACCGCCACGCCGCCTGCGCGCGGGACGGCGTCGACCCGGATCAGGTACCGTTTCGCCTGCAGCCAGTCCTCGCTGCGCGCATGATAGGCGCGCACGAACAGGTTGCCCCGCGCCGAGCGCAGGCCGGTGATGCGCAGCTCCACCGCGGTGCCGCGACCAGGGGCGCACAGTTCGGGCCGGTTGGTGGTGACTACGGCATATTGCGCCGATGCTGCGGCTGCGCTGCGGACGCCCGCCAGCACCGTGACGGCAAGGGCCAGCATGGCCAGGTGCGCCGGGATCATCGCGCCGCTCCCATGCCAGCTCACTCCGCCGGCACCTGCGCCGCGGCCGCCGGCGCCTCAGGAGCGCGGCGGATCGCCTCGTGCCGTAGCCGCCGACGCAGGATGAAGAAGATCACCGCGGCGCCCGCCAGCGGCAGGTAAAAGAACAGCAGCCGCCAAGCGCTCATCGCGGGAAACAGCACCGTGCGATCGACGAAGGGGCCGAACAGCAGCACGAAGCCGGCCTCGGCCCCGCCGGCGCCCCCGGGGGTAGGAACGCTCGCGCTGATCGCCTGGACCAGATATTGCAGCAGCCAGAACAGCGCCGGCTGCCAGGCGATGCCGAAGGCGGCCAGCACCAGTCCGGCGATCGAGAACCGCACGCTCCACTGCACCACCGCGAGGCACAGGCTGAACAGAGCGATGCGCTTGCCCCCGCGGGCCAGCGCCCGCCAGTCGCCGATGATGAGCGCGGCTGCGACCCGGATGTGTCGCACGCGCCGCACGGACCAGCTTCTCACCCGGTGCCCGAAGACCCCGGCGGCAGTGAGTGCACCGAGCACCGCCAGCGCCGCGATCAGGCCGAGCCCGATCATCGCGGCATTGCGCAGGTTCCTGTCGAAATTGTCATAGAAGGTCGTGTCCGAGCCGAGGAAATCGAACAACGCGAAACCGCTGAGGGTGATGCACAGAGCAAGCAGGCTGAACATCACCAGCGCATCTTCGGCGGCCTGGAAGGAAATCAGCGAAATGCCCCGCCGCGCCGGGATCCCCTCCCCCATCAGCATCAGCACCTTGATCGGGACGCTGCCGGTGGCCGATGGCGTGACCGAATTGGCCAGCATGGTGCCGGTGATGACCCGCAGCGCCCCCGCAAGGCCCAGCGGGAGCCCCAGAAAGCGGCTCCACATCGCCAGCCGCACGGCATTGGCGACCATCGGCACAAGCGCCAGCATTGCCGCCAGCACCAGGAGCTGGGGGGCAAGGATGCGCTGCGCGAGATCGACGACGCCGAGCGACCACACCAGCACCCCGACATTGATCAGCGCGACGATCGGCAGCAGCGTCAGGCCGATTGCCAGCGTCCAGCGCGGAAGGCGGGCCAGATGCTGTCCCAGGACATCGCGCTGCGAGGCGCGGGCCGCGTCGGCAGGGGTCGCCATCGGGGAAGGAACCTCGGTCAAGAGACGTCCAGCGCCCGTTTCATCGGACTGCGGAAAGCCCGCGCGCACCGGGCATCGCGCGCGCGCAGGGCGGCAGCATATTCGACGGTGATCAATTGCTCGAAGGTATCGTGCCAGCGATTGTGCGAGGCGGCAAGCGCAAGGCTGCGGGCGCGCGCGCCCTGGTAGTCCTCACGCCACACCCGCGCGACATTGGCGGCCATCGCGGCGACATCGCCCGCCGGGCCAAGCAGACCGGTGCCCGCCGGAACCCGCTCTACCATGGCCCCGCTGGCCACGCCCACCACCGGCAGGCCCGAGGCCTGCGCCTCGAGAACCGAAATGCCGAAGGTCTCGTCGGCCATCCCCGAAACGTAGATGTCGCTCGATGCGAGCGCGCGGGCTAGCGTGCTGCGATCGGCCTCGTAGCCGGGGAAGGCGATCGGCAGACCGCGCGCCTCCTCCTCCAATTGCGCGCGCAGCTTGCCGTCGCCCAGCAGCACCATCACCGCCCCAAGATCGGCCGGCAGCGCCTTGAACATGGTCACCAGCATGTCCGCGCGCTTCTCATTGTCGATTCGCCCGGCATAGATCAGCAACGGCCCATCGGTCTCGGGCAGCCCCAGCTGCGCGCGGAACGCCGGATCGCGATGTTCGGGCGAGAACAGATCAATATCGACTCCCAGCCCGAGCAGGCCCGTATTGGTCTGGCCGAGGCGGTGTAGCATCCGCTCGGCCTCGCGGTTGAGCGTGTAGACCCGATCGAAGCGATTATAGGTCATCCAGGCGTAGAAATAGGCGACGTTCCTGAAAGCGCTGGCGGGATAGTGCCCGGCGAGGTCCTTCATTACCCGATAGACATGGGCATTGGGAAAATCGGTGCGGTAGCCCGCCACCAGCGCGGTATCGGGATAGCGCCAGCGGTGCCTGATCGCGATCCACGGCAGCACCCAGGGGCACAGGCTTTCGATGATGTTGGGCCGATATTCGCGCAGCAGTTCGAACACCGCATCATTGCGGTTGATCCAGCGATAATTGGGACTGCCCCAGACCTGGCCCGATCCCACCTCGGCCAGGATGGTCCGGCCTTGCTGCGTGATTCGGTCGCAGGGGCCGGGCACGATCTGCAGCAGCCGGTGTTCGGTATGGTTCTGGAAGTAGCGCCGCTTTTCCTTGAGGTAGGTGGTGATGCCTCCCCCGCCAGTGGGTGACCAGCTTTGCGTAAGGTCGCAGATCAGAAGATTTTCGGACATGCGGTGCTCCCGATCGAGGTGACGGGCGCGACCCGCCGCGTGCGCTCGGGGCGACGCAGCATCGGAATGCCCTTTTTCGCCCCTTTGTGCGCTCGCGGTGAAACCCCGGTGATGAAACGGGGGCAGAACGACGACGGAATTCTTGCCAAGCTGTCGGATAAGGATCGTCATTCGATCACAATGGCGCGCGACCGGTCACGCGCCCGACGGAAATCGTCACTTTGGCCGGGCAGGTAACCCCCCTGCATCTCACAGCCCCTCGCCGCGGGGCGCAACTTTTCGCCCATGGTTTCGTCGGAACGGCCTGTGCAAGCTGCCCCGCGTCCGACGATCGGCTGGCGTGCGATCGACGGGCTGCAGGACGGTTGCGTCGAGGCGATTGCCTAATGCAATCAATTAAGTCAAAAGATCGGTGCGAAGGGGATAAATGATGAAGCGAATCGGGATCGGGCTCTTGGTGGTGGTGGTGATCGTCCTTGTGGCCGCCTTTGTGTTCCAGAAGCCGATCGGACATTTCGTCTTCCAGCGCGCCGCGCAGCAATTGGCCGGGCGCGACCAGTTGACCGGCCTCGAAGACGGCCTCCATGTCGGGCTGTGCGGAACGGGTTCACCCATGCCCAATCCGCGGCGCGCCGGGCCCTGCAATGTCGTTATCGCGGGTAGCCAGGTGTTCGTGGTGGACATGGGCGAGAACGGCAACCGCAATCTCAACCTGATGGGCATCAGCGCCGCCGAAGTCGACGCCTTGCTGCTCACCCATTTCCACTCGGACCATATCGACGGCATTGGCCCGCTGATGTTGTACCACTGGACCCGCGGCGCGAAGACCGCCCCGTTGCCAGTCCACGGCCCCGAAGGTGTCGTGCAGGTCGTGGAAGGTTTCAATGCGGCCTACGCGCTCGATCACAGCTACCGGATCGCGCATCACGGCGAGAAGGTCGTCCCGCCCAGCGGCGGCGGCGCCACTGCAAATACCTTCGCGCTGGAGGGTGACAAGGCCGTCATCCTGCAAGGCGGCGGCCTGACCGTGACCGCGTTCAAGGTCGATCACGATCCGATCGAGCCGGCGGTTGGCTATCGCTTCGACTACAAGGGGCGCGCGCTGTGCATCAGCGGCGACGCCGCCAAATCTGCCAACCTGATCGCCACCTGCAAGGGGGCCGACCTGATCGTCCATGACGCCTTGCAGCCACGCTTGCTCAAGGAGATCGAGGCGGCCTTCGCGGCGCAAGGCAATGCCAACACCGCCAAGATCTTTCGCGATATCCAGGATTATCACGCCACCCCCGAACAGGCTGCGGAGAGCGCACAGGAAGCGGGCGCGCGGATGCTGGTGCTCTCGCACCTCGTCCCGCCGCTGCCCTTTGCCTATCTCTACCCCGCCTTCCTTGGCGATGCCCCCGCGCGGTTCGATGGCCCAATCGTGGTCGGCGAGGACGGAATGCTGTTCTCGCTCGCGCCGCAGAGCGAGACGATCGCACGCAGCCGCCTGATGTAAGCCCCCTCCCCCGGCTCGGCGCGGTGACGGCCGCCGGGATGAACACGGGTCGATTGGTTCTGCTGGGTCCCGTTGCGCTCCTTGCCCGGTTGATGGATTGTCCGCCGGCGGCGGGCGATCTAACCGGCGCGGGTGGCGATGACGCGGGTGCGATTGAGGCCCGCGTCCCGATCGCCTAGCGCGCGGCGGTAGAATGGGAATTGCTCCATCGCGAAGATCGCCGCGGGTTCGGGATAGATCATTGCCGCAACATCATCCCATGCGATCTGCCATGCGGGACTATGCGGCGTGACCCGATCCTCGGGCGCATCCTGCCAGTGATGACGGCGATGTTTCCCGAGGCCCGGTTGACCGAGACCGAGGCGGGACATTTTCTGCAGGAAGATGTGCCGGCCGAAATCGCAGAGGCGATCGAACGGGTGGTTGCGACGGTCGAAGCAGAGGAATCCGCGACTCGCTGACGACAAAGCTGGCGTAGGCCGTCTGTGTGCGTGATGCCGACCACAGCGCCAGCACCTTCGGCACGCAGAGTTCGCCCAACCGACACAGCGTGACGGATGCCCGGTCGTTACAAATCTCCCTTGGCTTGCTATCGGTCGGCCAAGGGTGATAGACCCGGCCCTGCCGGGCTAATGCCTAGCATTACGTGCGAGGGACATGGAAGCTTCAAGCCGTCAGGACACCAAGGCCGAGTTGCTGCGATCAGCCGAACGACTGATCGCCGAGAAGGGGCTCGGCGGAGTTTCGGTCAAGATGATCACCACCGATGCCGGTGCGCGCAATCCGAGCGCGGTGCATTACCATTTCGGCAACATCGAAAACCTGATCGAGGAAGTCTTCGCCAAGCGCTATCGCGAGATCGAGGCCGAGCGGGCGGTGCGGCTCGAGCGGGTCACCGAAAGCGATCCCCGGGCACGCCTGGTGGCGCTGGTCGAAGCGGCGATCGGACCCTTTTTGGAAGCCTGTCTTGAGGACAATGGCCGCGTCTACGCGCGGTTCTGCCTGCAGTTCTTGTCGGATCCGCGGTTCGACTACCCCAAGCTGATCATGGACGCCGGGGCCCAGTCATTCGTGCGGCTGAGCGAGGAGATCATCGCTTGCCTGCCGCATATTCCGCTCGCAAGGCTGGAGCCCCGGATGCGGCAGAGTTTCCTGATCGCGATGGTTCAGGCCACCAGCTTTGCCCGCGAGGTCGAAGCGGGCACTGCACCGCCGGTCGCGGCCGCAGTCAGGGAAGCGGCCACCTGCCTTGCAGCCTATCTCAGCGCGCCTGTGTAAGATCGCCGAGCACCGCCCTCCCTTGAGAAACCAATATGATGCATTAGACGATTGCCCTCGCCGCGCGATGGTTACCGCTGCGCTGCGCGGTCAGCCCATCGCGACGGGTCGCAGCCTGCCGCGGACGCGGGGCCATCCGGTGCGGCGCACATGGTGGGTGAGGTTCACACGATGACGACGGTGCTCGACAAGGCTGACATCAAGGCGAAATAGGCCGCCGAGCGCGCCAAGCCTCTGCGCCCCGGTGGCAATGCTCAGCACCACCTGCTGACGGACTCGCAAACCCGCCTGTCCCGCAGATTTGCGGCAGGTCCCTTGAGGCAGAACCAGCGCCCGGGCTAGGTGGCGGAGCAGGAGGGATTCGAACCCTCGATACGCTTTTGACGTATACACACTTTCCAGGCGTGCGCCTTCGACCACTCGGCCACTGCTCCGCATGCCCGATCGAGCAAGCCCGCGCCGATAGCGGCGAACCGCGGGCTTCGCAAGACGCACGGGTTTGGCGGCGTGCCGGAATCGTGGTAAAGAACTTTCGTGGCCAGCGCTGCGCGGATCCGGCATTCCCTGCGAACGCGGGCTCGAGAACCCCTTTCCGCCCTTCAAAACGCGTGGAAAGGGGTTTTTGATTTTTTGTTGGTGCGGTTCGCGCCCACCCCCAACCCCTCCCGCAAGCGGGAGGGGAGCGAGACTTGGGCCGGATGCAATCCGGGCCTAGTCGCAGCAGGGTGGGCATGGCACAAGACCGTCATGAACAAAGCCTTCCTCGCCGCCTCGGCCGCCCTCGCCCTTGCCCTGCCGCTTGCTGCTGAGGAGGCGACCAAGCCGGTAGCCTTGGCCCCATCCGAAATCGTCGCCGCCGCGCCCAAGGCGGACTGGGTGGCGATCCCGGCGGAGGACTTGCTGGTGATGACCCTTGCGCCTGGTGCCGATGGCAAGGCCCGTACCGTGGTGATCCAGTTGATGCCCGCACCCTTCTCGCAAGGCTGGGTCCACAACATCCGCCTGTTCGCCCGCGCCAAGTGGTATGACGGCATCTCGGTCAACCGGGTGCAGGACAATTACGTCACCCAGTGGGGCGATCCCAATTACGACAATCCCGAGGCGACGGGGAAGGTGAAACCGTTGCCCAAGGGGCTGAAGGTGATGGGGGAGGCGGATTATGTGACGCCCGACTGGTGCGGCTACCACGTTTGCCCGCCCTTGCCGCCCATTGGCGCGGCCGAGAGCAAGCAGGACGACACATACGGCGTCGCCAGCATTGTTCGTGGCTGGCCCCTTTCCAGCAAGCCGGGAACTTCCGATGTCTGGCCCACCCACTGCTACGGCATGGTCGGCGTCGGACGGAACTATTCGCCGGACACCGGCTCGGGCGCGGAGCTTTACACCGTGATCGGCCATGCGCCGCGCCACCTCGATCGCAATATCGCGCTCGTCGGACGGGTGATCGAGGGGATGGAGCACCTCTCCAGCCTGCCGCGCGGATCAGGCGCGCTGGGGTTCTACACCGCCGAGGAAGCGCACAAGCGCACCCCGATCCTGACCGTGCGGGTGGCAAGCGACCTGCCGACCGCCGAGCAGCCGCGCTTCGAATACCTCTCGACCGAGAGCGCCACCTTCGCCCGCTACGCCGAGGCCGTCGCCAACCGCCGCGATCCCTTCTTCATCGTGCCCGCCGGCGGCGCCGACATCTGCAACATCCGTGTGCCGGTGCGCCGGGTGGGGCAATAGAAAACCAGACAGCCCCACCCCCGGCCCCTCCCGCATGCGGGAGGGGACAGGGACTTACTGCCGCTCCGCCTGCGCCACCGCGTCGCTTGCCCTGAGCGCGGAGAGGATGCGGGTGAGGTGCGCCACGTCCTGCACCTCGATCTCGATGTCATAGGTGGTAAACGGGTGATCGAGCTGGCTTTGAACCAGGCTCGTCACATTGGCCTTGTTCTGGGCGAAGATGCCCGCCATTTCGGCAAGCGTTCCGGGCCGGTCGTAGAGCGTCACCGACAACTGACCCACCGCGCCGACCGAACGGTTGCCCCAGGCCAGATCGATCCAGTCGCTATCCACCCCGCTCGCCAGTTCGAGGCAGTCGATCGCGTGGACCAGCACGGTTTCCCCCTTGCGGCGGATGCCGACGATGCGATCGCCCGGCACCGGGTGGCAGCAGGTGGCGAGTTCGAAGGCGACACCCGGGGTAAGGCCGCGGATCGAGATCGCGCGTTCGCGCCGCGTCCAGTGTTCGTCTTCCTCGATCCCCGCGGTGCAGCCGGGGACCAGCGCTTCCATCACCTCGCGGTCGGAGATCTTGGCGGCGCCGATCGCGTACATCAGGTCGTCAGGCTCATCCATGCCGAGCCGTTCGAGCGCGGCGCGGATCGCCTTCTTGCCGATGCGCGCCGGCACCCGGGCAGCGATCTCGTCGAACAGCTTGGAGCCGATCGCGGCGACCTCGGCGCGCTCCTTCATTCGCACCGCGCGGCGGATCGCAGCGCGCGCCTTGCCGGTGACGACGAAGCTCAGCCACGACAATTGCGGAACGGCGTGGGGGTTCTTGATGATCTCGACCACATCGCCGTTGCCCAGCGCGGTGCGCAGCGGCATGTGCCGCCCGTTGATCTTCACCCCTGCGGTCTGGCTGCCGAGATTGGTGTGGACCGCAAAGGCGAAATCCACCGCGGTCGCGCCCTTGGGCAGCTGGAACAGTGCGCCCTTGGGGGTGAAGGCGAAGATGCGATCCTGGTAGATCGCCATCCGCGTGTGTTCGAGCAGTTCCTCGGCATCGTGGCTGGCATCGACGATCTCGATCAGATCGCGCAGCCAGCCGACCTCGCCATCGGGCTTGTCGCCCTGCTTGTAGGCCCAGTGCGCAGCGAGGCCGAATTCGTTGCGGCGGTGCATCTCGCGCGTGCGGATCTGCACTTCGACGCGCATCGAGTTCTCGTACATCAGCGAGGTGTGCAAGGACCGGTAGCCGTTCGACTTCGGCGTCGAGATGTAGTCCTTGAACCGCCCGGGCAGGAACTGCCAGGTGGTGTGCAGGATGCCGAGCGCGCGATAGCAGTCCTCCTCGGTCTCGGTGAGGACGCGAAAGGCCATGATGTCGGTGACCTGCTCGAAACTGACATGGCGTTCGGCCATCTTGTGCCAGATCGAATAGGGGTGTTTCTCGCGCCCGGAGACCTCGACCTTGAGGCCGGCTTCGGCGAGGCGCTGCTTCATCTTGAGCGCAATCGCACCGACCTGCCCGCCGTCCTGCGAACGCAGCTGTTCGAGCCGGGCGGTGATGGTGGCGTAGGCTTCGGGCTCCAATTCGCGAAAGGCCAGCGCCTGCATTTCGTGCATGTATTCGTACATGCCCACCCGCTCGGCCAGCGGGGCGTAGATATCCATCGTCTCGCGCGCGATGCGCTGGCGCTTTTCGGGGGATTTGATGAAGTGCAGCGTGCGCATGTTGTGGAGGCGATCGGCGAGCTTGACCAGCAGCACGCGGATGTCTTCGGACATGGCCAGCAGGAACTTGCGCAGGTTCTCCGCCGCGCGCTCGTTCTCGGGCATGGTCTCGATCTTGGAGAGCTTGGTCACCCCGTCGACCAGCCGCGCGACCTCGGGGCCGAAATGGGCCTCGATATCCTCGATCGTGGCGAGGGTGTCCTCGACCGTATCGTGCAGCAGCGCGGTGATGATGGTGGCCTGATCGAGTTTCAGGTCGGTCATCAACCCGGCGACTTCGACCGGGTGCGAGAAATAGGGATCACCGCTCGCGCGCTTCTGGCTGCCGTGCTTCTGGACGGTGTAGACATAGGCGCGATTGAGCATCGCCTCATCGGCGGCAGGGTCGTATTCGAGGACCTTTTCGACAAGTTCGTACTGGCGCAGCATCGCGGATGAATATGTGCGCCGCACAAGAGCGGGGCAAGGATTATCCGCGAACTTATCGGGTTACGACCAGGTCGCCCTTGGCGGCAGGCTCATCAGGATCGCGTCGATATTGCCGCCGGTCTTGAGGCCGAAGATCGTGCCGCGGTCGTAGACGAGGTTGAACTCGGCATAGCGGCCCCGGTATTCGAGCTGGCGCGCCTCGTCCTCGGGGGTGAAGGCGCTGTCCATGCGCTTGCGCACCAGCGCGGGGAAGACATCGAGAAACGCCTTGCCGACATCCTGGGTAAAGGCGAGGTTGCGCTCGAAGGCGGCATCGTCGATGCATTCGAGGTGATCATAGAAGATCCCGCCCACCCCGCGATGCACCTGGCGGTGGGGCAGATAGAAATATTCGTCCGCCCATTTCTTGTAGCGTTCGTAATAGGTCGGATTGTGCGCCATGCAGGCGGCGCGCATCGCGGCGTGAAATTGCTCGGTATCTTCCTCGTAAGGGATCGGCGGATTGAGATCCGCCCCGCCGCCGAACCACGCCTTGGTGGTGGTGAGGAAGCGGGTGTTCATATGGACCGCGGGCACGTGGGGGTTGCGCATGTGAGCGACAAGGCTGATGCCTGTGGCCACGAAGCCGGGTTCCTCGGCGCTCGCGCCATTGATCGAGGCAGCGAATTCGCGTGCGAAGCTGCCGCGCACGGTCGATACATTGACCCCGACCTTCTCGAACACCTTGCCCTTCATCAGCCCCTGCACCCCGCCGCCGGGATCGGGATTGCCCTCCTCGTGGCGGTTCCAGGGGGTGTAGGTGAAGCTGGCGTCCGATCCTGCCTCGCGCTCGATCGCCTCGAACTCCGCGCAGATGGAATCGCGCAAGGTTTCAAACCACGCCCGCGCGCGGCCCGTATTCTGTGTCCAGTCCGTCATACATCCCCGTCCGTCATTGGCGATCACCATAGGCGATGAAGCGCGCCGCACAAGCCCTGCAGAAGCGGTTGCCAAGCCGCGCGTTTGGCGGCAGGGAGTATGCATGGTTCGCGCTATGTTCACCCCTTTCGCCTTTGCCGGGCACGAGCTGCTGCTGGGTCAGGCGCGCGCGCTCTACTGGCCGGCGGAGCGGGCGCTGCTGGTGGCTGACCTTCACCTCGAAAAGGCCAGCTGGTTCGCGCAGCGCGGCTCGATGCTCCCGCCCTACGACAGCCGCGACACGCTCGAACGGCTGGCGGATGCGGTGCGGGTGACAGGCGCCAGACGGGTGATCACGCTGGGCGACAATTTCCACGATGATGCCGGCGCACTGCGGCTCGATGCGCATTGCACCGGGATGCTCGAGGCGCTGACCCGCGCGCTCGACTGGGTGTGGATCACCGGCAACCATGACGAAGCGCTTCCCAAGGGCTTCGGCGGAACCATTCTTCCCCAACTCGAACTGGGCGGCATTGTCCTGCGCCACGAGGCGCGCGCGGGCGAGACCATGCCCGAGCTGTCGGGCCATTATCACCCCAAGCTGCGGGTCAACATCCGGAACCGCCATATAGCCCGGCCTTGCGCAGTGATGGGCCGCGCCGCGGGCGGGGCGGAACGGATGATCCTGCCTGCCTTCGGCAGTCTGACCGGCGGGCTGGATGCCGCCGCGCCCGAAATCCGCGCGGCACTCCAGCCGGCCCGCAGCATCGAGGCGCTGATGCCCGCCCGGGGCCGGATCGCCCGCTTCCCGCTATGGCAGGCGGCGGGGTGAAGACTCCATCTGGCGTTGGAACGCGTTTCGCACTACATAGCCGCCAGCAATAGCAATCTCAGGAGAACACCCCATATCACGTCCACCCCGGCGCTCGATGGCCCCGCCCGTCAAAAGTGGCCCTCGCTATGACCATTTCATCCAGGTTCCCAAGGTCCGCGTCATTGACGACGAAGGCGAGAACCTCGGAGTGATGTACACCCGCGAAGCGATCGAACAGGCCAACGAGAAGGGTCTGAACCTCGTCGAAGTGTCCCCCAACGCGGACCCGCCGGTGTGCAAGTTCCTCGATGTCGGCAAGTATCGCTACGAGGCCCAGAAAAAGGCCAACCTCGCGCGCAAGAGCCAGAAGACGCAGGACATCAAGGAAGTGAAGATGCGTCCCAACATCGACACGCACGACTACGACGTGAAGATGCGCAACGTCAGCAAGTTCATCGAGCATGGCGACAAGGTGAAGATCACCCTGCGGTTCCGCGGGCGCGAGATGGCGCACCAGCACCTCGGCATGGACCTGTTGAAGCGGGTGCAGGACGATGTGGCCGAGATCGCCAAGGTCGAGGCTTTCCCGCGGCTCGAAGGCCGACAGATGCTGATGGTGCTGGCGCCCAAGTAACCGCACCACATTGACGATCGGCACACGAGGGGGCGGGCCGCTGGCCGGCCCCCTTTGTGCATTGGGCCATGTTGTCCATGTCGACGGGCGGCGCAATGCGTCGATGAACCGCGCATGCCGGACGATTGGCGGCAACACCTTGTCAACCGGTTGTGCTACAAGGCTTCCCGCAAGCGAACGGATCGGCCTTGCCCCCTTGGGCCGGTCCGCCTTGCACCGCGCCGGGAACCGGCCGTGTGGTGGATCGTCCAGCGGGGGCCCAGTCACAGGAAGACCCCGATCATGCCTTTCCTGATCCGTTCCGCGCTGTTTGCCGCCGCCGCCTCGCTTGCCCTTGTCGCCCCCGTTCAGGCCCAGGCCCCGGCCAGCGCCCCGAGCGAAGCAGAGCTTGCCACCTTCGCCCCGTCCAAGACCCCGAACAATGACAAGATCGACTATTCGATCTGGGACGAGGCGATGAAGAACCTCGTCATCTCGATGGGTCCCAGCTTGCGCGAAGGCGCGCCGCGCCCCGATCCCAGCTTCGGCACCCGCCGCCAGTACGGCCATGTCTCGCGCTATCGCCTTGAGGGCACGCGGGTGATGTTCAGCTTCCTCGATGCCGACGTCATCGCCAGCTTCACCGAGTATCGCAAGGATCTCGAAAACACGGCGAATATCGTCGATATCCAGTCGCTTAGCCGCAACGAGCAACTGGCCTACTGGATCAACCTGCATAATGTCGCGATGGTCGAGCAGATCGCCAATGCCTGGCCGATCCGCCAGCCGCGCGACATCAAGATCGGCGGAGTCCCGCTCGACGAGGCGCGCTTCATCACCGTGGAAGGCATTAAGCTCTCCCCGCGCGATATCCGCGAGAAGATCGTCTATCGCCACTGGAAGAGTCCCGAGGTGATCTACGGCTTCTGGCGCGGCGAGATCGGCGGTCCCTCGCTGCAGAAGGAAGCCTATAACGCCGACAATGTCGGCCGCCTGCTCCAGCGCGGTGCCTTGGATTTCGTCAATTCGCTGCGCGGCACCCAGGAATTGGGCGATCGCCTGCAGGTGTCCGAACACTACCGGGAGGCTGCGCCCTTCTTCTTCCCCGATTTCGAGCAGGATCTGCGCGCCCATCTTGCCCGCTATGCCGACGAGACGACCGCCGCGCTGCTGGCCAAGACCACCGGGGCCGAGCCGAAGATCGCCGAGCATGACATCGCCGATCTCGCCGGCGGGGTGCGCGAGCCGACCTACCAGAACATCACCTCGAACGGTCAGGCGATAAGCTTCCGCATCCCGCAGAGCATGGCATCGCTGTTGCGTGAGCGCGAGACCAAGTTCCAGGAGATCATCCGCCAGGGGCGGACCGGCACGGTGACCTTCAGCAATATCGATCTGCCCGGCGATCCGGCGGACAAGGAAAAGGACGAAGTCGAGTAACCCCCGCAGGGGTGCGGCCCTGCGCCCCGTTCATCTCAGGTTTATCCGATTGAGATATCTTCTCTTTCGGACGGGCTGCAACCATCTGGTGGGAGAGATGACGTGGTGCCAAGGATCCTGATTTTCGTGGCGGCCGGCACTATGCTTGCGGCCCCTGCCCTCGCTTCCGGACTGCCGCGGCGGGACCACGCTGGAGGTGAGGCGACGACGCTGCATTACGTACCCGGCCTCGGCGACGCTGCGAACCAGCAGAGCATCGATGATCGCCTCGCTGTGTTTACCCCGACGAGCGATCCGATCCGCCACACGATCGATTACGAGATCTGGGACTGGGCGCTCAAGAACATCGTCGTCGCCATGGGCCCGCCCAACCGCAAATCGGCACGGCGCCCTGATCCTATTCTTGGCACCCGGATCAAGCAGGGGCCGCATTCGCGCTACCGGCTTGAAGGCTCGCTGGTGCTGTTCAGGTTTCTCGACAAGGACGTGATCGCGAGCTTCACCGAATACCGCCAGGACCTTGAGCGGGTGAGCGAAACGCTCGACATCTCGGCCCTGCCTCGCAACGAGCAGCTCGCCTACTGGTTCAATCTCCACAATGTCGCGCTGCTCGAACAGATCGCACGCGAGTGGCCTGTGCGCGAACCGCACGAGATCATGGTGAACGGCGAGCCGCTCGACGATGCGCGCTTCATCACCCTGCGCGGCATTCCGGTGTCGCTGCGCGACATCCGCGAGAACATCGTCTTCCGCCACTGGAAGGATCCCAAGGTGATCTACGGCTTCTGGCGCGGCGAGATCGGCGGGCCGGAACTGCAGCGCCATGCCTTCACCGGAGCCAATGTCGGCTCGCTTCTGGACGTGGCGGCCTTCGATTTCGTCAATTCGCTGCGCGGCGCCCAGAAGAACGGCGACCGGCTCGAGGTTTCGCATCTCTATGCGGAAGTCGCGCCGTTCTATTTCCCGGATTTCGAACGCGATCTGCGGGCGCATCTGGCGAAGTATTCCGAGGAACCTGTGGCGCAGCTGTTGGCCAAGACCAGCACCACCAGTGCCACGATCCGCGAAGCCGACATTGCCGATCTGCACGGCGGCGCGCGACCGGCCAATTACCTGTTCGTGAGTTCGGCGCCAGGCGCAACGGACGATCCGCTGTTCGGCTGTTCCGAGCATCTCGGACAAGCCGCCTGTGAAGTGCTGCGGGAGCGGACGACCAAGCTGCTGACGATGCAGCGCCGCGGCCAGCCGACCGGGCGGGTGTTCTTCTCCAATATCGATCTGCCGGGCGATCCGCCCAACAAGAACGCGGTGGAGTGATCCGCGCGGGCTTGCCGCTGCAAGCCCGACGCTGTTAGGTCACGCCTGATGGCGGGGATCAGGCACACCACATGACAGCGCGCGGGATCGGTCTTGTTCTCGGCCCGCTGGCCTTTGCGCTGACCGCACTGCTCGCTCCGCCCGCCGGGATGGCGCCGGGAGCGTGGCTGGTCGCGGGCCTCGTGGTGTGGATGGCGGCCTGGTGGATGACCGAGGCGGTGCCGCTCGCCGTGACGGCGGTGCTGCCCTTCGTCTTCCTGCCCTTTTCCGGTGTCTCCGACGCGCAGGAGACTGCCGGCACCTATTTTTCCCCGATCCTGTTCCTGCTGCTGGGCGGCGCCTTCATCGCGCTCGCGATCGAGCGGACGGGGATGCACCGGCGGCTCAGCCTCGCGATCCTGCGCACCGTGGGCAGCAGCGGCGGGCCGGGGCGGCTGCTGTTCGGCTTCATGGTCGCATCCGGCCTGCTTTCGATGTTCATCTCCAACACCTCGACGGCGCTCATCATGATGCCGATGGCGCTCGCCGTGCTGGAGGGCGGCGGCAGCGTGCCGCGCGACGGTGCCGCGCCGCCGCAGGACGGCATCGCC